>Ga0304729_1000808_pt1 | contig 21796 bp, 34 predicted proteins | sample C_131016_MF_Meta_FD_190475 | JGI IMG/M metagenome (GOLD analysis project Ga0304729, IMG submission 190475) | Freshwater microbial communities from Lake Croche, Canada to study carbon cycling - C_131016_MF_MetaG (v2) (version 2) | ecosystem: Environmental > Aquatic > Freshwater > Lake | place... | reverse complement strand
TAGAGTTCCATTGCACTTGCTCCCCCGAAGGAGTTGAACTTAATATATCCCTTACATCTACTCCGCCTCTTGAAACATAAAGACAAGTCTTGCCTATCATATCCGTCCAAGTTATTGTTGTTTCGCCACCTGCTGCCGTATATTGTTTATCTGAAACTACACCACCTGCAACTATCACAGTTCCACCTGGAGTTACCGATGTACCTGTTGTTCCATAAGCACCCGTGCCTTGTAAACTAACTGCGTAAGTAGCTATATCTTTCCAAGGACCATTTATTTGTAAACTTGTTAAATTACAAGTACCTGAAATTATAACTAATCCCAAAGAACCATTGTCTACCACAAATTTAACTTGTATTGATGCCCTAGATTGCTGAAGATTTAAAAGATATAAATAACCATAGTTTTCTAAAGTTATTAACCCATCGCAAGAAATAGTCCACGAAGCAATATCATTTTTGTATTCTTTATACCAAGCCGAACTTTGACTTGTAACCTCTTTTTGCCCTACTTGAACACTAAAAGTACAATTTGTTGAACACGCAAAAGGAATATCCGTATTAGTAATCGGATTGTGATAGTACAACATTATATTCTTACCAGTTACATTATTCATATTGCAAATTTACTTATTTTAACGTGGACCAAATCCTATAATTTTACCAGCAGGGTCAATATGCCATATTTGAGTACTAACCACATCTTCAGATTGAACTTTATAATATAAATTACCACCATTAAAAGCTAAAGAAACATTACTATCTGTATAGAAATATTGACCATTTTGCCATAATAAATTAGAAGTTAATGGTGCAGCCATAGCACCAATACTTGTTGTTTGACCTGCTGACCTTTGTCTTCCAAAAACTCTAGCAGGATTAGTATTTATATAAGTTGTTATTAAAGTTGTAGAAATATTTGTATCATTTATATCTAATAAAGTTGCCTGTATTTCATTTGATACTAAATTAAAAGTAGAATTTCCAATTAAATATTTATTAGATGAAACCGAATTAACTGTATCTGTATCTGTTGAAGTTAACATCCAACCCATACTTAAAGTTCTTGTACTATTATCTACCCCATAAATACTACTATCAATATTTATAATATTATTTTCTAATATATTTGAATATTGTTTAATAATTAATTCACATAAAGAATTATAATAATCACTAGGGTATTCCATTCTATACCAATTGGTTAAAATATTACCTGAACTATCAGATAAAAAACCTCTATAATAATATTTTCCACTTATCGAATAATTATAACCTAATGAAATATTTGGTGCATAAACATATTCATCTATATTATTAATATATGATTCTGTTGTTACTTGTTTAAATAATTGAGTAACATTTAATTGCATATTTGATATTTCACACCAAGATATACAAGTGGTATCATTATATACAGTTATTGATAATGGACCTGCAATTGGTGCTGGAGGTAAATTTATTGTTTCTGTTTTTGTTAAAGAAGGAGCGGCAGCAGGATATACTCCGCCATCATATTTTACATAATAATAATCTGTTCCTATTGTAGTCCAACCTGAATTATGATTTAAGTAATAATTTATTCCGCCACTTATTAAAGTTATTTTTACATAACAAATTTTAGTTAAAGTTGAATTTGGGACTATATTAGTAAAATCTATAGATAAAGAAATAGTATCATTAAATTTAACTGCAGGAATATTTAATGGAATAATACCTGCAGAATTTGTATAACCACTTATAACCCAAGAGTTATTTGGTGCATTTGTATAATTTTTTAATTTAACATAATCAGAACCACTTGTTGCATAAGTAGTCCAAGCAAAAGCTGTATCCCCTGTAAATATTTTTAAATTTGCATTTGATATAAAATTAGATGGATAATTTATATCTTTTATATATTTTATTTTATTATAACCTTTTTTTAATATTTTATTTTGACTATTGTCCACAAAATATAATCCACTTGTATTACCTGTAAATGCTTGTATTTGTTTTGTTGATGTTCTTGTACCACTACCAACTAAAGTTCCATCACTTAATGTTTCTGTATAATAATAAGAAGATTGAGCAAATTGAGTTGGAGTAACAATAAACCATTTATTTTCTGCTTGATATATTTTAGCACCAAAAGAACTTAATATTTGTTTTAATACATCTAAACAATTTGTTATAACACTAGCATCATCTAAAAATGTAGTTAATCTTATAAATGTTTGGCTAAAAGGAGTATGTTCACTTCCGTCAGTTCTATTTAACATCCCATCTGCAAAATAACTTATACCATTAATTATATTTAAACCAGTTGGGAATTGTATTTGTTGTAAAGAATTTAAAATATAATCTGTACAAGTATCTAATCCTGTAAGATAAAAACTTGTTGAAATTGGGTATAATATTTTATTCAACATTCCAAGACCATCAATTGCATTAAATGATACTTCTTTTCTTCCTGTTGTATAGCTTATTGTTACACTATCACTCATTGACCATCCTGTCCAATAAATTGTTGACCCAATATAAACTTGTACTAAATATTTTCTATCATCTAAAGATGTAAAGTCAGGCATATTTTCTTGATTATCTGTTACATCTATTGTAAGATTTAATTGACTTGCAATAATAGGTTCAAAAGTATCATCACTTTGAGGCAAATATTGTAAGGATAAATTAGTTGAAAGATATTCAATAGGACTTCCAGTATAACTTGAGTTATCTGTCAAATAAACATATATAATTTTATTTGATTTACTTGCCGCAGTTATTTTATATAGTGGATTTGTATATGACATTATGCACCTCTTCTAAGATTTAATGAAACATTTGACCTTTGTAAAGCTAAAACTAAATCGCTACCTCTCAAAACAAATTGACCATTATTGCTATTATCATTGCTCTTCATTGTACCTGCATCAAAAGAATTATTTATAACATTACCTAATTTACTTAATGGCATAATTGCTTCAGGACCAGCTTCCCCAATTACCCCCAATGATGGCCCAGTTGTTATACCACCATCAGCATGCAAACCTATCAAACTTTTAAACATTGAAAGGAATCCACCGCCTTTTGCCCCACCTCCTAAAAATGTAGTTACTCCTGTTGGGTCTAATGCTACCATTATAGCAGCAAATATAGCTGCTTCAACTGCTGCTGCTGCAATTTGTTCAGCCAATTTAGCAAAATAATCACCCAATGCTTGTAATGGGGGTTCATTATGCTGCACAGCATCATACATACCAACTAATGCACCAGTTAAATCTTTAGAAATTAATTTAGCAAGTTGTGATGTTTGAGATTCAAGCCCTGCTTCTTTATAACTTAAATTATTTAATGCTTCTATAAATTTTTGAGCAATTGTAGGATTAAAAGATGTCATTGCCAATACGGCAAGTTGTGCCATAGCTTTTTGATAATCTTGTCTTTGTAAATCACTATTTTTTTTATGTAATTTTAATTCTACATCTAATTGCCCTTCTATATTTTTTATTCGTTGCTCGGCAAAATATTCTTGGTCTTTTAATGATTCTTTATCATCTATTTTTTGTTGTTTTTGTTGTTCCTTAGCATCTTTATCAAGCATTTTTGCAATTTCTTGCCCTAAAACTTTTTGATTAGTTTCTAAATCTATTTTTGCTTTTTGATGTATTCTTAAAATCTCATCAACACTAGCTTTTTCTTTTTTTGCTTTATTTATTGCAAGTTTTTCTTCTTCTTTAGTTATAGCATCTGCATAATCTTTATAAATATAAATATCTTCTTTATAAAAATCTTGATATGCTTTTAAAACTCCTAAATTAGATTTATCAGTTGGTTTAGTTTTTTCTTTAGATACATCTCCTTCTCCAGTTATTTTAACTTGTGGAGATAATTCTCTTAAAGAATTAAATAATTTTTTACGTTCTTCTAATAAACCATTTAATATTATATTTTCTTTATTTTCTTTTATTGTAGCTTCAGTAGATTCTTTTCTTAATTGATAATCTGTTTTCTTTAAATCTAAAGAATCTTTTAAAGTCTTACCAGTAGCTTTAATATCTTTTTCAGCTTGAGTTGTAGTTACCCCTTGAGCTTTTAATATTTTTTCAGTAACATCTTCAATTTCTTTTTGCTTAATTTTTAAAGCAATAACAGAACTTAAATTTGTTATATAATTTTCATAAGCAGTATTTAAACCAATAACAACTCCTTCTTCTAATTTTAAACCCTTAAATATTTCAGGATTTATTTTCTTTAATTCATCTAATGCTTTTGTTTTCCTATTTCTAGTTTCTGTTTCATTACTTAAAACTGCAATTAAAGAAGTTACTTGAGTTGCTTCTTTTGCAGTTGATTCATAAAGTTGGTCAATATCCTGCTTTTCTTTTTCAATTTCTTTAGCGTGTTTTTGTGTTGCAGTTTCAGCTTTTTTTTGCGTTTTTTGCCATTCTTCAAAAAAACCTATTGCTGCAGATACCGCTAATACAATACCAGCAGGTCCAGTAAATGCTTGAACTAATCCTGTTAGAGCATTTTTAAACCCGCCTTCTTGAACCGCTAAACGAGTTAATGAATTACCAAACATTGTTAACCCATTCAAACCTTGATTTAATCCTCCTGAAGCAAATTCACGAGTAACTCTATCCATTTGACCTATGGCACGAAAATTATTATATGAACTATTGGTAAGGTTCTCTACTTCCTTATTAAACCGACTTGCACCTTCTGCTCCTTGATATGTTAAAATTTGTGATAATTCTTTGGCTTGACCACCATTTTGTATAAATGATTGTGTTAATTCATCTACTCTAGCCTTTTCTTGTACAAGTAATTCAGGATGTTTTGAATTTTCAATAGTTTTATTTAATGATAATAATTCATCAATAATCTTATCTAACTCTGGAGATATTTCATTTTTAAGAAATATCCGTGCAAAAAATTCAGCTATTTGATTTGCCATTTATTTTAATTTATTCCGTACAACTCCAAAGTTCGTAAAAGTTGGTCACTTGATAAATATTGTTCTTCTTCAGGCTCATCAATATCATCTATTTGTGGAATATGCCAAAATGATTTTAAGGATTTAGGATGCTTTTCAGAAGTATTTGTTAAGTATATAATATAGGCGAGGTTTCTTGTCCTCGCCCAATCATTTACTTCTTTGCGTTCTGTTCCCAAAACTATTATACTATAATCTTTCCAAGTCATTTCCCAAAATTCACTTGGTTTTATTCCACATTCTGCAGCCTTAACTAGAATATCATCCCAAGTTAACTTTTTGAGGCTTTTTTTTTCTCAGTTTCTTTTGTCGTACTAACATTAATATTAGTATTTGATAAGATATATTTAAAATAATCTACCAATTGACCATCAACTTTAAAAATAGAACCTATTTCATCTATCCATTCACAGACATCTTCTTCTTTATAAATTATTTCTTCTTTTTTACTGATACAACCTGATTTGTAACCAATATAAAAAAGTTTAATAATTACGCTAATGTCCTTTTGTGAAGTAGCAAGAATCTCAAAATACTTTTCTAAAGTAATATTGTATTCTATGCAAAACTCACGCATAGCCCAAGTCCCCCACTTTAAATGGATTGTGTTGTTGTTCAGTCTTAATTCAAACATAGTTTTTAGGTTTTTATGATGTTACTCTAGCTTGTGATAATGGAGGATTTACTACTTCAAAAGTTGCAGTAAACTTCACATCTTCTTTATCAGGAGCAGTTAAGTCCCAATTAGAAATAAACACTAAATCAGTAGCAGTACCACCATAAGTTACATTACCAGCCGATGGGCTAGATGGTCCCATTTTGATAGCAAACTTAGTTTTAGCAACGTGCAAAGAGTAAAGCATATCGTAAGAATCCTTACTTTCTGCTCCTGTTTGGTCAATTGCAAATCCTTCTGCTTTAATTGTTTGCTTAAAGTTTGGTCCTGGTTCGTAGTCATCTCCACATTTAGAAGATGCATCGATTACGTTATTACTTGATGTAATAGCGTTTGAAGTTAAACAAGCTACTACTTTGTAGGTTCCAGTATTGGATTCGTCTGCAAATAGTAAGTAACTTCTAGCTGATACTTTAGATTCTGCCATTTTATTTTAATTTTGAGTTATTGTTAAATTATATGTTATTAATGTTCTGAATACATTGTCAAGTGGATTTAAAGCCGATAAATTTCTAATACCTCCAACACTTAAACTAGATGCTTTCCATCCTGTTGGTAGTGTTATTGTTGTATCCGAATTTATAGCACTTAAAATCAAATTGCTAATTGTTTCAGCACGTTTAAAGCCAAAGTTAGCATTTTTTGTAACAATGTCTATCATAAACACTAATGTATTTGTATATCCGTTTTTGCCTTGTACTTGACTTGATGTTCTATCGGTTAAAATAAGGTACTCATTTCCTGCAGTTACAGGAGCAATTCCATCATAAACACCTAGTCCTGTTGCTGATACTAAATTAGTATAAAACCATTTTTTTATGTCAATATTAGGATTATACATCTTTTAATGTTTTTTCTATATTATTTTTAAAATTTTCTACTTGCATCTCAAAATTAGGTAATAAATATGGTTGAGCATTCATACCTGCAACTTCCTTTTGACCTTTAAATTGTAAAGCAAATTCTTTATAATCAGATGGCACAGATACCAATGTACCTGTTCCAAATTCTACATAAGGAGCATAAGGCAAATAAGAACCTATTTTATAACCATAATAATCTTCTTGTCTAACAGATTCAATATGTATAGAATTTCTTAAAACACCCATATGTACAGGACAATCAATTTTAGCTGCAGTTTCTATGTTTAATGCTGCTTCTTGTAAAGCACCTATTAATGCTCTTTGTATCTTTTCTCCAAGACCATTAAGATTATTAATACCAAATCCAGCTTCTACATTAACCATAAAAATTAATTTCTAAAAAACGATGCTGATTATCAACATCATTTATTGATTGAATTGTATATGTTTTACCCTCTACAAATACTTGATATTCTTCTGTTATAGTTGTTCCATAACGAATATAAAGTTTAGCATCTTGATAAAAAGTCTTTTCATCTTCTAGTAATGTTCTAATACTATGAGCAGGTCTAAAATCTCCCCATACAGTTTCTTGTAAAGTAAAAGCAGTATTATAACCACCTTCGCCATCACTTGTAATAGTAGGAGCATATAAATCTGCCCTTCTAGTCATCGTAGAGGAATTAACATTTCTGCCTTTTTTTTGACCTATTTGCATATTATAATATTGGGCTAGTTCTAGTATATCTTTGACAAGTTCTCCAAGCCTTTTGACATACCCCTGATTGGTCGTATCTTTCTATATCTGCTCCTCTATTTTCGTAGTCAAAGTCTATTTGGTCCAAAATGGCTATTTTAAGCTCTTTAGGGAGGGTTATAAACCCACTTGTATATTCTGCCCTCAATTGATTCCAAATAGGAAAATTAAGGCTAGGATATTGCCCACCGACTAAACGATAATTAATAGCTAAAATTTCTGTATTATTAACATTATCATAAAGTTTAAAAGTTGTTGGGTCTATTGGTCCATAAGGAATGCTAAAATTACTAGCTGGGTTATTAAACCATATCTTAACTGTCTTTTGAACTATGCAAAGTCCTGTTGCCTTTTCAATAGCTTCTCTTGCTTCGGTAATTAAGTCGGTAATTAAAGCATCATCTGCTGATGTAGTTACACGACAATAGTTTTTAGCTTCGGCAAGTGTTACTGGTTCTGTTGGAGTTCCTACATTAGTAAGGGTAAAATCAATCAAATAATTATAGAAAGACATAATCTCTTTTTTACAAATTTACATTAATTATAATAAAAAACCCCCTACGTTTTAAGTAGAGGGTAATTTATTTATCTAACCATTAGAATTATGCATTCAATGTAGCATAGATAGCAGAACCTGGCAACATTAAGTTGATTGCCTCATAACACTCGATACGAGCAGTTACTAAGTTCTTTTGGAAGTTGTCGCTATCCTCATAAGAGAATTCGATTGCAATTCCTTCTACCTCTACTCTCTCGATGTAATCAGCATCAATAACTAATGCTTTATCGTTGGTAACCCAAGTAGCAGAAATAACAGGTACACCCCAAATTGTGATGTCACCACCAGTTCCGATTTGTACACTACCTGAACCTACATAGTAACCTGCGTTGATTGTGTCAATCAAGATTTTTGATTGTTGAGCAGGAGATACTAAAATGTAAGAAGGGTTAAAGTTTGCAGCTTTTTGGTTTGCGATTAATTCAACTAATTGCTTTAAGTCAACAGTTTGAACCATTGTAGTATTACCAGTTGCAGCACCACTAACAGTACCGAAGAAAGAAGCATTCTCTGCTTTGAAAAAATCTCTTTGTAACATTCTTGGCAAAGATTGAGACAAGAAAGGTAAAGATTTCATCATTTGCTTAGAGAAACGAGAGAAACCTGCGATGTAAGAGTTTACAATCTTAGTTTCAGTCAAGTTGTAGTCATTTTGACCTTTAGCAGCACCTTCAGTTTGAGAAGCAATGTTGTTAGTTTCTCCTGTGTTTTCTTTGTAGAAAGTGTAAAGACCGCTTTCGCTTCTTACAGTTGGTACTAAATCACGGAAGTTAACTAATTGAGCTGGTTGCAAAGCTGGACGTAAAGCATAAGTAGTCACAGGATTTCCTGTTACGTTACCTGCGATAGTCATTGTTTTTGCTTCAGGCATTTCGATACGGAATTTACCACCTTTTTTTAAAGTTGATTCTAATTCGTCCATTCTACCTTCCATTTTCTCTACTACTAATTCATCAAAGAATTTTACTTCTTTAGAAGCAGCAGTTTTCTTTTGTGCGAAAGCTACGTCGATTTGCTTTTGCATTTCGTCTTTAACGACGCTTACAGATGATTTTACATCTTCGATTTGACCTGCGAATCCCTTCACATTTTCAGCCATTTCTTTAATTAAGTCTAAATTTTCCATTTTTACTTTTTGAATAATTGATTAAATTGTTTAATTGCTTTGACAATATCAGTTTCTTCTGTTGATTTCGGCTCGACTGCTGCTGCGGGTTGAGTGATTGTCAATAAAGATTCCTGTATTCTCTTTATTTCGGATTCCATTAATTGGTAAGTACTATCGGAATAATTCCCTTTAGTAATTGCTATTAATAGATTGTCTAAACGCAAAGATAATGATTCTCTAGATTCGCTTTTAAAACCTAAAGTTGGTGTTTCAGGATTTGCACCCCAAAGAACTGCTGAACCTTCGTAAAGTTTTAATTCACTAATTGTTCTTACACCACTTTTTTCTTCTGTTTGTTTTATTGTACTAAATCCAATAGAATGTTGATTGATAAGACCTGCATCATAAAGTTTAATTAAATCTTCTCCTGCTTGTGTCTTTACTATTTGTGTAACGGCTACCAATTTGTCGCCATCAACATAAAGCTCACTAGGTTTACCTATTACGTGATTCATATCTGCTTTGTGGTCTACCAATGACCAAATCATATTTTTAGCTTTTGGTCCACGTTCAGTTAATGTCTTAGTGAATGCTTCAGGAACTATAATATCATTGTCTAAATCAATATTATTCATTCTTGACCATACTGCTTTTACAGTCCTTGTCTTTGTACTAACGTCCATTATAGAATCGTTAATATCTTTTAATTGTACTTTACCCATATAACAAAGTTATTATTTTTTTATAATCTTTGAGAAATTAAAGAATAAACATCATTAGTATTGCTATCATTTAATAAACTCCATATCTTACCCATATCTCCTTTTGGTGGATTATTGTCATAAGTTATATAGTCGTTATTGTTATCTTTAACAACTGCATAACCAATAGTGCAACGGCAATTACATACATTTCCTGCTGATGCGTGAAAGTCGCCTGGATAATCCATATATTCAAAACCCATATTATCTAATGTAGGCACCTCAAATTTTGTATCTATTGGTACTTGTATTCCATTCATATGATAATGGTCGCTTCTATCTCTAGGCATAATTCTTGTACGGTTATCTAACGTACTAATCCAAATCTTATTTGTTCTTAATCCTGTTGAAATAGCACCAACTACTGAACCTGTATTTGCTGCTTTTGCCGTTTCTGTTCGTGCGATAAGTTCGGCTCTATAATCCGTAATCCCTGCAGTCTTTAAATTCTTTATTGTTTGTTGTAATGTCAATCCTTCATCTACTCCTTTCCTGATATATCGGTTAATTTGTTCCTTAGTAGTGTCGGTAATATCCTTAATAAGTTGGGATAATCCTTTATAATCTAAGTAGCGAACTATTACATTTTGCCATAAATCTGTAAAATATCCTTTGTATTCGTTAGGTAGATTCGATTTAATGCCCTTTTTAAGCCCTTTGTAGGCATTATCTGCCATTTGTGTACCCATCGCTATATGAAGTGAATAAATCGTCTGTTTTAAGCCTTTAGTGGGTAAATCCTCTAATGATTGTGTACGACAAAACGTATCCACCTGTGCTTGAAGTTCTTTTTTAAACTTTGGTGAATACGTCTTTAATGCTCTATTATACAATTGCTTGTATTGAGGGGTCACTATTTAAGTGTTAAAAGGTAAAGTGTTGAAGCTATTAATTCAGCTATTCCGTCTATTTGATTTTGTATCCAAGATTCTTGGAATGTTACCATTCTTTCAGTTTGAACTTCTGTATATAATGCTTGAAAGTATGCAATAACTTGCTCAACGCTTTGATAATCTATTGGGTTAACTAATTCATATCCCATTGGTCTACCATAAATACCACTTACGCTTTCTACTAAGCCATCTACTAAACCTACTATAGATGAATAATAATTATCCATAGCCTTATGGCAAGAGAATGAAGTAGTTTGATGATGAAATACAATAGCTTGTTCGTTAGATTGCTTTAAGCAATAAACTAAGTCTACAAAATTATCCATTGGAGTATCTTCCATTGGTTCGTTTTCAACAGGTTCAGCACCCATTATAGGGGTTTCAGTTGAAGACATTTCTACATCACTAAAGGCTTTCAATTCTTTGTATTGTGCTTCTAATTGGCTGATTTGTTTTTCTAAATCGTTTATCATTATTTATTATTTAAAAGGTCGTTAAGATTCTTTGGTGCTTCCATTGGTTGGAATGTATCTAATGCTTGTAAATTACTAGGGATATATATTTTACTTAATTCATCTCTTAATTCATCAGGAACGTGAATACCCATTTCCTCATATTTTTGAATAGGAGTTAACCACCAAGCTTTATCTAACCAATCAACTTGTTGTACTTTATTAGCTTCAAGTTCTTGGTAGACAGTTAAATCATAATCAATAAATATATCTTGTTGGTTTGCATATCCCCAATCTGTATGAAGTTTCTTATTAAAGTCATCTCTAATTTCATTTAACAAAGGAATAGCACAACGAAGTGTTAAAGCCTTTTCCCCTTCTTGTTGATTATTAAAAGTTTTATTAGATGCATCATTCATTAATTGACTAGGTACTCCATAAACATTACAAAGAGAAACCATATCCCACTTTTCACTTTCAAGTATTCCTAATTCAACAGGACTTAATCCTATTTCTTTCCAATCTACTTTATAACCACTTACTGCAATTTGATTGTAGTTTGAGGAACCTGCTTTTTCACTAACTGATTTCTTTAATGCTGCTGCTTGTTCGCCACCACTTATTGGGTCGAATCTATCGTCGTTCATAAACAATACTCCAGCAGGTCCACCATTTTGAAATGCAGATACTGCTGCGGTTTTCGCTTCGTTCGAACGTGTTAAAGTCCGTGATGCAGCTTTGAGTGGACTTTGCCCATAAAGTTGGTTGCCCGTAATATTCCATTGTGGGTTAAAATATTTATCGTGTAAAATTTCTTCTCTTTTAAATGACCAAAGTTTACCAAAATATAATTGATACCCTGCAACAACAGGAGGGAATACCTCTACGTTTGCTATAATAGCCATATATTGAGCAGGAAGTACATTAATCGTTAAAGGCTTACCCATATTGGCACCACCTTCAATAAGACGACCATAAACAAAACTATTACCTGTAACTAATTTAAATGCACACCATTGTTCAACAACATCTGCCCAAGAATCTTCTTCGTTAGGATGTTTAAGCAATTCATTTAATCTTTGGTCGCCTGTATATTCTTCAAATGCTTTGCTTCTTAATTCCAAAACATCTTTCCAATTCTTTATCTTTTCAGGTTGGCTCATTAAAGCCTTATATTTTTTAGCTGCTGTTTCATTAATAACTTTAAAAACACCGAAAGGAGCAAGTTTTGCTTTATCGGTAATAAGTCTAACAATTGAATAAACTATATCATTACCAACATATCCATCATTAACAAAAGATTGTGCATCTGCACCTTGCCAAGTTACTATCCCTCTATTTATTGCAACACTTGAACCTAAAGGACCAGTCATTGGTAGAACAGATTGCAAAGGTTTAACGGCAGAAATTTTTTTCTTGGATAAGAAATCCCAAATAGCCATATTATTAATATTTAGTCAAAGTTAGTTATTTTATACTAAAATACAGAGACAACGAATTTAGGAGTATATTCAAAATACATTCTCATAGCTAAACAATCCGAAAAGTCTGGGGAACGACCTATCGCTGCTTTGACTTTATCCTTTGGTATTATACCTTTACTTGAATCATTATCAACGTATTTTTGTTTTACTTGTTCCAATTCCTCAATTATCATTTGTTTTTGTTTGCCGTCAGCATTGATATACAATTTGCTATCATTTATTAATTCGGCAAGTTTATAATAGCATTGTGATTTAAGATTGTCAAAGTTTTCCTTAGCGTGGCTTATTGGGTTCTTTAAAGCTGAACTATTATTTACAAATCCTTTGCATCTTAGAATATCAACTACCCCACCACCTACCCCATCTTCATCTACCACAATATTTGAATAAGGTACTTTATACTCCAATGCAAAGTTTTTTATAAGTTCAGCAACTTCAACAACCGACTTGCCATTGTATTGATAAAGTTTAACACGCATTCCACTCCATATCCCAATGACAGTACTATCAGAGCCAAAACGTGCCACATCGCAAGTAATGTAAGAAGGACCACTAGGCACAAAGTCATTCCTAAATGAATCAAGTATTTTTTCATAGTCTATTAATTGTGCAGGGTCAGAAGAATATTCCCAGTTACCAAATAGCAATCTTTCTTTGCTGACTTTATCTAAAGTTAAAAGGTTTTCCTTATAGTGCTTGGATATGTAAGGGTTATCATCTATTAACGAAACAATAAATCTTTTATTGTCTGCTATGCTTCCGTCTTGTTGTGGCTTGTAGAACTCCGAGTAAGCCCAATTTTTTGCAGGGTTACAAGTGTAAAGAATCTTAGGTACTAAATCGTTTTGGTCAAGTTGGAATCTTATCCTTGATTTAATAATATTTCTTGCTTTGTCATCTACTTGGTTAGCCTCATCTATAAAAGCATCTGTAATTTCTAATGAACCTAATTCATCAAAGTTTGGGTCGGAAGGGTAGGAGTAAAGGTCTTTAAGTAGGATTGTTGAACCATTAGGAAACTCTATTTGGCTAGATTGTCCGTTAAACTTATAATGCTTACCTGCTTCTAATCCTTGCATTTTAGCTATTTGAAAGAACGAAACAAGGGTTGTTTCTTTAAGTGTTTTCAATACTGCTCTGCCAATTAGTCCTCTTGTATTGGGATATTTCAATCTTTGTTTTAACTGCCAATAACAACCTAAAGCAGTTTTCCCGCCACCTGCTCCGCCTCCAAATAGTATTTCATTTGTTGTTTTATCTTCTAATAAGTCTAAAGCAGTTGTTTGCTTGATGGATAGTTCCATTAAATAGTTCCTTTTTTTTCAATGTAGTTTTTCTTTTCTTCCCAAGTAATATTTAAACCGCCGCTTAATTCTATTTCGTTTGTTTGTTTGGCTCTGCCTTCTAATCTATCAAGCAATTCTTGATAAGCCCTTATATCTCCTTTCATTGCTTTAGCTATAATTTTCATATCTAGTTGTTCGGCAATGCTAAATTCTTCCATTTCGCCTGTTACTGGATTTTTAGTTGTAGTAACTAATTCCAATAAACGAAGTAATCTTGTTTTACTATTCAACACACCTTTTGGTCTTCCTGTAGGATTCCCGCTTACACCTTTTTGGAAAGGTTTTAAATTATCATTACTCATTTTTATTAATATTAAAATGTGCTTGATATGCTTTATCTGAAGCTATATCTAAATTTTTTTTAGCTTTAACTAAAGTTTTTAAATGTTCAGGATTTATTCTATTAAATTCCCTTTCTTTTTTTTTCTTTCTTATCCTATTTAATTCTTCGTTTATAGAATCACATTTCCACATTTGTTCAAGCGAATAATAAACAATAGTATATCTATACGCTTGTTCGTTTTCTTTTTCAAAGTTAGTTACTCCATGCAAAATGCTTTGACCATCAAAAACCGATAACGTATTATCATCAATTTCAAATTTAATATTGTATTCAGGAAAAACTAATCTACCTCCAATCATTCCTCTTTTAAAAGCCACCATATTTGAAAGTACTCCTTTAAAATTTCCTGCGTCGTGATGATATTTTAAAGCATTATCTTTATTAACAATGCCGCTAGTAAAAGGTGTGCTTTCTATAGTCCATTCATTTAATATTTTTTCTTTTACTATTTTTTCATGTATATTAAATATATCTGGGAAATATTCTTTATAATAATCAGTTAATTTTTTAGCATATTCCGTAATAAAATAATGTTGTTTCGGGAAATTATTAATCATACTTGTTGAACTACAAAAATCAGACCTCATTACTATTTTAGGTTTATAACCAAATATTGCTGATTGAGTTTTTAATCCTGCAGAACGAATTGAAGTAGAATATTTGATATTTTTTACTGCCCATCTCAAAGCGTCAGTATCATTTTTTAATTTAACATACAATATTTTAGGAACGCCATTTTCTGTAATCAAACAATCATAATTTATTAATTGTTCTGCGTCAGAATCTAAAGCTGTTCTTTTTTTATAAACAGATAAATCAATAATTTTAGATTTTAATTCTATTATTTTCATATAGAAAAATATATTTTTTTGAAATCGTTATCTAATTCTTTTTTAAAATTTTTTTCAGAATACTTTAATATTTGTTTTTCTCTTAATTCGTTATAATTTTTTAATTTTTCTATAATTTCATCTTGACTATTAACTGCAAAATCTTCATCCCAATAACCTGCGTTTTCTAATGTTTTTTTACAAGCGTAATCATAAAATAAAAGTGTTTTACAAGATATTATTTCATAAAATCTATTAGCTGGTGTCATAATATTTTTATGAGAAAAATCATCTTCAATATATATTGAACATTGAAATTTAGGTAAAACATCTAATACGTTTGTTTTATTTGTATAAATATTAGATTTACTATTTATTTTATAATAATTTTCTGCATTATTTTTACTACTTAAAATATGTATATCTAAATTTTTATTAAATTTCAAATATTTATTGAAACTATTCAATCTACCTTCTCTAAAAGCACCATAATAAAACAATCCAGATATATCGTATATATTTTTTGGCATATCATTTTTTGATAATAGTTTATTTAAATCTAAAGTATAATGATTTTTTATATTATCAAAATTATCATATTGAGCTATTCTAATTATAGATTTACCATTCAAATTATTTTTTAATAATGAAGGTATTTTAATGCTATAGTCGTTCCCAATCCATATTATTTTTTTAGCATTATAAATTAGTTTTTTAGCTTCTTCTCTAAATTCACAAAAAAGTGTAATCCCGTTTACAATTATTAATGTATCAATATTATAATTTAAAGCAAATTCTGCTTTTTCTTTTGTATCTATTAATCTATATTCTAATAATTTAGAAATCCATACGGCTATTTTATTAGATGGTTGTATGCTTTGTTTGCCACATTTTAAAAAACTTAAAACTAAATTCATTTTGTTTCATATTTTTCTAACAATAATAACAATACTTGACTATTATCTTCTAAATCATTTGCTTTTGCAATAGAATCTAATCTTATCATTGTAGGTTCATAATTTTCATTTTCAAAATAAAGTACTATTTGTTTTATATTATTATTTAAATATTTATCTAAAGTATTCCCTAATAAATTTTTGTCTATTTCTGGTTCTTCGTCATTATCAAAATTAAATTTTGGCACATCTAAACCCCACTCAGATAAATCTTCAGAATCCCATTCGTTTGCCAATAAATCCCAATCCCATTCTCCATATCCTACATTATCTTTTACTATAAATTCTCTCTGTTGTTTCACTGATAAACCTGAAGCTATTTTTACAGGTACTTCAGTCAATCCAGCTTCTAAACAAGCTTTTAGCCTCATATTTCCACCCAATACCATATTGTTCTCGTCTATTACAATAGGTCTAAGTTCTAGCATTTGAGGGAAATCCTGAATAGACTTAACAAGTTGCTTAAACTTGTGGTCTTTGATAATTCTGGGGTTGTTGGGGTTGGGTTTGATTTCTTGTATTTTCATAGTTACTTACCTTGTCCACGACTAGGTTTTGGTTTTGGTGTATGTTTATTATAAGATTTTTTTGCCTTGCCTTTTTTCCTTGCTCCAAAGGAAACTTTGCCATTTGCATTTAGTTTAGCCATTATTTGTACTTTTCGATTATTTCGTTTAATTCAGTTCTTGACCAACGTTTTATTAGCCTATGTTGGCTTTCTAGATGTAAAACCATTCTTTCGCCTATTTTATCTATTAAATTCTTTCGGTAGCCTATTAGATGAAATTGGTCGAAGCCATTGCAAGACTTACATTCTCCATTAACGTTGTACTCATCAAATCTTAATGCAGAACTTCCTTTGACTGGAACGTAATGCCCTGCATCCATAACTTCGTGTCCTTTAACTTGACCGCAAGAAATACAAGTAAAAAATCCATCTTGTGAATCCCTTGTACGAATATATCGATTAAATATTGTTTGAGCCTTTGCCGTTAATTTAGGAATCGTAGGTAGTGCCATAATGCAAAACTAAGTTACTTTTTGATACGAAACGTTATTTTTCGGTCTTGGTACTCAAATCGCTTCTTTTTAATAGGGCTAAAGGATTCCTTTATTTGGTATTCATTTACTCCTGTTATCCTTGTGGCATAGGCTACTGATTTAAACTCTATTTCTTCTTTAGTGTCTAGGAATATCATTCTCACAGGTTGTGCATTCTCGTGTCCTTTCATAGTTTTTTTATAAGATAATAGTATAATTCTTTTAGTAATTCCCAAATCAATATGACAATTAATGCTTTCATCGTTTTATTAGGTCTTTAATTTCAATACAAATCATTGCAGTGCAGTAAACAACTAGGAATACTGGGACTGAAATAAAGAAGAATTTAATTAGTTCTAATGTTTGTTTCATTTTTCGTAGTTTGAGTTTTTAATTTGATAGATAAACCATATCAATGAGATACAGATTAATCCAATAATGATTTTCATAGTTTTTTACGTTTTTGGTTTTTAATTATAGGTTTAAATACTTTTTCTTTTCTTTTATCGGTCATATAAAGACCTTTAACTATTTCTTCAAATTGTGCCTTTTCTTCTTTTGTTATATCAGGATGGTATTTTACCCTAATAAGCACATCTTCCATAGGTATGTATGTTTCTATCATAACTCGTTATCGTAATAAAGTTTTAATGAATATTTTTTGCATTGTTGCCTAATAGTTTCTTCATCTGTTAAAATATCTTCAGGTTTTCTAGCCTGTGCCAAATTATAGGCATTTACCCTAGCTTTTATAAAATCAGCCTTTTCAGGACTTATTTTGATTAACTTACGCTTCCATAGATAATCAAAACATTGATAGTTTAAAAACCGCCAATCCTTCTTTGATGTCTTCCAATATTCGGCTTCATCTTTCATTACTTGTTCTTCATCTATTTCCATAGGTGTTTCGTTTATTTCGTTTACTTCAATCTTATTTCTTACTTGTACTGCTATTTTCTTATATGCATTCATTACCTCACCAATTAACTTAGGACTAAAGTTTATATGCTTATCAATAGAAAATTTATCCTCTGCAAACATTTTAAAAGCAGTCCCTAGTTCTTTAAGTTTGTATTGTCCATAAGATTCTATAATAAATGATACACATAGATTAAAAATTTCATTTGTTGGTACTTGTGTGCCACTTAAAGCAAGACAAGTTTTTAAATGTTCTAATACTTCAATCCTAGAACATTGTTTTATTCCCATTGATTCCATTGCTTGAAATACTACCAATTCATCTTTATCCCAAGTTTTTAAACTTTTCCCATTCACGTTCTGCATAGGTAAGTTTTGTACTAGAAGTTGGTTTAATGATTTCATCGTTCCAAGATTTATTGTTTAAAAATGTTTCAGGATTTTTCCTAAATTGTTTGTCAGGTTGAACTATTTTGTATGATTCTATAAATTTAAAGGCTTTTTCTCGTTCTTCATCAGTTAAATTATCCCATTTCTTTTTTATTTTACTTTTTTCCCCTACACGCTTATCGTAATAGTCCCAAAAAAAATCAAAATCAATATTTATTTCTTTTATTTTAATTTCCTTTTCTTTTATTTCCTTTTCTTTACTTTCCTTTGCATTGCCCTCCCCAATAGCCACCCTATTGCCCCACCTATTATTTGCTCCTGTTTTACCGCTTTCGCTTAATTTTTGCCTTAATTCTAAATGATTTTGAAGCCTTTCTGACCAAAATTCTCCCGATTCAATTGAAAACAACCCAAAATTCATTAAAACTCCATTTACTTTTACATCTGTACAATGCATCTGCATAGCTAAAACAGGGATTAATTCTAAAGGCAATTTCCCACCTGCATTTGCTAATTGCTCTATTAAATACCAATAAATGCCATAACCTTCCATACCTAATTGATGCCTTAAAAAAAGGACTTTTGTATCATTTGCAGCGTTATAATCATGGCTGAAATAATATGTATTGCTTTTCATAAAATAAAAAAAGCTCTAGGCATCCCCCCCAGTAGGATTAGGGGTTCAGCTTCGAGCCAATAAGTTTAAAATTAGGTATCCTACACCTTTAGCGAAGATAAACTAATTTATTGAATATTTAGCCACATTTCGTGGTTTTTTCTTAGTTCCTATATTCATTAATTCAGTTTTAATCTTGAACCCATCAGCTTTTAAATTAAAAATAATCGCTGCTAATCGTAAACTTCCGAATTTAGTTAACGCTTGGATTGGTGTTAAACTTTTGCCACTTTGTAGGTAGTTGGCAACCTGTTGTTTTTGACTCATTTTTTTGTTTTTAGATTGTTATTAAAAAGGCAAATCATCTTCAGATTCTTGTTGGTTAACTGATTTAGGATATTCCTTTTTTTCGAAGATATATTCCTTACCTGAACCTACATACTCTTTTTTCTTTTTTTCTGCCCTTTCGTCCTTAGATTGCGAATTAGATACTGAATGAGTATTCTCATACTTATCCTTTTCTTTTCGTTTTTCTACTACTACTGTTGCATACTCTTTGCCATTCTTTTCGGATTTTTTCCATTTAACGGCTTCTTTTTCAATTGATAATACTATCATTTTTATTTGTTTTGGTTATTAATTTTTTCTTCTTCGATTTGGTTTTCTACATTTAAATCCTTTTGTATTTCTTCTTCGTCTTCTTCTTCACAGTCACAATGCTCTAAACATTCAGGACAAATGCCCATTTCATCCATATCGGTTTCTGCTCCGCAGCAAGTACTAATTGCCATATTAATTGTTTTTAGTTTTAAAATAATTTAATTCTTCGGATTTAATATCTAAAGCTAATCTAAGTGCAGTTTGTAAAGTTTTTAATACAAAATTTTCTTTTGAAAGGCTTGTAGATTCTATCTCTGTAATTGATTTATGTAATTGACCAATCATTAAATCAATGCTAGGAAATTCATTCATAATTTTCGTATTGTTCTGTCCAATCATTCATTCTTAAAAATGGTTGAGCAGGGGTTAATAATCTTGTTACTGGATAGGTTTTAGCTTTGTATTCCTTTAGATTTTTTTTAGCTTGTATTAAATCATCCCAAGCTGAATGTTTACCAATATGGCGAGTACATTCATATTTCCAATTATAATACTCAACTAATTCTCTTAATTTTTGTAGTTTGTAGTCAATCATAAATTTGCTTTTTTAGATGTGAATAATGCAATTATACCATCGTTCATTAAATCAGAATTTAAAGTATGTAATTTTTTTAATTCTGCAAGAGATTCACACATATCAATAGCAAGTGTTAAATCCAATACTGATTTATGTTTTTTAATAAATACTGCAGTAGCTTTTTCCCCTGCTGCATCTGTATCTTTGTCGCTTACTAAACCGAAAAACGAACTAAGAGCATATCTGCGAAAATACGATATCCCCGACCCAAGTGACTGAAATTCATTCATTCCCCTTAATGTAATTTGTGGGATAATAACTGAACTTTCTATTTGTTCCCCTGTTTCAATATGGAAAACAATAGTTTTTAAGGCATCCCCATCTAAAGGTTGAATAAACCCTAATTTGTGTTTTTTGAGTAATGGATAAATAACTTCTAAAATAGTAGGCAAATCTGCATAAGTATAATTATGCCCTGTTGTGCCTTTATGAATTACAGGACATTCCTGCTGAAAGTCAGAAATTGCCTTGTAAATGTTCATAAGTGGTTTTGTTGTTAATTCCTTCATACTAGTGGTTTTTATAATGTTTAAAAATTAAAAATAAACTTTTTTGTTAATAACTCAAAATCTTTTTTATTTCTTTTATGTCATCCGATATATCGGTATCATACTTCTGCGAAAGGCTATCTTGTATCATTTTAAGCGAATGTATAATCGTGGTATGATTTCGCCCAAACATATCCGAGATAGCGGTTAATTTCAGCCCTAGTTCCTCTTTAATCAGCCAAATAGCAACAAATCTAGGCTTGGTATGGATATATTTTCGGCTTTTACCTCTTATATCCTTGTTTGTAACCTTATAATAGTTGCAAACATTCTCAATAATGGTGTCGGCATAATCAAGCCTCTTTCTCATTGCTTTCTCTCTTTCCCTTAATGTGGGCATTGTCCAATAGTTCATTTTTTTCAATTTTAAGTTTAATAATTTGGTTTCTTAACATCTCATTTTCTACTTCTAAAATGTAAATTAGACGATGTAATTCTACTTTACTGTTATCGGTATAACTCATTGGATAATATTTATAGGTAACATAAAGTTCTCAGATATAGAATATAATTCTATAACAAGCCAATAATAACTTTGTAAAACTCGTTTTTGAACATCATTAAGTTCAGCAATTCTAATAAGGTAATTATTTTCGTGTGTAAATAATCTAATATTATCATAATTCCCTGCTGCTCTCCATTCTGATAATAACTTTTCTTGTCTTGATTGTTCTGCCTGTGCTTTTTTTAATAGTTCCAATAGGCAGGTTGCTCTTTTGTGTAGTTTTAGTTGTTTCCCTTGGTAATCTAATTTCATACTATTGGTTTTTAGGTTCGTAATATTTTTGTACAATTATGGACACTAATTTACTTGGTGCTAAATACATCCTTTTAGCTTCGGCATCTACTTTCTTTTTGATTGATTCGGGTAGTCGGATGCAGACTACTTCTTTTTTTTCTGTTTTCATATTTGGGTTTATAAGTTATCGGCTAACATTGCTATTACTAAGCATAATACTATTACTATTACTGCTTTAATTCCTTTGATTTCAAAACTATCTGGTTTCATAATTAAATTTTTACGATTGAAATAATGATTTG
>Ga0304729_1000807_pt1 | contig 21799 bp, 19 predicted proteins | sample C_131016_MF_Meta_FD_190475 | JGI IMG/M metagenome (GOLD analysis project Ga0304729, IMG submission 190475) | Freshwater microbial communities from Lake Croche, Canada to study carbon cycling - C_131016_MF_MetaG (v2) (version 2) | ecosystem: Environmental > Aquatic > Freshwater > Lake | place... | reverse complement strand
TACATTGTGATATCTGCGAGTGCCATTTTTCTCCCTACATAAAATTCTCAAGGCCGAAAGTCAGCCCTGCATGAGTTACAACCTGACGAACGCCAAGAAGTACTCCTGGCATAAAACCTACTCGGTCGATTGAATCGTGACGAATTGAAAGTGTTTCACCGATTCCGCCGAGCAAAACTTCTTGATGTGCAACCAAGCCGCGTAGACGTACTGAGTGCACTGGGACATCTCCCACCGTGGCACCACGTGCGCCATCGAGTGAGGTTGATGTTGCATCAGGCATCGAGGCAAGCCCTGCTTCTTTCCGTGACTTAGACATTAGTTCTGCGGTACGCGCAGCTGTACCGGATGGCGCATCTACCTTATTAGGGTGATGAAGTTCAATAATTTCTGCTGATTCAAAGTACTTGGCAGCCTTGGTTGCAAACTCCATCATCAGTACTGCTCCAATGGCGAAGTTTGGTGCAATCAAAACTCCAGATTTCGAGGAGGTAAGTAGCGCTTTAATCTTTGTAATGCGCGCATCATCAAAGCCAGTAGTACCGACTACGGCGTGAATATTCTTTGCAATAAGAAACTCTAAATTTGCCATCACTGAATCTGGCGTAGTGAAGTCAACGACGACCTGGGCGCCATTGCTCACTAAGTTATCGAGTGAATCGCCGAGATCGAGAGCTGCGACGAGTTCGAGATCAGGCGCATCTGTCACAGCCTTAACAACCTCTGCACCCATACGGCCACGTGCACCGAGCACACCAACTTTGATCATTTCCGAAGCACCTTCTCGAATTTCGACTCATTCTTAAATGGACCCACAAGAGCAAGGGTAGGCGTTTTGACCAAGAACTCGCTGGCAATTTCGCGAATGTCTTCGGTGCTCACACGCGCAATTGATTTGAGAATGTCGTCAAAATCCATCACTTGGCCATAGACAATCTCATTCTTACCAATACGGCTCATGCGTGAGCCAGAATCTTCCTGACTTAAGACGAGCGAGCCACGCACTGCACCCTTAGCGCGTTCGATCTCCTCATGACTCATTCCGTTTTCTGCAACATCCGCGAGAACGCTGCGAATAATCTCAACTACTTCTACAGCCTTAGTTGGATTGCATCCTGCGTAGAAACCTAAGACTCCAGAACCGGCAAATTGTTGAGCATATGCGTAGACAGAGTATGCGAGTCCGCGCTTTTCGCGGATCTCTTGGAATAGTCGCGAGGACATTCCGCCGCCGAGCGCTGCCGAAAGGACTCCCATGGCAAAGCGCCGATCATCTGCGCGGGCAACGCCTTCCATGCCATAGAACATGTGCGCTTGTTCGCTCTTCTTGTACATCACACCAACAGATTGCTGCTTGGTGCTCTTGACGAGAGTATTTGGGCGCACAACAGGCGCTGCCATGACATCGAGGAAGTTATCTCGTGAAAGCGCTTCTTCAACCATCGCAACGACTCGTTTATGTTTGATATTTCCGGCAACTGCAACGACTAAATCTTGCGGAAGATACTTCTTCTTATAGTAATTAAAGACTGTGTTGCGAGACATCCCCTTGATGGATTCGACCGTGCCTAAGATGGGTCGCCCTATCGGAGTATCTCCGTAATAGGTATCGCTAAAGAAATCGTGGATGAGATCGCTGGGATCGTCATCGCGCATCGCTATCTCTTCGAGAACAACTTTACGTTCGGCATCTACATCAAGTGCGCTTACGATGGATGAGGTGATCAGATCGCTGACTACATTGATAGCCATCGGCAGATCTGTATCAATCACTCGAGCGTAGAAGCAGGTGTACTCCTTGGAAGTAAAGGCATTCATCTCGCCACCAACAGATTCGATGGAAGATGAAATCTCTAGCGCCGTGCGACTAGTTGTACCTTTAAAGAGCAGGTGCTCTAAAAAGTGAGAAGCACCGGCAGTTGCCGGCGCTTCATCACGTGAACCTACATTGACCCAAATTCCCACAGCGGCGCTGCGCACTGACGGAACTTCTTCCGTAACAATGCGCAGACCACTCGAGTGAACTGATCGCTTTACTGACATTTATTCAGCTGCTGGAGTTGTTCCATCTTCGAGAACTGGAACCAGAGAGAGCTTGCCCTTTGGATCGATCTCACCGATTTCCACCTGAATCTTGTCGCCAACCTTCATCACATCTTCCAGGTTCTCAATGCGCTTTCCACCATGCATCTTGCGAATCTGAGATACGTGGAGCAAGCCATCTTTACCTGGCATCAGCGATACAAAGGCGCCAAATGTTGCAAGCTTTACAACTGTACCGAGGTAACGCTCTCCCACTTCTGGCATTTGTGGGTTAGCAATGGCGTTGATCTGTGCGCGAGCAGCTTCCGCTGAAGGCCCATCAGTTGCACCGATATAGATCGTTCCATCATCTTCAATAGAGATTTCTGCGCCAGTATCATCTTGAATCTGGTTGATGATCTTGCCCTTAGGACCGATAACCGCACCGATTTGATCTACTGGAATCTTTACAGAGATGATGCGAGGAGCGTATTGGCTCATCTCATCAGGTGTATCGATTGCTTCATTCATCACATCGAGAATCGCAAGACGCGCTTCCTTTGCTTGGTGAAGTGCACCAGCGAGAACTGATGCAGGAATTCCATCAAGCTTGGTATCGAGCTGAAGAGCTGTAACGAAGTCTTTGGTACCTGCGACCTTGAAGTCCATATCACCGAATGCATCTTCTGCACCGAGAATATCTGTGAGAGCAACGTACTCGACCTTGCCATCGACATCATCTGAGATAAGTCCCATTGCAATACCTGCAACTGGAGCCTTCAGTGGCACACCAGCTTGCAGCATTGAAAGAGTTGATGCGCAGACAGATCCCATTGAGGTTGAACCATTAGAACCTAACGCTTCAGAGACCTGACGGATTGCGTAAGGGAACTCTTCGCGGGTTGGAAGTACTGGAATAAGAGCGCGCTCTGCAAGAGCACCATGGCCGATTTCGCGACGCTTTGGTGTTCCTACACGACCGGTTTCACCAGTTGAATATGGTGGGAAGTTGTAGTTGTGCATGTAACGCTTCGATGTCTCAGGGCTCATGGTGTCGAGCTGCTGTTCCATCTTGAGCATATTGAGAGTTGTGATTCCAAGAATCTGTGTCTCGCCACGTTCGAAGATCGCAGATCCGTGAACGCGTGGAATGACTTCAACTTCTGCAGAGAGTGCACGGATGTCGCGGAGTCCGCGGCCATCGATACGAATCTTGTCGCGCAGTACGCGCTGGCGTACTAGCTTCTTGGTAAGTGAGCGGAATGCTGCAGGAACTTCCTTCTCGCGGCCTTCAAAGGCAGTAGATACGGATTCCTTAGTTGCAGCAGAGATCTCATCGATCTTTGTCTCGCGCTCTTGCTTTCCTGAAATTGTCAGAGCCTTTGCAAGATCATCCTTGGCAGCTTTTTCTACTGCAGCAAAGACATCATCTTGGTAATCAAGGAAGACTGGGAAGTCAGCTGTTGGCTTAGCAGCGACTGCCGCAAGCTTTGACTGTGCTTCGCAGAGAATCTTGATAAATGGCTTAGCCGCATCAAGTCCTTGAGCAACAATCTCTTCAGTAGGAGCTTTAGCGCCTTCTGAGATAAGTCCGATTGTGCGTGAAGTCGCTTCTGCTTCAACCATCATGATGGCGACGTCATCCGCTGTTACGCGACCTGCAACGACCATATCGAAGACAGCGTTCTCGACCTGTGAATGGTTAGGGAATGCAACCCACTGACCATCGATAAGTGCAACGCGCACGCCACCGATAGGACCTGAGAATGGCAGACCGGCAAGTTGTGTAGACATTGATGCTGCATTGATCGCAATCACGTCGTACATGTGATCTGGATCGAGCGCCATTACTGTTACAACGATCTGAACTTCATTACGAAGTCCCTTAATAAATGATGGACGCAATGGGCGGTCGATCAAACGGCAGGTAAGAATTGCCTCTTCTGATGGACGACCTTCGCGACGGAAGAATGAACCAGGAATCTTGCCGATGGCATACATCTTCTCTTCCACATCAACTGTAAGTGGGAAGAAGTCGAATTGATCCTTAGGTGTCTTTGATGCTGTTGTAGCTGAGAAGATCATTGTCTGATCATCGAGATAGACAGCTGCAGCTCCTGCTGCCTGCTTTGCGAGGCGTCCGGTTTCGAACTTAATCTCGCGCTTTCCAAACTTTCCGTTATCGATAACGGCTACTGCTGACTTTACGTCTTGACCCTCCATGGGTCCTCCTTTGATTCGTGTTTCTATTCCAGAAAGCGTTCAACGCAATCTGGAGCGGTAACTACACGCGAGGCGAAACAGATGAATCTTCGATCGAAGTTCACAGATGCGAACATCTGGAAACCACTACCGAGGACCATATGTCCCCCGGCGGGTAGTTTTAAATTAGCGGCGAATACCGAGCTTTTCGATAATTGCGCGATAACGATTGATATCTGTCTTTGCGAGGTACTGAAGAATGCGACGACGCTGACCTACGAGCAACAAGAGGCCACGACGGTTGTGGTGGTCATGCGGGTTGGTCTTGAGGTGTGTTGTGATGTCTTCGATTCGACGTGACAATAAAGCGACCTGAGCTTCAGGGCTTCCTGTATCAGTAGCTGATGTTCCGTACTTTGCAATGATTTCTTTCTTTACTTCTGGTGTTAATGACATATCTATTTCCTTTTCATGTTAAGTACGTCAGTACTGTTCAAGAGGCTTCCCGGTTTGAATCACGGGAAATCACTTTCTCGTTGGACAGGGTGAAGTTTACCTGTGGGCTCTGGATAAGAGAAATTGAGGTAGGAATACGCCTATTTCTCAGTTAATTCGCGCGCTTTATCGCAATCCTTCTTCATCTGCTCAAGCAAAGGTTCCAGGCCATCAAATTTAAGAGTTGGACGTAGGTACCAACCGAATTCAATGGAAGCGTTCTTGTCATATAGATCGAGCCCTTCTTGATCAAGGGCATATGCCTCAACTTGGCGACCACGATCTCCTTCAAATGTTGGATTAGTTCCAATTGATATTGCAGCGGGCCAGAAGTTAATTCCGACAGTCAGCCAACCTGCATACACGCCATCTGCAGGAATTGTCTGTCCTTCAATATTTCCTAAGTTTGCAGTTGGATAACCGATTTCGCGTCCGCGTTTTTCGCCGTGGACTACTACGCCATCTAGTCGATGCGGTCTTGATAAAAGTTCGCGCGCTTGCTCGACTTTTCCTTCTGTGACTAGGGCTCGAATTCGTGATGATGAGATAACTTCAGCATCAGCCTTCAGCTCTTGAACATCGACCGTAAAATTGTGTGCCAGACCCGATTTGATGAGCGTCTCAACATTTCCAGCCGCTTTGTGGCCATAGGTGAAGTTTTTGCCAACGACGACGGTGCTGGCATGAAGTTGGCCAACTAAGACAGTCTGAACAAATTCTTCAGGTGACATCGCGGCAAATTTCTCATTGAACTTCATCACCGCAACTTGATCTGCATTATGAATCTTCAATAGTTCAACCCGATCAGCCAGAGTTGTGAGCATGGTTGGCGCTTTATCAGGCGCAAATACCGTCGTGGGATGAGGATCAAAGGTAAGGGCGATGATGGATCTTCCATCTGCAATCTCTTTTGCGCGATTGAGCAAGACTTGATGTCCCTTATGGACGCCATCAAAGACGCCGATTAATACGACGCTGGTCTCGCTCATAGGTGAATCCTGCCCTACCTAGTTCGCTGCCGCAAAAACTGCAATCGGCTTCGCTTTACCGCCTTCATCTTTTAAGAGAGCAATGAGGCGATTATCTGGAGAAAGCGCTGCATTAATTACAGTATTTCCATTTTCACTCAGCGGTCTTCCAAAAGAAAGTTCTTGTACCTCTTCTAGAGTAAGTTCGCGTGGAGTGAAGGTGGTTCGCGCAACATCCGCTAGCGCCAGTGGTGTGAATTTCTGAGCCTTCAGATCTTCAAAGGAGACGGCATCTTTCTCTGTAAAACCTGCAACCCGAGTACGGCGAAGTGCGCTGAGGTATCCCCCAACCTGTAACTGATCACCTAAGTCGCGAGCGATAGCGCGGATAAATGTGCCGGCAGAACAGGTGACTTCAATATCAACTTCAGTGGTTACATCGAGATGGCGAATCGCTCGAATATCGAGCTGGGTAATTGTTACCTGGCGTGCTTCAAGTTCAAAAGTTTCACCGGCACGGACTCGATCGTAGGCGCGTTCTCCCCCAACTTTTACTGCAGATACAGATGAAGGACGCTGTGCAACGGTGCCAATCATCTGACCAAGAAACTTTTCAATATTAGAATCTGAAACCTGCGATGCATCTGTAGAAGTGAGAACTTCACCTTCTTGATCATCGGTAACAGTTGATGCACCCAGGACAACGGTAGCTACATACGACTTATCGCCATCGGTGATGTACTGCAGCAAACGTGTGCCATTTCCAAATCCAAGAACAAGGATTCCTGTCGCCATAGGGTCGAGCGTCCCGGCATGTCCTACTTTGCGTGTTCCAAGAGCTTTACGTCCAACGGCGACAACATCGTGGCTGGTCATTCCGCCAGCTTTGTCGACTACTAGAAACCCGTCACTCATTCTTCGATTTTGACGCGCGGGACTTTATAGGCATCTTCCACAACAGGTTTGGCATTTTCACGCGCTTTGGCAACTTCTGCATCAAGTTGGTGCACTCGTTCGAGCAAGGTATCGAGCGCTTGCGCAGATTCTGGAAGTCCATCCAGGATAAATTCGAGTGAAGGAGTAATTCGTGTTCCTAAATCTTTACCAACCGCGCTACGGATAACGCCCTTTGCAGATTCGAGCGCAGCAGCTGTGGCAGCGCGCTCATCTTCGCCACCAAGAACTGTGTAGAAAATTGAGGCGTTCTGGAGATCGCCAGTAACGCGCGCATCGGTAACAGTGACAAAGCCAAGACGCGGATCTTTAATCTTTGTCTCAAGCAGCTGTGCCACTACTACCTTGATGCGATCTGCAACCTTGTGGCTGCGGTGTGAATTTCCCACTTCTCATATCTCGATTCTGGTTACGCGCGCTTCTTCTCACGCATCTCGAAGACCTGAATGATGTCTCCCACTTGAAGGTCTGCACCCTTACCTACGCCGATACCGCACTCGAAGCCTTCTTTGACTTCAGTTGCATCATCTTTAAAGCGCTTGAGAGATTCGATGGTGACATCGGCGGCGAGGATTTCCCCGCCGCGCATAACGCGTCCCTTTGCATTTCGACGAATAACTCCGTCGAGAACAATCGAACCTGCAATGGTTCCGACCTTTGATGATTTGAAGAGATCGCGTACTTCGGCATTACCCAGTACGACTTCTTCGTACTCTGGCTTAAGGAGACCCTTAAGAGAGAGTTCAATCTCTTCAATGGCGTTGTAGATAACTGAGTAGAAACGAACTTCGACGCCTTCTTGATCTGCGTAGATAGCAGTCTGTGGTTCAGGCTTCACGTTGAAGCCAATCACAACTGCAGTTGATGCTGATGCAAGAGTGATATCGCTCTTGGTAATTGCACCTACGCCGCGGTGGATAACGCGAAGATCAACTTCTGCTCCGACATCGAGCTGCATGAGTGCATCTTCGAGTGCTTCAACAGAACCTGAAACGTCACCCTTGAGGATGAGGTTAAGAGTTGAGATCTTGGACTGCTCCATGAAGTCTTCAAGTGAAACCTTCTTGCGAGCCTTCGCCAATTGCGCATTACGTTCTGCTGCCTGACGCTTTTCGGCGATCTGACGAGCGGTGCGGTCATCTTCTGCAACGAGGAAGGTATCTCCCGCATTTGGAACAGAAGTAAATCCGAGAACCTGAACAGGACGTGATGGACCTGCCTCTTCAACATTTTCACCATGCTCGTCGAGCATTGCACGCACGCGACCGAATGATCCGCCGGCAACAATTGCATCTCCGACTTTAAGAGTTCCGCGCTGGACAAGCACTGTTGCCACAGGACCGCGACCACGATCGAGGTGAGCTTCAATAGCGACACCACGAGCATCATCGGCAGCGATTGCACGAAGATCAATTGCAGCATCAGCTGTTAGCAAGATGGAATCGATGAGCGCATCAACGCCCTCGCCCTTCTTTGCAGAGACGTTTACGAAGATTGTGTCTCCGCCGTACTCCTCAGCGATCAAGTTGTACTCGGTTAATTGCTGGCGGACCTTATCTGGGTTGGCGCCTTCCTTATCAATCTTGTTGACTGCAACAACGATTGGCACATCAGCAGCTTGAGCGTGATTCAGCGCTTCAATAGTCTGAGGCATGATGCCGTCATCGGCAGCAACTACAAGCACTGCAATATCTGTGACCTTTGCACCACGCGCACGCATTGCAGTAAATGCTTCGTGGCCTGGCGTGTCGATAAAGGTGATTGCGCGATTAACGCCATCGTGATCGTGGTGAATTTGGTAAGCACCGATGTGCTGAGTAATTCCACCTGCTTCGCCCTTAATAACTTCCGTCTTGCGAATTGCATCGAGGAGAGAAGTCTTACCGTGATCGACGTGGCCCATAACGGTAACTACTGGTGGGCGGGCAACGAGATCTTCAGGGTTAAGGTCTGCAACTTCTTGCGCTAAATCGATATCGAAGTCCTGTAGAAGTTCACGATCTTCATCTTCTGGAGAAACGATTTCAATCTGGTACTTGAGCTGCGCACCAAGAATTTCAAAGGTATCGGCATCAACTGATTGTGTTGCCGTGACCATTTCACCAAGGTGGAATAGCGCTGACACTAACGCTGCTGGATCTGCACCAATCTTTTCGGCGAAGTCTGCCAGCGATGCACCACGGCGCATACGAATCTTTGTCTTGCCATCTCCGTGAGGAATAACTGCACCACCAAGTTGTGGTGCCTGCATATTGTCGAACTCTTCGCGCAGCGCCTTACGAGACTTCTGCTTACGCTTTGAAGATTTACTTGCATTCTTTCCAAATGCACCAGCAGTACCGCCACGACCTGGGCCGCGATTTGGTCCGCCACCACCTGGACGTTGTGCACCACCTGCTGCACCTGGTGCACCAGTTGCACCTTGGGAGCGATATGGACCTGACGATGTTGGTGCTCCACCTGTACGTGGTGGGTAATTTCCTGTTCCAGTTCCAGCACCTGCTGGTCGTGGCGCACCAGGACGTGCTGCAAAACCTGGACGAACAGAACCAGGTCGCGCTCCTGCCATACCTGGACGAGGTGCTCCCGTTCCTGCTGGACGTTGTGGTGGACGCGGAACTGCGCCACCCGTTGAGAATGGATTATTACCAGGACGTGGTGGACGCGGAACTGCGCCACCCGTTGAGAATGGATTATTACCAGGACGTGGAGCTGCTGGCGGTGTTGGCGTTGCAGTTGTCTCTGTCGCTGCAGCCTTTGCTTCATCCTGTGCAAGTTTTTCAGCATCGCGTGATGCTTTCAGCGCTGCCAGATCGACGCCGAGTTCGGCGGCAAGTTCTGCAGCAAGTTCTGGATTTACTTCGGCAGTCTTCTTCGAAGCAGCGGTCTTCTTCGCTGCCGCTTTCTTTACTGGCTTCTTCTCCTCAACTGGCTTTGCATCGGGATAGAGCGCAACTAATTTGCGGACTACTGGTGCTTCAACGGTTGATGATGCTGAACGGACGAATTCGCCCATTTCTTGGAGCTTTGCAAGGACTTCCTTGCTCTCCATACCGAGTTGTTTTGCCAACTCATGTACGCGGACCTTTGACACATTTCTCCTGTCTTGGCCCGCATAAATTCTTGTGGGATGCGAGCCCTAGTTGTTCGACCTCATGATGTAAACGAGCTCATTTGAGTTTCATATCTTTCGCATCCATTTCGTATTTGACGCCTGCGAAATACCGCCTGCGTAATGAGTGAAGTCTAGCGAACCGGCGTGAAAATCCCTATTTCACGCGGGATTATCAGGGTGAATATCGATACGCCAGCCAGTCAGGCGTGCGGCGAGACGGGCATTCTGTCCATCTTTGCCGATTGCTAATGAGAGTTGATAGTCAGGTACAACAACCTTGGCCGAACGCGTCGCTTCATCAACGATTGTCACACTTGTGACCTTTGCCGGAGCAAGTGCGTGGGCTACAAACTTTGCAGGATCTTCATCAAAATCGACGATATCGATCTTCTCACCATTGAGTTCATCCATGACTGCTCGTGCGCGTGCACCTAATGGACCAATTAATGAGCCTTTAGGTGAAACACCGGCGCGATGTGAACGCACTGCAATCTTGGTGCGATGGCCTGCTTCGCGAGCAACCGCCATGATTTCAACGATGCGATCATTGATTTCAGGAACTTCGAGAGCGAAGAGTTGTTTAACAAGTGCCGGATGGCTACGAGATAACATGATTTCAGGACCTTTGAGACCTTGCTTTACTTCGACAACAAAACATTTGATGCGTTCGCCGTGGGTATATACCTCGCCTGGAACTTGTTCTTGTGGCGGGATACGTCCCTCGATGCGTCCAAGATTCACATGAATCATCTTGGGATCACGTCCCTGTTGAATTATTCCCGAGACGATATCGCCAACCGAAGTAGTGAACTCGCCAACGATTTCTGCATCGTTGGTTGCGCGCATCTGTAACTTAATTGTTTGGCGTGCCGTAGATGTAGCTACGCGATCAAAGCCCTCTACCTCAAGAATATCTTCGCTTATCCGTTCGCCGAGTTCATTAAAAGTCGGAATAAAAATCTTAATCTCGCCAGTTTCGCGATCGAGTTGCACTCGGGCATAGCGATTCGGTTCAGGCGTCTCGGTGTAAGCGGTAAGTACTGCAGCTTCAATCGCTTGTATCAATTGCTCCATCGGCATTCCTTTTGCCTCGGTGAGGAGAATTAATGATGGGATATCAACGCCCATTATTTGTCACCATCTTTGCGATTAAATTCAATCTCAACTTGGGCGCGCTTGATATTAGTAAAGGAGATACTTACTTCCTTCGTTTCTTTCTTCTCGATCACTGTCAGTGTTACATCGCTCTCTGAATGAGAGAGAATTCGACCGGTAATAACCTGCCCATCGGTGCGCGTGACTTTCAGCAATCTATCGACATTTTTGGCAAAGTGACGTGGGAGAGTAAGCGGACGATCGACTCCAGGTGATGTCACTTCCAGAGTGAAGGGGGTATCTCCCAGAAAGGTAGCCTCATCGAGCAGCTCTGAAACAAGTTTTGAGGCAACTGTTACCTGATCAAGATTGAGCGCGGTGGCGCCATCGACGATAACGGTAACGATGCGATGTTGGCCTGGAGATACGATATTTACATCTTCAAGAAAGTAACCAGCTTGGTGTAGCGCTGGGGTTATAAATTCAGAGACCTGATCTTTCAGAGCCATGCTGTGCCGTCCTATTCGATTGTTATTTAATTGTGGTGCGGGCGCAAATTTACTGTATGTAGAGCGAGTATCCAAGTCGCAGAATGAGCAAGCCAGTGACAATCAGATAGAAGATGCGGATAAAGCCAGATCCCTTCTTAATTGCCATATGTGAACCCAGATATCCACCGATGAGATTTGCAATCGCCAGTAAGAGACCCAGCTTCCACATGAAGCCGATGCGAAATCCAATCACGACGATGGATGCGAGATTAGTGGTGGCATTGACTACCTTTGCAATGGCCGATGCACCCACAAAGGCGAAACCCATAATTGCCACCAATGCGATCATCAACATCGTTCCGGTACCTGGTCCGATGAGGCCGTCATAGAAACCAATCAGTGCTGCCGCTATCGCACCAATGACCATCAGCTTCCGTGGTGAGTGCTTCTCAACATGAACTTTTCCGAGATCTGGCTTAAAGAGTGTGTAGATAAAGATTGCAATCATGATGGCAAAGATTGAACTCTTGTAGCTTCCGGGTGAGATATGTGACGCCAATAAGGCTCCAAAGGATGCGCCTATGAAAGCTGGAATAACCATGGCAATAAGTAAGCGTGGATCGGTCTTTATCGACTTGCGATATTGAATTGCAGCTGTCGATGTTCCGAAGAAGGCTGCTGTCTTCGATGTGGCAACAACGGAGACCGGATTTCTATCTGGGAATGAGAGCAGCATTGCTGGGGTCTGTATCAGACCTCCACCACCTGCAATGGCATCGATAAAACCGGATGAAAACATCGCCAGGCCCAAGAGGGCGAGATTGAGTACAGAGAGGTCGTAGAACACTTTATGAAAGTGTGGCTAGCGTCTTAACAATGTTATCGACTGCTGCGGCCACAGCTACTTCTGACTTCTCGCCTGATTTACGAACTCGTACTTCAACGTTTCCTTGTTCGAGCGCCTTACCTACAACCACGATCATGGGAATACCAATGAGTTCGGCATCTTTAAATTTAACTCCTGGTGAAGTTCCACGACGGTCATCGAGCATGACGGAGATACCGCGAGCCTCAAGGTCGGCAGAGATTTTTTCGGCAACATCAAAGACGTTATCTTCTTTTCCGGTTGCAACTACATGCACCTTAGCCGGCGCAACTTCTACTGGCCACGAAAGCCCAATCTCGTCATAACTTTGTTCGGCGATAGCTGCAACAGCGCGTGATACGCCGATTCCATAGGAGCCCATCGTGACAACTTGCGATTTACCGTTCTGATCGAGAACAGTGAGATTAAGGGCATCGGCATATTTGCGGCCGAGTTGGAAGATATGGCCAATTTCAATAGCGCGATCGATAATTACTGGAGTTGCACACTTTGGACAGGCATCGCCTTTCTTAATCTGCGCTGCTTCAATGTAATGATCGACGGTGAAATCGCGGCCGTTGACGACGTTGCGCGCATGTTTATCTTTAGCGTTAGCGCCGGTAACCCACGCTGTTCCGGGTGCAATACGTGGATCGGCGTAGACAGTGATTCCATTCTGCTTTGCATCCTGCGGTCCGATATATCCCTTGACTAGTCCTGGGAACTTTGCAAAATCTGCTTCTTCAAAGACGCGAATCTCATTGACGCCGGCGAGATTTGCTTGCAGGCGCTTGAGATCAACTTCGCGATCTCCTGGCACCAAAACTGAGATAGCTTTCTCATCTGCCATTAACATGACATTTTTAAGAGTCATTGCGCCGTCATATCCCCCACCGAATTTGGCGTTGAGAAGTTCTACGAGGGTATCGATAGTTGGAGTATTGGGTGAATCAAATACCTCGAGCGCTGGAACTTTCGATGCATCACCTGCAGGTACGACAGTTGTCATCGCCTCGACATTTGCAGCGTAGCCACATTTCTCGCAGAGAACATAGGTATCTTCACCAGTCTCGCATGGCGCAAGGAATTCTTCAGAAGCTGAACCACCCATTGCTCCTGAGACTGCACTGACGATGTTGTACTTCAAACGTAAGCGATCGAAGGTCTTGATGTAGGCGGCGCGATGTCGCAGGTAAGACTCGACCAAACCTTCATCAGTGAGATCGAAGGAATAGGAATCCTTCATAACAAATTCACGACCACGAATGATGCCAGAACGTGGGCGTGCTTCATCGCGATACTTGGTCTGAATTTGATAGAGGGCTAGTGGCAAATCTTTATAAGACGAGTATTCGCCTTTGACCATCAAGGTGAACATCTCTTCATGGGTTGGCCCTAATAGATAGTCAGCACCTTTGCGATCTTGGAGGCGGAATAAATCTGGACCGTAATCGTTCCAACGACCAGTTGTCTCGTAAGCATCCTTAGGAAGTAGCGCTGGGAAATGTACCTCTTGAAAGCCCGCCTTATCCATCTCGTCGCGAACTATATTTTCAATATTGCGAAGCGTGATGACCCCGAGTGGAAGCCATGAATACACACCTGCGGCAATTCGGCGAATATATCCGGCGCGAACTAAGAGGCGGTGACTTGGAACTTCAGCATCTGCTGGGTCATCGCGCAAAGTACGCAAGAAGAGTGTGGACATTCGCAACATATCGCGAACCCTACTAGACCTTTACGAAGTTGTGACGGAAGGTTCTCCTGATGCAACGCCTGCGGCTTCCATCTCTTCGGCAAGTCGCATCGCTTCTTCAATGAGAGTCTCGACAATCTGCGCTTCAGGAACTGTCTTGATTACTTGTCCCTTTACAAAGATTTGGCCTTTGCCATTTCCTGATGCAACACCAAGATCTGCTTCGCGAGCTTCGCCCGGACCATTGACGACACAACCCATCACTGCAACGCGCAGTGGAACGGTCATCCCTTGTAGCCCTGCCTGCACTTTTTCGGCCAAGGTATAGACATCTACTTGTGCGCGACCACATGAAGGACAGGAAACGATTTCAAGTTTACGTTGACGCAAATTGAGTGATTCGAGGATCGAGATTCCAACCTTTACCTCTTCAACAGGAGGAGCTGAGAGAGATACGCGAATAGTGTCGCCAATACCTTCTGCGAGCAGAATTCCAAATGCTGTTGCAGATTTGATTGTGCCTTGGAAGATTGGGCCAGCTTCTGTAACGCCAAGGTGTAATGGGTAGTCGCACTTTGCTGCCAGGATGCGATAAGCATTGACCATTGTTACGGGATCGTGGTGCTTTACCGAAATTTTAATATTGCTAAATCCATGCTCTTCAAAGAGAGATGCTTCCCAGAGAGCAGACTCTGCTAGTGCTTCAGGAGTGGCCTTGCCGTACTTAGCTAAGAGACGTGGATCAAGTGAACCAGCATTGACGCCAATACGAATTGGAATCCCAGCATCTCCTGCAGCCTTGGCAACTTCCTTAACCTTGTCATCAAATTGTTTAATGTTTCCAGGGTTGACACGTACCGCAGCACAGCCAGCATCAATAGCGGCGAAGATATATTTTGGTTGGAAGTGAATATCAGCAATGACTGGAATCTGAGATTTCTTAGCAATCTGTGCGAGTGCATCAGCATCATCTTGTGATGGAACTGCTACGCGAACAATCTGGCAACCAGATGCGGTGAGTTCGGCAATCTGTTGTAGCGTTGCATTGACATCTGATGTCAGAGTCGTGCACATCGATTGAACGCTTACCGGTGAATCAGAACCTACGCCGACGGAACCAACTTGCAGTTGACGCGTCTTACGACGCGGGTGAAGCGTTGGTGGTGGGGCGCTGGGAATTCCGAGATCAACCATGACCCTTATTCTGCCTTATCTCTAGAAATTGAGCGAGACGGGATTGAAGATGTCTGCGATGAGAAGAATTACCGTGAGAACCGCGAGAACTGCAAATACCCCCATCGTTATTGGTGTTAGCACATTCACATCAATTCCAGCAGGTCGGGCTTTACCGCGGATCCGAGCAAAGAGGGCGCGGAATTCATCAGCAATTGCAACTGCCATATGTCCGCCATCGAGTGGAAGTAGCGGCAGCAAATTAAAGAGTCCGACAAAGATATTGAGGCTGGCGATTAAGAAGATAAAGGTCCCGAATCGTTCGGTATTACTTAACTTCGCGCTACTTACCGCATCTCCAGAGACGCGCGCAGCGCCCACAATGCCCACCAAGCCATTGGGGTCACGCTTCTCATTTCCAAAAGTTTGGCGGATGAGCTGTGGGACCTTCGTGGGAAGAGCGATGAGCGATTTAACAGATTCGCGAATTAAGACTCCGCTCGAAGTGGTTGCATCTTTGGTCGCTTGAATCAGCCCTTCACGTTTTACTCCAACTTTGGTGATGATGCCCAGTCTGAAACGTTTTTCGGCCGCAAAATATGTAGGTGCAGCTGTAATCGAGATCTTCTCTGAACCACGTTTTATGGAGAATGTAAGTTGCTTACCTTGCGATTGAGCAATTTTTTGAGAATCCTTCGCCCAATCTTTTACTGCCACACCATCAATGGCGAGAATCTCGTCTCCTATCTGGAATCCAGATAATGAAGCTGCGGAATCAGGTGAAATCTTGGCGACGTTAGGTAAGAGCGCGCTAAATCCAACGCCAAAGAAGATTGAGAAGATAAGAATAAAGCCGATAAGAAAGTGAGCAAATGAGCCTGCTCCGAGAACAATTAATTTGCGAAGAGAGGATGCGGTAAAGAAGGCTCGAGCTTCTTCACCTGCAGGCATTTGATCGCGCGGGGTCATGCCTTCGATCCGGCAATATCCCCCTGCGGGAATTGCCTTGATACCAAACTCAGTTTCACCGCGTCGGAATGACCAGAGGCGTTTTCCAAATCCTAAGAAGAATTCGGTCACTTTCATATCAAATCGCTTGGCAGTGATGTAATGACCAAATTCGTGAATCATTACCGAGAGAAGAAGAGCCACAGCAAAGGCGAGAATTCCAAGAAACTTCATTAACCAACCTTTTTCAAGAGTTCGCGAGCAGTACGTCGTGCATCTTCCTCGGCCGCGCTGACATCAGCGAGATCTCGCAATTTTCTCGCTGCTGATCCGCGTAGCGAATCAACGACTGCGGTGACGATATCGATGATTCCTGTGAAAGTTATCTGACTATCAATAAATGCTTGAACTGCAACCTCATTGGCGGCATTGAAAATTGCGGGAAGCGCTCCCCCAGATTCACCACAAGTGCGCGCTAGTGAAATTGCTGGAAAACGCTGAGTATCAATCGGAGCAAAGCTCCACGAATGAGATTGGGTCCAATCAATCGGTTGAGTGGCCAGCGGTACGCGCTGTGGATAGTGCAAAGCTAACGAGATTGGCCCCTTCATATTGGGAGGAGAAGCTTGCGCAATTGTGGAGCCATCAACGAATTCGACCATCGAATGCACAACCGATTGCGGGTGGATCACCGCTTCAATCCGTGAATACGGAATATCGAAGAGATAGTGAGCTTCAATAATCTCTAGCCCTTTATTCATCAGTGATGCAGAGTTAATGGTGACAACCGGACCCATGGCCCACGTTGGATGGGCTAGCGCTTCGGCGAGAGTGACGCCCGATAAATCTGAGCGATCGCGGAATGGTCCACCGCTTGCAGTAAGCACCAACTTGGAAATCTCTGACTTCTTCTCACCGATGAGCGCCTGCCAGATTGCTGAATGTTCTGAATCAACGGGAAGTAATTGATCTGGCTTAGCGCGGGAAATAACGAGATCTCCACCGGCAACCAGTGACTCCTTATTTGCAAGTGCAACACAATTACCTGCATCGAGTGCAGCAAGTGTCGGCGCTAAGCCAATCGATCCAGTAATTGCATTGAGAACGACATCGCATGAAATCGCAGCGATCTGAGTTGAGGCATTCGCACCATCAATGACTTCAACTCCGGGAAGCGCTTGGCGCACTGCCTCGCCGTGAGCTGCAACACCGATAACTCGAACACCGAACTTCTTCGCCTGAGCGATGAGCAAGTCGGTATTGGATCCGCCAGCGGTGAGCGCAACAACCTTAAAGAGAGTTGGGTTAGCTTCGATAATTTCTAGCGCTTGTACGCCAATCGAACCAGTGGATCCGAGCAGAACAATTTCATGCATTGATATTGGACATCACATGTTTGATTCGTGTGTAATCTTCAAAGCCATAAGCTGAGAGATCTTTTCCATATCCACTGCGCTTAAAACCACCATGAGGCATTTCCGCAACAATTGGAATATGGGTATTAATCCATACGCACCCGAAATCAAATGCCTTAGCCATGCGCATCGCCCGACCGTGATCTTTAGTCCAGACAGATGATGCCAAGCCGTAATCAACTCCGTTGGACATCGCAACAGCTTCTGCTTCATCTTTAAACTTCTGAATCGTGATAACTGGGCCAAAGATCTCAGATTGGATGAGTTCGTCGCTCTGTTTGAGATCGGCAATGACAGTTGGGGCAACAAAATATCCAGGGCGATTGGTTGGCTGTCCACCCGCGACAATGCGCGCATGTGATGGCGTGCGCGCAATAAAGCCGTTAACCCGCTCAAATTGTGACGCGTTATTTACAGGCCCGACGATGACATCTTCATCGGGTAGACCCATTCCAATGTGATTCGTTGCTTGGTCGGCAAGTAATTTCACCATCTCGTCATAGACGCCTTCTTGTACAAGCACGCGGGTTGCTGCTGTGCAATCTTGACCGGAGTTGAAGTATCCCGCAATTGCGATTCCTTCAGCAGCAGCCTGTAGGTCAGCATCGTTAAAGACAACAACCGGAGCCTTGCCACCTAATTCGAGATGTACACGTTTGAGAGATTTAGCAGCGGCGCCCGCTACTTCCATGCCTGCGCGAACTGATCCGGTAATAGAGACCATCGCCGGAGTTGCATGATCGACTAGCGCTGCACCGGTTTCTCGTTCGCCGGTAATGACATTGATAACTCCATCCGGAAGAAATTCGCTCATGATTCCGGCCATGAAGAGAGTTGATGCGGGTGTTGTATCACTTGGCTTAAGCACCACTGTATTTCCAGCAGCGATTGCAGGTGCCCATTTCCAGACAGCCATCATCATTGGGTAATTCCAGGGAGTTACTTGGGCGCAGACACCGATAGGTTCGCGGCGAATAAATGAAGTCATGCCGTGCATATATTCGCCAGCTGACTTACCCTCCAGATTGCGCGCCGCACCTGCAAAGAAACGGATTTGATCGACCATCGGAGGAACTTCCTCTGATGCAGTCAGACCCTTTGGCTTGCCGCAGTTTTCAGATTCAATATTCACAAACTCATCTGCGCGAGATTCGATCGCATCAGCAATTTTCAAGAGGGCGCGTTGACGCTCTGATGGGGTTGAGTCACGCCATCCAGGAAAAGCATCACTGGCAGATTTCATCGCCTTTTCGATATCAGCGGCGTTGGACTTTGGCGCGGTAGCGAATGCTTCACCCGTTGATGGGTTAATCAGTGTGGTTGTCTCGTCTGATGCACCATCGACAAATTTTCCATTGATGAAATTCTGTAACTTCTTCACGATTTATGCCTGTCCCTTTGTCGCGCGAACCATTTGATCGCCATGATCATATGGATGTCGTGTGTATGTCTGTAGCCAGCGCGCGATTGTGTATTTTCCCGCTTCGGTATGCTCGCCAAATTTCTCAAGATCATTTTCAGTTAAGCGCTTTATAACATCGAGCGAAGCGGCGCGCACTGCGGCATAGACAGCGATCGAATTCGCAACATCGCCATCGGCGTAGGCCAGCTTTGGCTCGTTGGCCCATGCTGCTTCATCGTAACCTTGAATAATTGAACCTTCAGGTTCGGCGACTAAACGACGCAAGCGTGCATATGACTGTGCTTCTGAATCTGCCATGTGGTGGATACATTGACGCGCAGACCATTCGTTCTCGGCGTGCACATCCATTAAATCTGGCGTTACCGCGCGGGCGAGATTAAGAAAATATTGTGAGGCGCTTTCATATGCAGCAGCTGCTTCTTTTAGATCTACGGATGTCATAGACGTGATACTAGTTAATTCTTCTCTTTCTCGGAAGCCGCTAACTGACCACATGCCCCATCAATTTCACGGCCACGAGTGTCGCGCACAGTAACGGGAACTCCATAGCCCTCAAGAATGCGCACAAATTCTGCTTCATCTTCACGACGTGATGCAGTCCACTTTGAACCTGGGGTCGGATTGAGAGGAATCAGATTGACATGCGCATTTCGATTTTTGAGTAAGCGGCCCAAGAGATCAGACCTCCATGATTGATCATTAATATCGCGGATAAGAGCATATTCAATGGAGTAGCGACGACCTGTCTTCTTCTCATAAGCATCAGCTGCTGCCAAAACTTCGCGAACATTAAATCTATTATTAATAGGAACCAGGCTGTCGCGGAGTTCGTCATCAGGTGTGTGAAGTGAGACCGCCAATGTGCAATTGATTCCTTCATCCATCAGCTTTTCAATTCCATTAACGAGGCCTACGGTAGATACAACGACAGAACGCGCAGAGATTCCTAATCCATCTGGATTTGGGTCGGTGATATTGCGAAGTGTGCGCACTACTGCGTTGTAATTAGCCAGCGGTTCGCCCATTCCCATAAAGACGATATTGGAAAGTCGAGTTGGTCCACCAGGCATCTCGCCATTGGCGCATGCTCGCGCTGCCGCAACAATCTGATCTGTGATCTCGCCAGCAGAGAGATTGCGAGTGAGCCCTGCTTGCCCCGTTGCACAGAAAGGACAGTTCATACCGCACCCAGCTTGCGAGGAGATACAGACTGTTGTGCGATCTGTGTAACGCATCAATACAGATTCGACGAGAACACCATCATGCAACTTCCATAAATCTTTACGCGTCATTCCACCATCTGTTGTGCGTGTGGTAACCAGTTCAATTAATTTCGGAGTCAGAGCATCGGCGATTGTTTGACGCTCTGCAGCTGGAATATCAGTCCACTCTTCTGGATCGTTGGATAGATGTGAAAAGTAATGTGTCGCAACTTGGGCGGCACGAAATGGTTGAAAGCCGAGTTCCTTGGCAAACTCTTTGCGCTCTGCAGGACCAAAGTCCGCTAAATGTTTAGGCGCCTTCTTGCGTTGTACTGGCTCGTCAAAGACAAGTTTTAATTCAGCTGGGCGTTCTGTTGTCATAACAACCCTGACTCTTGTGCGCGACGCACTACTTCGAGTGCCAGCCACAAGGCAGGAGCTGCGAAAAGTACAGAATCTAGGCGGTCCATAATCCCGCCATGGCCCGGCAGTAAATTGCCCATATCTTTAATTGCCATATCACGCTTCAAAGCAGATTCAATGAGGTCGCCGGCCGTTGCAGTAAAGACTGTTAGCAAACCAGCAGCAGCACCGAGATACCAATGCGAATTCATAATAAAGTGAAATGCGAGTGCTCCCCCAAGAACTGTGAAGATAAGCGAGCCAATCAATCCTTCAATCGTCTTCTTAGGGCTGATTTTCGGAGCAAGCGGATGCTTTCCAAAGAGCACACCCGTTAAATATGCGAAGGTGTCGTTACAGCCAACCAGTACTACAAAGGTCATGACGCGAGCTAAACCATTGTGCGGACGAGCCAGAAGTATTAAGAATCCGGCAAGAAATGGCAGATAGATCAGCGCCAGGGCTGAAGCTGATGCAGTCTTCACAAAATTTTCAATGCCACGTGGAAGTAAAAGCACCAATAAACAAGGAAAGGCAATAGCAGTTGCAACTGCAAGTCCAGATACTCCTCCGAACCACGAAGCAGCTCCGAGTCCGATAGTCGCCGAGGTCAGCGACCACAATGGAATATGGATATCGACTATTTCAAAGGCGCGATTGAGTTCGCGGATTCCTAGAACCACTGCGAGAGTAACTAAACCTGCAAAGATGATGCGATATGTCGCAAGAGAGAACCAGACGAGCAGAATAAGAAAAATACTGACCGCTATTGAAGGGAGTAGTTTGCGACCCGCGCGCTTATTAATCGCCTCGTTGATCGAATGTATATCTGACACAGTAAGGGAACCCCCAAGGTGAAGTCTTTAGACTTCGAGGAGCTCTGCCTCCTTGTGCTTTAAAAGTTCATCAATCTTTGCCACATGATCTGCGGTGATTTTCTCGAGCTCTTTCTCACCACGGCTGAGATCATCCTTACCAATCTCGCCATCCTTCTCGAGCTTTTCCATGAGCTCTTTCGCAGTGCGACGAATATTGCGCATCGAAATCTTTGAATCTTCCGCCTTGGTCTTAGCCACCTTGATGTAATCCTTGCGGCGTTCTTCGGTCAGTTGCGGGAAATTGACGCGGATGATTGCTCCATCTGTTGCTGGATTTACCCCGAGATCTGATTCGCGGATCGCTTTTTCGATCGATGACATTGCACCCTTATCGAAAGGAGAGACAACAGCCATGCGGGACTCAGGGATTTGAATTGAGGCTAGCTGCGAAAGAGCGGTCCAGGTGCCGTAGTAATCGACCATAATCTTGTTAAACATGGCAGGGTGAGCACGGC
>Ga0304729_1000806_pt1 | contig 21813 bp, 27 predicted proteins | sample C_131016_MF_Meta_FD_190475 | JGI IMG/M metagenome (GOLD analysis project Ga0304729, IMG submission 190475) | Freshwater microbial communities from Lake Croche, Canada to study carbon cycling - C_131016_MF_MetaG (v2) (version 2) | ecosystem: Environmental > Aquatic > Freshwater > Lake | place... | reverse complement strand
TCAATCTCCCCCCCCCTTATTTTCTTAAATTCTACCCATCTTACATATTATTTTCCAGCTTTTTGAATCTATAGGCATTACCGATAATCTGCTTTGTTTTATAAGGGGTAAATGAGAAATTTGTTTATTTCTCTTTACATCAGCAAGGGACACTGGCTCATTTAAGTCTTGAGAATAGCTTAATTTAACTGCTACGAATTTTTTCTCTTTATCTGTTGGATCGGGAAATGCTGATTTAATAATTTTAACTATACCTATAATTTTTTTATCTTCATTAGAGTGATAAAAAAAACAAAGATCACCTATTTTCATTTGTTTTAAGTAATTAGCAGCTTGATAATTTCTAACTCCATTCCAAACAGTTCCTTTAGAACCTGCTTTTTTTTGATTATCAAAAGACCACACCGATGGTTCTGATTTTACTAACCAAAAGTTCATAAGATTTTTTTTGTATTTTTAAGCAGTGTCTGTGTCAAAACAAAGCCAAATTTAGTTAAGTAAATCAATGATTTTTTAAAATAAATAATTTGATTTTAGTATTTAACCCCAGCTCCTTTTAAAAAAGGCGCCTCAGGATCCAAAGGCCATCTTGGCTTTGCAAGAACCTCAAGATTATCTTCAATTCCACTTTTAAATCTTTCAATACCAGCCCAGGCAATCATCGCGCCATTATCGCTACATAATTCTGCTGGTGGAAATAAATTTTCAAAATTCATTTCTTTACTTAGTTTTTCTAAATTTTTTCTAATACTATGGTTTGCGGCAACACCACCAGAAATTACGAAAACTTTTTTAGCTTTTTTGTATTTAGAATTAAATTCATTCATCGCAACTTTGCATTTAGAATATAAAATTTCATTGATTGTTCTTTGAAAAGAAGCTGCAAGATTTTCTTTATCTTTTTCTGTTTTGATTTTTGGTAATAAATTTAAAATTGAAGTCTTAAGTCCAGCAAATGATAAATTACATCCAGGATGATTTAAAATTGGTTTAGGTAAAATATAAGCTCTTTCATCACCATGCTTTGCAAGTTTTTCAAGTTTTGGGCCGCCTGGAAATTCAAGTCCAATCATTTTGGCTGTTTTGTCAAAAGTTTCTCCAAGAGCATCATCAATAGTTGTTCCAATTCTTTTGTATTTTCCAATACCTTCAACTATTAAAAATTGAGTATGTCCTCCGGACACAAGAAGCAAAAGATAAGGAAAGTTTATTTTTTTAAAAATTCTTGCTGTGAGAGCATGACCCTCAAGATGATTAATTGCTAAAAATGGTTTTTTTAAAATTCCTGCAATACTTTTTCCAGCACTCAAACCAACCATTAAACAAACTAACAGACCAGGACCTGCTGTTGCTGCGACACCATCTAATTCTTCAAATTTACATTTACTGTCGTCTATTGCTTTTTTAATAATAAGATCAATTTTTTCAGCATGGGATCTTGCTGCATTTTCAGGAACCACTCCTCCGAATTTTAAGTGTTCATCGACTTGGCTCGAGACAACATTGGATAGTATTTTAACACTTCCATCTTTCTCTTCTCTGACAATAGAAGCTGCAGTTTCGTCGCAACTAGTCTCGATTCCAAGAAATGTTAAATTTTTTTTCATAGATGTATTGAGTGTGATCACCTGTCGCTATAAAAAGTAGCGATAATATATAACAAAATGTTATTAAATCAGCAAAATGTTAAGAAATAAAAAAATTATTATCGGCACTAGAGGCAGTAGATTATCCCTTGCTCAAACTGAACACTTTAGAGACGAGTTAATGCTTGCTTATCCGGGAATTAAATCAGATCAACTGGTTATCAAAATTATAAAAACATCTGGTGATAAATTTAAAACAGAAAACCTAGGAATGATGGGTGGCAAAGGCCTATTTGTTAAAGAACTAGAGGAGTGTTTGCTTGAAAAAACAATCGATGTTGCGGTTCATTCTCTTAAAGACGTGCCAACTTTTTCATCAAACAAATTATCGCTTGCTTGTTTTTTAAAGAGAACAGATGAACGTGATGCTTTTTTATCTCCGGTAGCAAACTCATTCTTAAATTTAAAGTCAGGCTCTACTATTGGAACTTCCTCAGTAAGACGATTTGCTCAATTAAAAAGATTAAGAGATGATCTAAAAATTATTCCAATGAGAGGAAATATCGACACCAGAATAAACAAAATGAAAGAGGGAATTTTTGATTCAATCGTACTTGCGGCATCAGGATTAAAAAGACTTGGGTTTCATTCGGAAGTAAAACAATATTTTGAAAAAGATGTGATAATCCCATCTGCCGGACAAGGAATCATAACTGTTCAATGTAGAGATGAAGATTCAGACATTAAGGAAATTTTAAAAGCAATAAACGATAAAGAAACACAAATTTTAGCAGAGGCAGAGCGTTCATTACTAGAAGTGCTAAATGGTGCATGCGACACTCCAGTTGGCGCTAATGCTATTATTAATGATGAAGGAGAATTATTTTTGCAGGCAGAATTATTATCTTTAGATGGTTCAAAATCTTTTAGAGCACATAAAACTGGAATTGCAGAAAAAGCAAAAAGTATAGGAATTGATGTGGCTGAAGAAATTTTATCTAAGGCTGGAGACAATTTTATTATTTCGGAGACAAAACTTGCACATACTATTCACAAAAAGTCAGAATAGTTCTGAAATTTTAATTAAAAGATTTGCCGACAAAGGCCACCGCATTACTAATTTTTCAATACTAAATATAAAACCAATAATAATTCCTGATATTAATTTTAAAGATTTTACCGCAGTTATTTTTACGAGCTCTAACGCTGTTTATAATTTAAAAAATATAAAAAATGTAAGTCATCTTAAATGTTTTTGCGTTGGAGAAGAAACGGCTTCGGCTGCCAAAAAAATTGGATTTTTTAATATTCAAGTTGCGGGAGGAAACTATATTGAACTTCGTGATCTTATTTTTAAAAGTTGCGACAAAGCTAAAGAAACCTTTATCTATGTTAGAGGAGAATTTATATCCAATGATCTAGACGGAGATTTTAAAAAGCAGGGTTATAATTTAAAAAGTGTTACCAATTATACTGCAGAACCCAATTTAAATATTGATCATCAGTTAATTGAAGATTTAAAGAATAAACTTATAGATGTTATTTTTATTTACTCGAAAAGAGCAGCGGATCAATTATTAAAAATAATTTTGAATCATAAAATTATGGATGATTTAGACAATTGTAGTTTGAATTGTATTAGCATTAATGTTGCAAATACTTTAAAAAGACTAAAGTGGAAAAGAATTAAGATTTTTTCACCAGGCGAAGAAGAATTATCTTTATTATAATTGAAGGATTTTTTAGTGATTATAGACGGAAAAAAATTTGCTCAAAAACTAAGAAATAAAGTTAAACAAGAAATACAATCCGTAAAAAGAAAGACTGGGTTAACGCCGGGTCTAACGGTTATTTTAGTTGGCAATAACACTCCAAGTGAGATTTATGTTAAAAATAAAGAGCTTTCGGCACAAGAAGTTGGCATTAATTCAAAGGTTTTAAGATTTAAAAGTTCTATTTCAGAGGAAAAATTAATTTCAGCTATTCATAAGTTAAATAAAGATAAAAAAGTACACGGCATACTCGTTCAACTTCCTCTGCCTAAACACATTAACGGTTCTAAAATTATAGAAGAAATAGATCCAAAAAAAGACGTAGATGGTTTTCATGCAATCAATGTTGGCAACTTATCTTCAGGAAAAGATGCGCTGGTTCCCTGCACTCCACTTGGATGTTATTTAATGATTAAGGATGTTAGAAAAAACCTTTCAGGATTGAACGCATTTATTATTGGCAGATCTAACTTAAATGGAAAACCCATGGCTCAATTATTATTAAAAGAAGACTGCACGGTTACCATTGGTCATTCTAAAACAAAAAATTTAAAAGAATTATGTAAAAAAGCAGACATTGTTGTTGCAGCAGTTGGGAGAGCAAATTTAGTTAAAAGTGATTGGATTAAAAAAGGAGCTATTGTTATTGATGTTGGAATTAATAGAGTTGAGAAAAAAGACGGTTATAAAATAGTAGGGGATGTCGATTTTAAATCTGTCGTAAAAAAAGCAAGAGCCATTACTCCAGTGCCAGGAGGAGTAGGTCCAGTTACTATCGCCTGTCTTCTAAGTAATACTTTAAAAGCTTTTAAAATAATTCATCATTTTAAAAAATAGATTATGAAATTAAAAAAAATTTATATTATTGTTTCTGTAGTTTGGATTTCAATGATCACATCGTTACTTTCAGTTCGTTTTTTTGGATGTTTTAATGAACCAGAAAAAATTAATGACAGCTTGAGTCATTGTTATAATTACTCTTTCACCAATGAAATTATAACTTTAATTATTTTAATTGTATTTTTGTTTCCCTTATATGCTTTGGTGCAAAAATTAAGAAAATATGTGGAGAAGAAATCACTTTCTAAGAAGTAAAGCGTTCTTTCTAATAAAATCTTCTACTCTTTTTTTATTAAATGTTTTGTTTTCTTCAAAAGAAACATTTTTCATAGAGTAAATACTTTTATCTGAAACTCTCGAAACAATGCTTACGTTACCTTTATATATTTTTAATTTTATTGTTCCTTGAACTCTAGATCTTTTTTGATCAATAATTTTTTGTAATTTTAATCTTTCTTTTGAGTACCAAAACCCATTGTAGATTAATTCTGCAAATCTTGACATTACAGCATCCTTTTTATGAGCTGTTTCTTTGTCTAGCGTAAGAGATTCAATTGCTCTATGTGCGAATAAAAGAATAGTTCCACCAGGTGTTTCATAAACTCCTCGAGACTTAATTCCAATAAACCTATTCTCAACAAGATCCACTCTACCCACGCCATTTTTTCCACCAATGTTATTCAAAATAGAGAGTAATTTGCTTGGAGAATATTTTTTGTTGTTAATACTAATAGGATCTCCATTCTTAAAACCAATCGTAACGTAGGAAGGTTTATTAGGTGCTTTTTCAGGAGAAACAGTTCTTTGAAATATAAACTCAGGAGCTGGTTTTGAAGGATCCTCTAAAACTTTACCCTCTGTTGAAGTGTGAAATAAATTATCATCAACCGAGAATGGTGGAGCGCCTTTTTTATCACTTGGTACAGGAATATTATTTTTTTTAGCATATTTAATCAGATCACTTCTTGATGCAAAATCCCAATCACGCCATGGAGCAATGATTTTAATTTTTGGATTAAAATAATAGTAAGCAAGCTCAAATCTCACCTGATCATTACCTTTACCTGTTGATCCATGAGACACTGCATCTGCTTTAAATTTTTTTGCAATTTGAATTTGGCGTTTAGCAATGAGGGGGCGGGCAATAGAGGTTCCAAGCAAGTAAATTCCTTCATACAGGGCGTTTCCTCTAATCATTGGAAAAATGTAATCTTTTACAAAAACATCTTTTAAGTCTTCAATAACTATATTTTTAACGCCAAGATTTGTTGCGTTTCTGATTATTTTTTTTCTGTCAATTTCTTGACCAAGGTCAGCAGTGTAAGCGATAATTTCTGCGTTATAGTTTTCTTGTAACCAACGTAAAATGACCGAAGTATCAAGACCTCCAGAATAAGCTAAAACAATTTTTTTAACTTTTTTTTTCATTGTTAAATGAAATTACATTTTTTTTTAGCAGCTTCATAGGCATCGTTAAAACCACTTAACGAAAAAGTGTCTGTAGTTTTAGAACCTTTAGCTGATGTCGCCATAACTTTTGCTTGTGAAGATTTTTTCATCGTTTCTATCATTGAAACTTCTTCTTCATATTTTGTTAGCCAAGCAAAATTTTCTTCAGTTTCAAATTTAAATTCTTTTTTATCAACTGCGACACTTACTTTAGAAGAAGGTTTGTAATTGTATCCGCTTGTAACACTTACTTCATTTTGAATTTTGTCATTAGGTCTAAAGGTTACAAAAATTCTAGATTCTGCACGGTTAAGACTTTTTGGTTCTGAGGCCACAGGACTTGATACAGCATAACAAACTGTTTGACCGTTAACGTTAGTATTTTGTGCTGTCCAGTTTTTAAATTGTCCATCTTGTTTAATTTGAGCAAATATTTTTTGTTCAAAAGATAAAAGACAAATTATAGAAAAAAATAAAACTCTTAAGGACATGGGTTTGAATATATTAATTGAACATTATTAATGTCTTTTATTATCTCATTAGTTAGCACGAGATCAATACTATCAATATTTTTCTTTAATTGCTCCATTGATGTAGCGCCAATAATTGTAGATGTTACAAATTTTTGTATAACACAGAATTGAATTGCCATTTGCACCAGATCAACACCGTATTTTTTTGCAACGTCCTGGTAGGCTTTTACTGCTGGTTCAGTATTAGGAGTTCGGTATCTATCGTATCTACTGCCCCATAAAACTTCTCTAGTGCCAGCAGGTTTTTTTCCACCTAAATATTTGCCGCTTAAACAACCTCCACCTAAAGGTGAATATGCAAGTAATCCAATTTTTTCTCGAATAGAAATTTCTGAAAGTCCAACTTCATAACTTCTATTAATAAGACTATAGGCATTTTGAATTGTTATTGGTTTTGGAATGTTATGCTTTTCGGCAAGTTTTATATATTGGCTTGTACCCCAAGAAGTTTCATTGGATAGTCCATAATATTTTATTTTTCCTGCTTTAATCAAAGAAGCCATTGTTTCCATAGTTTCAAGAATAGGAACTATATCCGCAGTTTCGGTGTGCTCATACTCAAGTCCACTAAAAATATTTAAAGGTCTATCGGGCCAATGTAGTTGATAAATATCAACATGATCAATTTGTAAATTTTTTAAACTGTTATCAATTGCTGTATTAATCTGTTTTTTATTAAGCCGAGTTTCTTTTTCACCTGGTCTAATCCAGTTCATCCCTGATCTGCCAGTCACTTTGTCAGCGATAATAAGACTATCTCTCTTTTTTGTTTTTTTTAACCAATTGCCAATAATTCTACTTGTTGCTCCGCATGTTTCTTTAGTAGGTGGTATTGAATATAATTCAGCGGTATCAAAAAAATTAATTCCCTTCGACACAGCATAGTCCATTTGTTCAAAACCATCTTGCTCAGTGTTTTGCGTAGAGCCCCAAGTCATCGTGCCAAGGCAAATTTGACTAATATTTAAGTCAGTGTTTGGTATTTTATTGAATTTCATACTTTAGTATTTTTAAAAAACACAATGAGATAGCCTTTTTTTAAGCTTCTTGAAATAAACATATTTTAACATTATGTATTACATCAAACAAACATATAGGGAAAAGACATGAACTTAAAATACGGTCAAACAAGAGCTACGACACGTGCGGATTCAGGTGCCATAGATCAGGGCCTAAGATCCTACATGTTGAAAGTCTACAATTACATGGCAACTGGCATTCTGGTGACAGGTTTTGTAGCGTTATTATTATTTAAATTTTCTGTAACAACAAATGAAGTTGGAACCATTACTGGTTTAACTCCACTTGGAAATGCAATTTATCATTCTGCATTAATGTGGGTAATTGCTCTAGCTCCTTTGGGAATTGTTATGTGGATGAGCTTTGGACTTGCAAAAATGTCTGCATCGAAAGCACAAACTTTGTTCTGGGTGTTCGCAGCATTGATGGGTGCATCACTTTCTTCAATATTTATGGTTTACGTTGGCGCAAGTATTGCTCGTGTATTTTTTATCACAGCAGGAACTTTTGCTGCAATGAGTCTTTATGGCTACACAACAAAATCTGATTTAACTAAACTTGGCTCATTTTTAATGATGGGTTTAATCGGAATCGTTATTGCATCAATCGTAAATATTTTTCTTAAATCTTCTCAACTTGACTTCATCGTTTCAATACTTGGAGTTATAATTTTTGTTGGTCTGACTGCTTATGACACGCAAAAAATTAAAGATATGTATTTTGATGGTGGAGACTCAGAAGCTATGGCAAAAAAATCTATTATGGGTGCCTTAACTTTATACTTAGATTTCATTAACCTTTTTGTAATGTTACTAAGAATCTTCGGAGATAGAAGAGAATAAATTATTTTTATATGGCCCCGATTATTCTCGGGGCCGTGTAGCATGAACCAACAAAACTTATTAAAAGTAGACTGGTCAAAAATACCAGCTCCCAAAGCAGACGTTTCTTTAGATCATCTTAATAATTATCAGATTCCAGAAATAAAACTTCAAAGCACCAAAGGTGAATTCGTTAATGTAGGAAAACTGTCTGGCTTAAGTGTTATTTATATTTATCCTATGACTGGCCAGCCCAACGTAGCCTTGCCAAAAGACTGGGATGAAATACCGGGTGCTAGAGGATGCACACCTCAATCCTGCAGTTTTAGAGATAATTTTTCTGAATTAACAAAACTTAACATTAAAAATATTTTTGGGCTTTCTAGTCAAACAACAGATTACCAAAAAGAATTGGCTACAAGACTGCATCTTCCTTATGCAATCTTATCAGATGAAAAACTTGCATTTGCAAACGCTCTTAAGCTTCAAACGTTTAAAGTTGATAATATGAACTTAATTAAGAGAATAACTTTAATTCTAGACGACAATAAAATTATTAAATATTTTTATCCCGTATTTCCACCTGATGAGAATGTTAATCAGGTAATAGCTTGGTTAAAGAATAACAAATCTTAATAATCTAATTTCCTGAACATTTTTTAGAGCAGAATTTTACAGAATTCCAATTCTTTTCCCATTTTTTTCGCCAAAAAAAAACTCTATTACATGCGGGGCATATCTTTTGCGGTAATTCATTTTTCTTTCTCAAGTTATTTAACGACTTTTAAATATTTTGTAGAATGTTTTTTTGAAATAATCTTTAAAATGGAGTTTAAATTATCAGAGCTTTTAATCACGGAACCATTTGCTTCTTTTAATTGATATTTGTTTTTATCTTTATTATTTAATTTTTTTAATATTTGAAAAAGAGGAGTTTCTGTAGCTTTTCTATAGATTTCAAAACTCACCATATTTTTACTCATATAAATTCCATAATCTTTCCATTCGCCAACGGAAACCATTGAGCCGTAAAGATTTAATATTTCTTGGAGTTCTTTTTTATTAAAAAAATTTTCTTTATTAAGATTGTTATTCTGGATTAGACGAAATTTCATCAATCGTATTTATGCTTTTGAATCATGTACACTTGTAAAGTAGTAAATGCTAAACTTATTGGCACAATTCCAAATACTTTAAAGCTTACCCAAAAAGCTTCAGTTTGTGTTCTCCAAATAATTTCATTTAAGATTCCTAAAAAAATAAAGAAATATATCCAGTGGTTAGTCACTTTGCTCCAGCCGTTGTCAGAAATTTTTACAGTTTCAAATATATTTTTTAGTATAAGTTTTTTTTGAAAAAATTTTGTATAGATTAAAGCTGCCGCAAAAATAGCGTTAATAAAAGTCGGCTTCATAAAGAAAAATATTTTATTATTAAAGTAGATTGCAAGCCCGCCAAATACTGCAATGAAAGTAGCGCCAATAACCGCAATGATAGGGATTCTTTTTTCTACCATATAGCTAATAATAACTGACAGTATGGTCGTCATTATTAACACAACGATTCCATTGTTCATTCCACTCTTTCTGTAAGTTAAAAAGAATAGTAATAATGGACCTAGTTCTAAAAGAAATTTTATGAGACTTTTATTCATTCGTTTTTTATTAATTGTATATTTAATTACTTCAAATCTAAGTTTATCGCTAGCTAAAGAATTTAAATATGATGTGCGCGCATATAATTTAAAAGTAATGGAGATTAACTTTAATATTGATGATGAAATAAACAATAAAATTACTTTTAACGCTGAGGCTGTAGGAATTGTAGGATTCTTTGTAAAAGTTTTTGCAAGATCAACGGTTGAATTTGATAATAAAGATAAGAATTTTTGGAGTTACGAATATCGTTACGATAAGCCCACAACTAATAAATTTAGACTAAATAAAATAAGGTTTTCTAAAGAAAAAGTTCTCAGTTTTGAAACAGATCCTCCACGCACTGAAGATTTAACAAAAAAAATTTCTTACAATAAAGAGGATTATTTCGGGGTTATTGATCCTATATTTGCGGTTAAAAAATTATTTTTGATCGATAAAAAAAATCTTGATTGTAATAAAAGAATTAAAGTTTTTGATGGAAATATTTTTTATTATTTAGTGATGAAAAAAGAAAATGACCAAATAGAACTTGATTCAATTTTTTCTGACTATAAAGGAAAATTACAAAGATGTACTTTGGTTTATGAGCCAATTTCTGGTTACATACCTGGAGATCCAAACACTCCAGAGCAGTTTAAAGTTGATCTTTATTTTGGAATTGTTGGGGATAACTATTTCCCAATTTACGCAACAACTAAAGGAAAAAAAGGCATTAGACTTAAGATGTATTTAAACGTCATTAACTGATCTATTGAATTTTTTATAGGAATCACTAATTTATTTTTAATGCTTGAAAAAAAATTAAACAAAGCCAAGTTCTCAATTGGAGAAGTGGTTAGACATCGTTTGTTTGATTTTAGAGGAGTTATCTACGACGTAGATTTTCAATTTAATAATTCGGAAGAATGGTACCAGTCAATTCCAAAAGCATCACGTCCTAGAAAAGATCAACCCTTTTATCATTTATTAGCCGAGAATGATGAGATTACTTATGAGGCTTATGTTTCAGAACAAAATCTTTTAGCAGATGATCCAAACGAACCTGTTCGTCATCCTTTAGTAAATCAAATTTTTAAAGGTAAAAAAGGTAATCTTTATTTTAAACCTTGTAACTAAATCTTAAGAAGTTTTTTTATTAATCAATTTAATAATTGCTGAAAAATCAAGAGCACCATCTCCTTGGGAGCTTAGATCTTTATATAATTTTAGTGCTGTTGTTACCATTGTAGCGGGTTGATTAATTTGTGCGGCAGCTTCTTTAGCTAAACCTAAATCTTTAATCATAAGATCAGTACCAAAACCGCCAGTATAATTTCTAGAGGATGGAGCATTAGCGACAACTCCTGGGTAAGGATTATAAATTTCGCTACTCCAACAACGACCACTAGAGGAGTTAATTATTCCAGCTAGAATATTAGGATCCATCCCCATGGAAACACCAAGAGACATGGCTTCGGCAACACCTATCATTGATATGCCAAGCAACATATTATTAGCTACTTTTGCTACCTGACCGTTGCCTGAGGGACCGCAATGAACAATATTTTTTCCCATATTAGTAAGAATCGGTTTTGCCATATTAAAAATTTTTTCATCGCCACCCACCATAAATGTCAGAGTTCCAGATTGAGCACCTCCAGTTCCTCCAGATACAGGAGCATCAAGCATGGGATTACCTTGAGACTCTGATTTTTTTGCAACATCTCTTGCAGTTTGAGGATCAATGGTTGATGAATCAATTAAACAAATTCCCCTTGGTATATTTTTTAAAATTCCATTTTCACCTAAATAAACTTCTTTTACATGTATTGAGGCAGGGAGCATTGTAATCACAATCTCGACGCCTGAACTCTTTACAACTTCAGCAGGTGAGTTTTTAGCTTCAGCGCCAAGTGCAACTAATGGTTCAGTTAAGGATCTTACGATGTCATTTATTATTAGCTTATGTCCGTTCTTAATGAGGTTTTTAACCATAGGACCTCCCATATTACCAAGTCCAATAAATCCAATCTTCATATAATTATTGCTATCATATTATTTGTTTTGTAACTTTAAATAAAAGTTAAATCGTAGGGGATCTAATGAAAATTTTAAAACAACTTTTAATATCAATTTCTTTTTTAGTATTTTTATCAACACAGATTTTAGCCGCTGAAAAAATTAGCATTGTTGTTGGTGGAATAGGCAAACAAATTTATCTTCCAGCAAAACTTACAGAGGCATTAGGTTATTTTAAAGAACAGGGGTTAAATGTCGAATTGATAGGAGAGCAATCTCAAGCCGGAGTAAATGCGGCAAATGAAATGATAGCCGGAGTTGTTCAAGGCGTTGTAGGTTTTTATGATCATACAATTGATTTACAAGGAAAAGGAAAAGAAGTGATGTCGGTGGTGCAATTTAGCCAGGCACCTGGAGAAGTTGTTTTAGTATCTTCAAAATTAGCAGATGTAATTAAATCGCCAAAAGATTTTAAAGGCAGAACTTTAGGAGTTACAGGACTTGGTTCTTCAACAAATTTTATCATGATGTATCTTTCGGTGAAGGCTGGACTTAAGCCATCAGACGTAACACCTTTAGCTGTTGGTGCTGGACAAACTTTTATTGCGGCAATGAAACAAGGAAAAATTGATGTCGGTATAACGACTGAGCCAACAATTTCCACAATGTTAGCAAGTGGGGATGCTAAAATTTTAATTGACCAGAGACATCCAGAAGGAACTATAAAATCACTTGGAGGATTATATCCTGCCGCATGTTTATATATGTCTACAAAATGGATTAATTCACATCCTGATGAAGTTCAAAAACTTGCAAATGCATTTTATAAAACTATGAGGTTTATTGATACTCACTCAGCTGCAGAAATAACAGGATTGCTTCCGCCCGATTTTTATGGAGATTCTAAAGAACAGTACATAAAATCTTTAGCTGAAAGTAAACGTATGTTCACAAAAGATGGAGTAATGCCACAAGGTGGACCAGAGTCTGTTCTAAAAGTCCTGCAGGTTTTCAATGAGGCAGTCACTGGAAAAAAGATCGACCTTTCTAAAACTTATACAACTAAATACGTTAAAGCAGCAGCAGCTAAATATAAATTGTAAATATATTTTAAAACCAGTTATGAATTCAAATTTTTTGATCGAACTGGAAAATGTTGACAGGCGTTTTACAAGCCCTGAAGGAAAAATTATTCAAGTTTTAGATAATTTTTCAATGACCGTTAAGCCAGGTGAATTCTGTGCTGTCGTTGGACCTACAGGATGTGGAAAATCAACTACTTTAAGTTTAATTTCTGGTTTAGCAAAAGCAAATGCTGGAAAAGTTCTAATCGAAGGAAAAGAGTTTGAAGGAATAGATTCTAGAGTTGGATATGTTTTTCAAACTGATGCAGTTTTTCCATGGAAAAATGTTTTGGATAATGTTGCTGTAGGACCTTTGTTTAGAGGTGTAGACAAAAAAGAAGCAATAGATAAATCTTTGGATTGGATAAAAAGAGTAGGCTTACAAGGATTTGAGCATCATTACCCCCACCAACTTAGCGGCGGTATGCGAAAAAGAGTTGCGTTAGCACAAACATTTATAAATTCTCCGGATATTTTACTCATGGATGAACCATTCTCTTCTTTAGATGTTCAAACTAAATTGTTAATGCAGCAAGAGCTTTTACAATTATGGTCTAAACATAAGGCTGCTGTTGTTTTCGTTACTCACGATATTGAAGAAGCAACTATACTTGCAGATAAAGTTTACGTTCTAAGCAAAAGACCCACAAAAGTTAAAAAAATTTATAATGTGGATATTGAAAGACCCAGAATAGTAACTGAGACTAGATACACAAAAAAATTTATTGAGATTTCAAAAAGCATATGGAACGACTTAAGCGAGGAAGTGAATATTTAATATGAGAAACCAGAATAATATAAATAGAGAAGAAGAAATTAAAAAATTAGAAAAAATTTCTGTTCAAAAAGTAAAAGAACGGTGGAGGTTTGTTATTTTTTATAGATTTATGTTTTTATTTGTTACATTGGGTGGCTGGGAAGTTTTAGGACGCACTGGAATTATCGATCCATTTTTCTTTTCTATGCCATCATCAATTGTTTATCAGCTTTATATTTGGATTATTAAAGGAACATCCCAAGGACCTCTTTGGTTGCAGGTATTAGTTACTTTAGAAGAGACGGTTCTTGGATTTTTGATTGGTGCAGTGATGGGAATTATTTGTGGTATTGCTCTTGGAAGAAATAAGATGCTGGCAGACATTTTTAGTATTTATATTAAGATTGCAAATGCTATTCCAAGAATTGTACTGGGATCTATTTTTATTATTGCTCTTGGACTTGGAATGGCATCAAAAGTTGCTCTAGCAGTTGTAATGGTTTTCTTTGTAGTATTTGGGAATGCATTTCAAGGAGTTCGAGAGGCAGATATGAATCTTATCGCAAACGCAAGAGTATTAGGAGCAAGTGATAGCCAGGTTACTTTTAAAGTAGTCTTGCCTTCAGCTCTAAGTTGGATACTTGCAAGTTTGCATATTAGTTTTGGTTTTGCATTGGTTGGAGCGGTTGTCGGAGAATTTTTAGGTTCCAAACAAGGAATAGGTTTGTTGATAGCAACTGCGCAAGGAGCTTTTAATGCGGCTGGTGTATTTGCAGCTATGATTGTTTTAGCTGTTGTTGCGCTTTTAGCGGATTATTTAATTACAAGGTTAGAAAATCGGCTTTTAAAATGGCGTCCTACCGTTCAATAGTCGCCTTAATTAGAACATTATTAACGCAAAAGTTAGACAGAATATTTTATTAAAGTACGGGTAATGCTTAACTGAGTTATCTTTGATCCCCAATCTCCCTTATCTCAGTTAAGCAAACTTTCAATAACTCCCAACATATAGTAAAAAAATTCCAATAAAATGTTTGGAATATTTAAACCAAGAACTTTTTTTAATTTAGCAAGCACCAGTGTTTTTTGGCTGAAATTAATTTTTACTTTTTCTATAATTATTGGTTTAGGATTGGCTCTGGTTTTTTCTCCAATTGATTATCTTCAAAAAGATACGGTTAGAATTATGTATGTACATGTACCATCATCGTGGATTTCATTATTAATTTTTTTAATTATAGGAGTATGTTCATTTGTAAGTTTAATTTTTAGAGTTAAAGTTTTTTCAATTTATGCAAAAAGTTTAGCTCCCATAGGATTGGTTTTTTCTCTTATTTCTGTTGTGACTGGTTCACTATGGGGTTTTCCGACCTGGGGAACTTTTTGGAGTTGGGATGGCAGATTAACTTCGATGTTTATTTTGGTCTTAACTTATATTTTATATTTTTCATTATGGTCTTTAATTAAAGATTATAACTTTGCTGAAAAAATTACTAACATTGTTGGTATATTAGGATTGATAAATATTCCGGTTATTAAATTTTCAGTTGCATGGTGGAACTCACTTCATCAGCCAGCAAGCATTACTCTAACTGCCGCACCCTCAATACATAGCTCAATGTTGGCGCCATTACTTATTATGTTCTTTAGTTTCTGTATTTTGTCGCTGATTATTTTCTTGATAAGATATAAATATGAAATTATAAATTTTAGAGTTAATAAAAAATGATTTCAAAATTTTTAAATATGGGTGGTTACGGTTTATACATATGGTTGTCATATGCATTTGCCTCATTGTCTTTAGTTTCTCTATACTATTCTTCAGTTAAGAAATTAAACTCTATTAAAACTGCAGAGTATCTTTACCAAACTGAAAAGAGTGAAGAAGTTTCAATTTCAGCACAAGCCAATAGATTTTAATCTAATATCTAGTTAGAAACTCTCTATCTTTATGATGCTTAGTAAATCTGCAAAGAACAGATTAAAAATTTTTATTCTCTTATCAATCGCTGCATCGATAATAATTTTTTTTATCTACAATAATTTAAAAAAAAATACGGTGTATTTTTATGCACCACAAGAAATTAAAAATTTATCAGAAGTGCCATTAAACAAAGTTAGACTTGGAGGTCTTGTTAAAGAAGGTTCACTAAAAAATAATAATAATACTTATATCTTTGTTATTACCGATTTTAAAAATGAAATTTTAGTTGAATATAATGGTTTATTACCAAACTTATTTGTCGAGGGAAAAAGCGCCGTTGTAGAAGGTGTCCTGAAGGACAAAAAATATTTTATGGCAAGTACTATACTTGCAAAACACGATGAAAATTATATGCCCCCAGAAGTTGCTAATGCTTTAAAGCAGAAGAAATTAAAATGACGGCAGGCAGTATAGGAAATTTAGCTTTAATAATTTGTTTTATACTTAATATTTATTTAATTTTTTCTTTAACAAGGAAGATAAAAAAAAAAAATTTTAAAGATTTAAAGAAAATAAAATTTATTAATAATAGTATTTTTATTCTATTATTATTTTCATTTTTAACTTTAATTTATTGTTTTGTTATTTCTGATTTTGCAAACGTTGCAGTTTATCAAAACTCCCATACAACAAAACCCCTGCTTTATAAAATATCAGGCGCCTGGGGGAATCATGAAGGTAGTATGGTGTTGTTTGTTCTTATTTTATCTTTATTTTCTTTTTTATTTTCAAACAGCAAAGTTAATGATGAATTAAAAATTTATACGATTTTTTTTCAATCAATATTAATTTTTATTTTTTTAGTTTTTTTAATCTTTACTTCTAATCCTTTTGATCAGATTGATCCAAAACCATTACAGGGATTGGGGTTAAATCCAATACTGCAAGATCCATTGTTAGTAATACATCCGCCATTTTTATATTTTGGTTATGTGGGTTTTTCTTTAGTTTTTAGTTTTGCTTTAGCCGGATTAGTTACTCATCGTTTTAATAGTTTATGGAGTAAGGTTTCAAATTTTTGGATACTTCTTCCGTGGTCGTCACTTACTATTGGAATAGGTCTTGGATCTTTCTGGGCTTATTATGAATTAGGATGGGGAGGATATTGGTTTTGGGATCCTGTTGAAAATGCCTCCTTAATGCCTTGGCTTGCGGCTACGGCTTTGTTGCATTCTAATATTGTCACCTTAAAAAAAGATAAATTATATTCCTGGACTGCGCTTTTATCTATTTTTACTTTTGTTATGAGTTTGCTTGGCACCTTTTTGGTCAGATCAGGAGTTTTAAATTCAGTGCATGCCTTTGCAAATGATCCTTATAGAGGAGTGTATATTTTATCTATAATACTATTAATTACATTTTTTTCGCTTGTTATCTTTATTATTAACGATCCGAAAAAATCTTTAATTGGCAATTATTCTTTTTTTCAAAGAGATAATTTTATTTTAATTAATAATTATTTTCTAATTTTTTTCCTTTCAGTAGTTTTGGTGGGCACAATTTATCCTATTATTCTTGAAGCGGTATTTGGACAAAGTATTTCTGTAGGACCCGTTTACTATAATACAATTTTAACTCCGTTTTTATTTGTATTCTTATTTTTTATGGCACACGGTCCTCTTCTGAATTGGAATAAAGAGAAAGGCATAAAATTAAAGAATATAAAAATTTTTTTCCCAATTTCACTCATATTAAGCTCAATAATTATTTTTGTTCTTTTAGATTATAAAAATATTATTTTATTTTTGGCTTTATTATTTTCTATCTACTTAATTGCTTCAGTGGTTTTAGATTGGATTTTTCAAAAAAAACTTAGCTTAAATCTTGGTAGGTTATTTTCTCATCTAGGTTTTGGTTTATTAATTTTTTCTATATTTATTAATGCCTATTCATCAAAAGAAATTAACTCAGCCATGAAGGTAGGAGATGAGATTAAAACTCAGGGTTTTGTAATAAAATTTCAGGGTATTAATAAAATTAAAAAAGATAATTATGAGGAGATTTTTGGTAATTTTTTAGTATCAAAAGGTAATGAAAAAGTTCAATTAACACCATCTATTAGGAAATATGATCAGCCAGTCCAATTCACCTCTGAGACAAGTATTAAAACAAATTTTATTACTGATTATTATTTTGCAATTAATTTATCTGAATTTGAAAAGAATAAAATAATGGTAAGATTTTATTACAAGCCATTTATGTTTTGGATATGGTTCTCAGTATTGCTGATTGCCTTTGGCGGGATTTACCAAACTTTTAGAGAAAGAAATGAATATTAAATATAGAATTATAATTTTAACTATTACGCTTCTTATAATTTTTGCTCTTTTTCTAAAAGTTTTAAACTCTAATAAAGTTTATCAACCCAATCAGATGATTGGAAAAAAGATTTCAGAATTTGTCTTGGAAGATCTTTTTGATAAAAAAATAAAGATTAATAGCAAGGAATTACTAGATAAAGATTTTGTTGTTATAAATATTTGGGCTTCTTGGTGTGTCCCTTGTCGTGTTGAACATCCTTTATTAATGAATTTAAAAAAAAATAATCAAATAAATATTATTGGTATTAATTATAAAGACGAAAGAATGAATGCTAAAAATTTTTTAAAAACTTATGGAAATCCTTATCAATTAGTTGGTGTGGATAGTGATGGAGAAGTATCAATTAAACTTGGCGCTTATGGAGTGCCAGAGACGTATGTTCTTAATAAGGGAAAAATTATCTTTAAAAATATAGGTCCAATAAATGAAGATGTTGTTAAAAAAATTTTACAATTAAAAAAATAAATTATGTTGTTTAAGAAATATTTTTTAATAATAGTATTTTTTTTATTCACCACACATTCTAGTTTGGCAAACGAAGAATTAAAAAATAAAATTTACAAAAATGTTCGTTGCATTGTATGTCAGGGGCAATCAATTTATGAGTCGAATTCTGACTTTGCATTAGATTTAAAAAAATTAATTTCTAAAAAAATTGATTCTGGTGAGAGCGAAAAACAAATATATGATTTTTTAATTAGTCGTTATGGGGAGTGGATTGTATTTTCGCCAAGGCTCAATTTTAATAGCTTAATTCTTTGGCTATTACCTTTATTAGTGTTTGTTGTGGGAGGTTTTTTAATATTTCGCCTAAATAGGGGCAAAAAATAACAAATCTTTGATTGCTTTTGGATAGGTTTTATTAAATAAAGACTTAAATTATGAATACAAATTTTTCTAAGTTTTTCGGAGTTATTTCTCTACTGTTTATCAGCTTATATTCAACCGCAAGAGCAGATGGAATAACAGTTTCAGGTGGACGATTTGATCATAATGATAGCCATAAAAAAGATATGGTTCAATTAGATTACGATTTCGATAAAACTCTTTTTGGTTCTCCAATAGGTGATTTTAAACCAGTGATTGGATTTTTACGAACAGCTGGTGACGCTAAATATGGATATGCCGGAGTTAGATTGGATTATAAAGTTTTAAATAATTTAATTACAATTTCACCAAGTTTCACTCCTGGTATTTATGGAAAAGGTGATGGAAAAGATTTAGGCAACAGTGTTGAATTTAAATCGCAAGTTAGAGTTGCTTTAAATGTAACCCCGACATTTAATGTTGGTGTTGCATACAGTCATATTTCAAACGCTAGCCTTGGAGATAAAAATCCAGGAGCAAATAATTACAGCATAGGTTTACAGAAAAATTTCTAGGACTTTAAATAATGTCATTAGCAAAGTGTCTTAATGTTGATGATTTTAGAAAGTTAGCAAAAAAAAAATTACCTTCCCCAATATTTCACTACATTGATGGTGGAGCAGATGACGAAGTTACCTTAAAAAGAAACACAACAGCATTTAATGATTGTAATTTAGTTCCAAGTGTTTTGAGAGATGTGAGTTCAATTGACATGTCGACAACTGTTTTTGGACAGAAGATTGATATGCCATTGTTTCTTGCGCCAACGGCAATGCATAGATTGTATCATCATCAAGGCGAGAAAGCGACTTCAAGAGCTGCAGAAAAATTTGGCACTTTTTTTGGCATGTCTACGATTGCAACAACAGGAATTGAAGAGATTGGAAATTTAACAAATGGTCCAAAATTATTTCAACTTTATATTCACAAAGATAGAGGTTTGACTGATAATTTAATTGAACGATGTCAAAAAGCTAATTTTAAAGCTTTGTGTTTAACAGTTGATACTATTGTTGCAGGAAACAGAGAACGAGATCATAGAACAGGTTTTACAACACCACCTAAATTAACTTTAGCAAGCTTAATAAGTTTTGCATTACATCCAGAGTGGACTATGAATTATTTATTTCATGAGAGATTTAAATTACCTAATCTTCCTCATACTGAAAAAGACGGACAATCTATAGAGACCTCGGTAATTAATTATATTAACAGTCAGTTCGATCACACCATGAATTGGAAAGATGCTGAGTACGTTGCTAAAAAATGGAAAGGTGCTTTTGCAATTAAAGGGATTGTATCTGTAGAGGATGCAAAAAAAGCGGTTGATATAGGAGCAACCGCAATTATGATTTCAAATCATGGCGGCAGACAATTGGATGCTTCAATGTCACCATTTGATGTGCTTGCAGACATTGTTGATGCAGTTGGAGATAAAGCGGATGTTATTTTAGATGGTGGAGTTAGAAGAGGAACTCATGTTCTAAAAGCTTTAGCCCTTGGCGCAAAAGCATGTTCATTCGGAAAAGGTTATTTATATGCATTGGGAGCAGGCGGGCAAGCAGGAGTTGAAGCCATACTTAGAATTATGCATGATGAAATAAAAAGAGGAATGACTTTAATGGGTTGCAGAAATGTTAAAGAAATCACAAGAGACAAAGTAATTTTTAGAAAAAGATGAAATTAGCAGACAGCCTTTCCAAACTTGGAACTGAAAACGCATTTGTTGTTCTTGCAAAAGCAAAAGCGTTAGAGGCACAAGGAAAAGCAATAATCAATTTAGGAATTGGGCAGCCAGATTTTAGAACCCCACAACACATTGTTGATGCTGCAAAAAAAGCTTTAGATGATGGTTTTCATGGCTATACGCCAGCGAATGGGCTTTTAGAACTAAGACAAGGTGTTTCTCGACATATTAAAAAAATGTATGGCGCAAATGTAGATGCATCAAGGGTAGTTATTATGCCCGGCGGAAAACCTACAATGTTTTTTGCAATGTTGATGTTTGGTCAGCCAGGAACAGAAATTATTTATCCAGAGCCTGGATTTCCAATTTATGAGTCTATGATTAACTATTCAGGAGCAAAAGCTATTCCAATGTATTTAAAAGAAGAAAATAATTTTTCTTTTAAGGCAGAAGAAGTTTTAAAATTAATCAATAATAAAACTCGTTTGATTATTATTAATAATCCTCAAAATCCAACAGGTGGACTTATTGAAAGAGAACAGATTGATAAGCTTGTTGAAGGATTAAAAAAATTCCCAGACGTCGCAATTTTGAGCGATGAAATTTATAGCAGACAAATTTATGATAATAAAAAGATGCCTTCTTTCTTTAATTATCCAGAACTTTTTGATCGATTAATAGTTTTAGATGGTTGGAGCAAAACCTATGCAATGACAGGCTGGCGCTTAGGTTGGAGTGTTTGGCCAGAAAAAATCGTTGAAGACATTACAAGATTATGTGTGAACGATCATTCATGTCCTTGTGCTTCAACGCAGATAGCGGGATTAGCAGCGCTAGAGGGGCAGCATGATTTTTTAGACGAAATGATGAGTCAGTTTAGCAGAAGAAGAAAATTAATTGTTGATGGATTAAACAGCATTAAAGGTATCAAGTGCAATAATCCCGGAGGAGCCTTTTACGTATTTCCTAATATTAGTGGTACAGGAATGAATGGCAATGAATTTGCGGACAAATGTTTAAATGAAGCTGGGGTTGCAATTATTCCAGGTGTTAGCTTTGGTAAATCCGCTAAAGATTTCGTAAGATTTAGTTTTGCAAACTCTTACGAGAATATAGAAAAAGCTTTAGAAAAAATTAAAAAAACTGTTGTTAAATAAAGTTTTATTTTCAACTTCAAAGATCTGTATCTATCGAACAAAATAATATAAGTTTGTTACATGACTCTAGCAATGCCACAAGTAGATCAGCTTATTCTTGACGATAAAGAAAAAATTGTTCGAGATTTAAAAAAATTCACCAATCCAATTAATGTTATTTCAGATTTAGAAGGCATCACTCCTTATGAAACAGACGCATTGAGCGCCTATAAACAGAAGCCAATGGCTGTAGTTTTGC
>Ga0304729_1000805_pt1 | contig 21836 bp, 25 predicted proteins | sample C_131016_MF_Meta_FD_190475 | JGI IMG/M metagenome (GOLD analysis project Ga0304729, IMG submission 190475) | Freshwater microbial communities from Lake Croche, Canada to study carbon cycling - C_131016_MF_MetaG (v2) (version 2) | ecosystem: Environmental > Aquatic > Freshwater > Lake | place... | reverse complement strand
AGCCTCCTTTCATCGGCTCGATGTCGCGGCTGAACTCCTCGCTGAAGGAGTCGCATTGCACCCAGCCAGAGCGCATGGAGTGGGTGAACCCGGCGATCCACTCGTTCCAGGAAGTGATCCAGATGAACTTCGGGTCAACCATGAGCGCGCGGTCCCACTGCTCCTGAAAGTTGAGCCCCCTCTGGATGGCTTCGATGGAAGGATCCTGTTTCCCTTTGTTAAAACCGCGTCCGCGCGCCTTGCCAGTGTGCATGAGTTCGGTGGTGCCGGTCTCCCAGTTCATGTTTTGCGCGGGCGAGACGTTGATCTGCTCGGCCACATTGGGATCCGTGGTGAAAGCGTAAGTTTGGGGATAGACGTTCTCCCAATGCCACGCATAGGGCGTGTTCTTGTAGGGAGGCGTTCCGGGCCAGAAGGTGGTGCGAAGGGTGAAATAGTCCTTAACTTCCGGGCCTGCCGCCGCAGGGTCGCAGAGCATCAGCGGTTTTCCCTCCCAGTGGAACCACAGATCATTGAAGCGCCCCGGCCGGTAGTACTTTTCCAACAGTTGCTTCGCCATGTTGCCCATGTCCGTGTTGAGCGTGAAACAGATCCGCGGGGTGCGCCCGCCCTCTTTGCGGATTTGCAGCAGCACGGGAAGGAACTGGTTGAGCATGTCCGCGTAAATGTCGCCGTTGGTCGCGTCCATCACGAGGGTGTCCACCCCGGCATCGGCCAGCAGGTGCATGTGGCGGCGGATGACCCACGGGTCCGTCAGCTTGTAGTAGCCAAACAGCGGTTCGCCCCAGTGCGCCATGTGCCAACTCTTCGGTCCCGAGTGGCGGAAGCTCGGGGCCGTTTCCATGTCGGGCTGCTCGGCCAGGATCTTCGAGACGTCGTAAGGGCCGTAGCTGAATTCGTCGCCGGTCCAAGTCAGGTAAAAGATCCCGACAAACCGGTCCTTCTTGGGAGGCCCGACCTCGGCCTCGAGCGGAAGCTCGCGCCCGAGCGCATCGGTCGCCGGCCACGGGACGCCCTCGTTGATCGACTCTGGCTTCGCGGCCCCGGCCGCGGCATCCTCCGCACTTCCCCGAGCCGCCATCGCAAGGACGGCGGCGAAGATCATCATAGCCCGGCAAATCGACCGGGATTCCATTGCATGTTTCATAAAATTGAATCGCCTCTCTTGCTTCCTCTTCAGGCGAGCACCGGCGCGGACCGCACCGGGCTTGCAACGGATCCGAAGACCTTTGCGATCGCTTCCAAGTAACCCATGCCGTTCGTTGTGTCCGGCTCGATGTAGCTACCTTCGGTCCATTCATTCCACGCGTTGATGCTCATGAAGTTCGGCCCGGGCCGGCCGCTCAGCCTCCCGCGGTAGATCTCCAGCGCCCGGCGGAAAGCCTCGGGGGTGTTGCCGCCGATGCAGTTGGAAAACGTCGATTCTGGCAGCGGCTCCCAGATGTCCGACTGCAGCGTGCGCGGAGAATTATCCCACCCCATGGTGATGTTGGGGAAGTAGGGGATATTATACTCCTCCTCCATGCGGCTCCATGTCTGCAAGTACTTTGCCAGCACCTCGTCGAAGGGCGTAAAGGGGGACTTGTCCAGCTCGACATGATGGATCCAGACATAGCTGGTCACACTGTCGAAGCCGAGTGCGGCGATGAGTTCCGGCAGATTTTTGATCACCACCTCGCCGGGCAGCACCGGCTGGCCCCATACTACCGCGTTGAAATGTAGGTCCGGGAACCCGGCCGCCCGGACCCGCTCGCGGAAACCGTCGATCGCCTTTCGCGTGGCATCCACCGATCCGTGGATCGCGATGAATTTTGCCAAGTCATAGACGGAAAAATAGGGACAGCCATCCACCATCAGATAGGAAGGATGGGAAAAGTAACGGTCGATGATGAGATCCGTGATGTTTAGGAACATCCGCGGGGAAACCAGCCCGGGGTAGAGCAGTTCCTTGCCGAAAGAGCGCCCCATGGGATGGATGTTAATCCAATCGTGGTTCGCCCACATGAGGCCAAACTCGATTCGGTCGACATTCGACGCCTTGAGGAATCCCTGCTCAAGGCAGCGCTCAAGGTATGGACCGTCCTCATAATGGTACCAGTCGAAGATAAAGTGATCGACTCCATGGTCAGCCGCCGCGGCGATCTTCTTTTCCATCACTGACGGATCGGTCTCGTCCTCGTAGCCCCAGAGCGGTACTTTGGGTTGCTGGTGATTCGGGAAGCGGGGCATCGCGAGTTTAACCAGTTGCCACTCTGTCCAACCGGGGCCATGAACCTTTTCGTTGCGGGGATCCACGTGGTAATTCGGGAAATAGTAACAGCCGACCCGTGTGCGATCCTTGGATGTGTGGACTTTGTTCATTCGCTTATTTTGGTTCTACTCATGCCCAGTCAAACTACCGGAACCCGCGCTTCACACCATAAATATTGCGCCGTAAATCCGTGCGATAATGCCATCGGTCGGGGTGGCGGACACCATCGGGGAAGGCCGACTTGCCGGGCATAAGGAATCTGAATTCCTTGAACGGTGACTGTCTGTGCATTCTAAATGGCATCGGCTTATGTCACTTTCCATGCGCTTGTGCTCACGTCGACTTCCACTTCGACCGCAATCTTCACGACGACATTCTCCGCAAGATCCTCGGGGTTTAACTCGCGGGCAGCCTGATCGGCCAAGCCGGAGAGCTCCTCGATCACGCGGATGAAATTCTCGCGGGAGTTTTCCACCAGGACGTCGATATCTTCAGTAGCGCGTATGACGCCGTTCAGGATCATCGCATAGGCTGCGACAAGGTGTTGTGCTCCGCAACGTTAGTGCAGCGTATCCTGGAAATCGGCCACACCTTGACCGACCAAGCCAAAAATCCTGAAATCAACGCCAGTCTTCAGCCGATGCGCCCTTCGCGCTTGAACTGGCTGGGAGAAATGCCGAATTCCTTGTGGTAAAGTGCGCTGAAGTAATTGCTGTCGCTGAACCCGCAGGCGAACGCCGCCTCGGTGACGTTGGCGTTGGTGGTCAGAAGCATCGAAGCCGCTTTGTTCAGTCGCACTTTCTTGAGGTATTCCATCGGTCTCACGCCGACCTCCTTCTCGAACAGCCGGAAAAAGTGCCGTCGCGACACGTGACTTTGCGCGGCGATGTCGTCAATTGTGATCGGCTCGGCGAAGTGTGCCTGGATGAACTCGAGCGCGCGGCCGATCCTGATGTCGGGCGCGGCGGCGCCTAGCGGCGTCCAGGGCAGGCAGTGTCGCCGCAGCAGTGTGATCAAAAGAAGAAAATAGGCGAACGCCGCGATACGCGCCTCCACGCTGAGGAGGTTCCCAAGCTCGTCTTCCATGCGCTGCACCAGGTCCAGCGCCCTTGCAAACTCGGAGGAACCAAGGTGCAGGCATTCCCCGGGTGTCTCACCAGACTTCCATCGCGGCCCCACCTCAAACAATGCGTCGTGGCTCATCCAGTCATCGATCAAGGGGTGGAAGGATCCGATGTAAGCCGGATCAAACGCGATGTTGACGACGTCCAGGGAGGATGTTTCCTGGTAGGCGTGCTCCTGGTCGCGGGCGATCACGAAAACGTCCCCCACCCGGATCGGTAGCGTCTTGGGCCCGAAAGCCATCAGGCCGCTCCCTCTGGTTACGATCACGATCTCCCAAAACTCGTGGCGATGGTACGGATAAGCCGGATGATCGGTCGCACGCACGACCGCCAAGGGAGGTGTGTGGCCTTTCGGCAGGTCCGCCCAGCGTAGCATGTGCAACCGCGCCACGCGCCGTAGCAGATGATCAGATTTGTTGATCCGGTTACTGACTGTTTGCTCTCGGCGTTTCATGGAATGACGACGGAGGCCAGCAGGGTCATTACCAGGCCGGAGGCAATGGCGCGATGACCCAGCGGGTGGGCGAGGCACACATTGTGCAGTTCCGTGAAGCGCCTCCAAAATGCCGCGCACCGACTCACATGGACGGGGGCCTCGTCCAGAACGCCATTCCCGAGCCATGTTTCAAGCGTGGGGCCATGCAACTCCAGCCAGTCTTCGGTCCAGCCCGTTTCCGGATCTGGGCGATACCGGTGCCAGCAGTCGGGCGGAAGCAGAAACACGGAGAGTTTAAGCGCGGCCCATTTCTTGTTCTGGATGTTGTAGAAGGCTTCCATCATTTCGGCGGCTGTGAAGTTTTTGATAGGAAATCGCTTTTTGGCATCCGGGGGTTGAAGTTGGTCGGATCTGCCGAAAACGCAAACCTCCTTGTCGGGTGATAGCCCTCCCCCTCGTTTAAGTCAACGTGGCACTCGTGATATGCACTTCTCTTCCTGAGTTGGCTGCCCCGGCCGTAGCTCCGCATTGGAATTGGTGATCGGAAAACCATCCGATCACCCTTACGGGTTGTGCTAACGCACATTCTATGTCGTTCTTGCCACCGCAAGACTCCATTCAGGCTTTGACATCACATCCTCCCGGATGCCGTGCAGCCCTGTAGGGTTCCGCTTCGCGGGACTTCTCCGCGCCCGACCCCTCGGGCTTGGTTCGCTCCTATGGGGGCTGCTTCGCAGTCCTATCAGCTCCAGCCGGTCGCTGATTTGTTACGGCTGAGTTTACAGGTTTAGTTTGCGATCGAGGAGCTCTCCTAGGTGCTCCTTCAGGAAATCATTGTCAAGTCGCTCGAGGACAGTTCCGAAGAAGCCCCTCACGATGAGCTGAGCCGCCTGCTGGGGAGCGATACCGCGGGCCATCATATAGAAGAGTTCGTCCTCATTCAGTTCGCCGGAGGTCGCGCCGTGGGTGCAACGAACATTATCAGCTAGGATTTCGAGACCAGGCATGGAGTTGGCCTCGGCCTCGTCGCTCAGCATGAGGTTGCGAACTTTCTGATAAGCATCCGTTTCGTGAGCATGCTCCTCGACCTTGATCAGGCCCGCGAAGATCGTTCGCGAAGAGTCCGCTAGGGCATTGTGGTAGAGCAGATCGCTCGTGGCACGCGGGGCGAAATGGTCCTGGAAGGTGCGTTGGTCGATCTCGCGATTTCCAGTGGCGGGATTGATCGAGAGCATGACGCTACGCGATCCCTCACCCAGCAGATGACTGTCGCTCTCGCCGCGGATATAGGCACCGCCGAGATTCATCTGAAGGGCGGTAGAAACACCCTCCTTCTCCACCTCGGTAGTATTGATGTGGAAAGCCGTCGTTTGATCATTCCACTCCTGGACGCCGATGTACGAAAGACGCGCGCCCTGACCCAGTGTCAAGTCATTCACGGCGAGTGCGAGCGAGCGTTCGTCGCGTGAGGAGACGAAGCGGTCGATGACGGTGGCGGAGGCCCCCTCGCCCAGCACGATCAGCGTGTGAGGGAGGATCGTAGCATTCACCCCCTCGACCCAGTGCCAGATCTCGATCGGGCTCTCGATCACAACCCCCTTCGGGACATGGACAAAGGCACCGCTCTGGAGACGGGCACGGTGAAGTGCCGCAAACTTCTTCGATCCAAGTCTCACGTCGGAGGTCATGAAATGCTTCCTAAACAGATCCTCATGCTCACTGGCTGCCTGTTCAAACGGAAGCAGGAGAACCCCGGCGGGGAGGGCTGTGACATCCCGGTGGATGACTTCATCATTAGCAAAGATCATCTTGGCCGCCAGATCGGTAAGCCCCTTGGAGCGGGCAATCAAGAATGCCTTGTCCTTTACGGGCGGCGCCGGCTGGAATTCGGAGAGATCAAGCGCCTTGAGATTGGCAAAGCGCCATGGCTCATCATTCCGCTTTGGCATCGGCAGGGACTCGTAGAGATCCCAAGCCTTCTGCTGATCGCGTCGGAACCATTCCGGCCAGTGTGAAGTGTGACTCCCAAGGGACCCTTGGTGATGAAGTGGTAGAGCTGTAATTCCACGGACAGGGTTGTCCTGAACACGGATTTCGGAAGTAGCGTAGAGCGTCATGAAAATAAGGTGTGTGATTCGTTAATCAATCGGTCAGTCCATGATGGGATCAGCCAACCGACCCTTCCATCTCGAGATCGATCAGACGCTTCAGCTCGACCGAGTATTCCATCGGGAACTGCTGAACCAGGTCATTCACAAAACCGTTCACGGCGAGGCTCATCGCAGCAGCCTCACTGAGGCCACGCTGCTGCATGTAGAAGATCTGCTCCGAACTGATCTGGCTGACACTTGCCTCGTGCTGCACGGCATTCCCCTGTCCCCGCACACTAATGGCGGGATAGGTGTCGGTGCGGCTGTGGCTGTTGATGAGGAGGGCGTCACACTCGGTGTTGTTCTTACACCCCTTCAAGTGCTTCGGCACGTGGACCATGCCGCGGTAGGTGGAGCGACCCGTCCCGAGACTGATCGACTTGGAAATAATGTTACTTGTCGTGTTGTCGGCGGCATGGATCATCTTGGCACCGGTATCCTGGTGCTGCCCGTCGCCGGAGAGGGCGATCGAGACGACTTCGCCTCGGGCTCCCTTACCCTTCATGACAACACCGGGATATTTCATCGTGAGCCGCGAGCCGATGTTGCAGTCGATCCACTTCACCTCGGCGTCCTCGTGGGCGATGCCGCGCTTGGTCACGAGGTTAAAGACGTTCGAACTCCAATTCTGGACGGTGATGTACTGGATCTTGGCCCCCTTCATAGCGACAAGCTCTACAACGGCGCTGTGAAGCGTGGCCGTCTCGAACTTCGGCGCGGTGCAACCCTCCATGTAGGTGAGCTCAGCCCCCTCGTCGACGATGATCAAGGTTCTCTCGAACTGGCCGAAGTTCTGCGCGTTGATTCGGAAGTAAGCCTGGAGCGGGTGCTTTACCTTCACTCCCGGCGGTACATAGATGAAGCTGCCGCCGCTAAAGACTGCAGAGTTCAGCGCTGAGAACTTGTTGTCACCACTCGGGATGACCTTACCGAACCACTTCTTGAAGATCTCGGGATGCTCCTTCAGACCCTCGCTGGATCCGACAAAGATGACGCCCTGCTCCCCGACCGCGGCCTTGATATTCGAATAGGCTGCCTCGCTGTCGAACTGGGCCTCTACGCCGGAGAGGAACTTGCGCTCCTGCTCGGGAATGCCAAGTCGCTCGAAGGTCCTCTTAATGTCATCAGGCACCTCGTCCCAGGTCCGCTTGGGAACCTGTCCCTGCGAGAGGTAGTAGCGGATGTTCTCAAAGACAATGCTCTCCAGGTCCTTGGTAGCCCAATGAGTCGGCATCGGCTTCTCCAGGAACTTGCGGTAACCTTCCTTGCGGAAAGCACGGACCCAGTCAGGGTCATTCTTTACGTCGCTGATGTAATCGATGGTTGCCTCGCTCAGTCCGACGCCTGCGTCGTAGGCGTAGTCCATCTCATAGCGAAAATCGCCGACGGAACGGTCGATGTCGATGTCGGGCTTGGTCTCGGTACTCATAGAAAAGGTAGGTTGGGCTGAAGTCAGTTAGACTTTTAGGTTCTGAGTTTTTGTTCTGATAGGTTCTGGCTAATAGTCTAAACTGCTAATGCCCTTTTAGGCGGCCTTGGTGCCGGATTCCCCGAATTCCTTCTCGACCCAGTCATAGCCCTGAGCCTCAAGCTTGAGGGCAAGATCCTTGTCGCCGCTGTGGATGATGCGCCCCTCGGACATGACATGCACCTTGTCGGGAACTATGTAGTCGAGCAGACGCTGGTAATGGGTGATGACAAGCATGCCGATATTCGGGCCACGGAGGGCGTTCACACCGGCGGAAACGATCTTGAGAGCGTCGATGTCGAGACCACTATCGGTCTCGTCAAGCACGGCATACGAGGGTTCGAGCATCGCCATCTGGAGGATCTCGCAGCGCTTTTTTTCACCACCCGAGAAGCCTTCGTTCACCGAGCGGGAAGTGAAGTTCCGTGGCACGCTCAGGGCATCCATCTTAGAATAGAGCTTGGCATAGTAGTCTGTCGCTTCCAGCTCCTCCCCCTTGGGAAGGCGGGCCTGAAGCGCTGCGCGGATGAAATTGGCGATAGTGACCCCGGGGATCTCCATCGGATACTGAAAAGCAAGGAAGAGACCGAGACGGGCGCGGACATCGGGCTCCAAACCCAGGATGCTCTCACCATCCAGCAGGACATCTCCCGAGGTCACTGTGTAGTCGGGATGGCCGGCCATGATTTTGGCGAGCGTGCTCTTACCGGCTCCGTTCTTGCCCATGATGGCGTGGACTTCTCCCTTGGGGATGTCGAGCGTGAGCCCCTTGAGGATCGGCTTATCGCCGATGGAGGCGTGTAAGTCTCGGATGGAAAGTGACGAAGAGGAAAGGGCGGACATGGTCGGTTACTTGGTTAATGGTTTGTCGTTGAAATGTGATTTTGATTTGGAAGGGTTTGTTTTTTGAGAAGATGTTCCGCAGTTGGCGCAGAGTCCCCGGAGCGTGACATCGTGCTGGGTGACCAGGAATCCGGAGGGGAGTTTCCATCCCTTCTCGCGGGTTTGGGAAAATCCGATGTCGGAGACGTGACCGCATTTCGTGCAGTGGAAGTGACCGTGCTCCTGGAGGTTCGCGCAAAATCGGGTTGGTTCCCGGTCGACATGGACGGCCTTCACCAAACCGCTTCCAACCATCGTTTCAAGGCAGTTATACACAGTGGCGAGAGAGATGGAGGGCATCTGCTTCTGAGTCCGGATGAAGACCTCAGTGGCCGTCGGATGATCCCTCTTTTTCATGAGCACCTCATAGACCTGACGCCGCTGAGGCGTAAGGCGCAGACCTCCCTGCATCATGGCGGACGCATAGTGTCCCATTGCGCTTTCGTTGGATGGAATGACTGCAGGCTTCTTCATGAGATGGAATCTCAAGTTAACACCAAATACAACTCATTCAAGACCAATCAAGAACTATTCTAAATAAAGAATGTGTCTTGAGGATTATTGGTGGGAATTCTGCCGGATGAACCCGTGTGATTCACCTGACATCAGGATCAGGCAGAGCAGATTGATTGAGTCTTCATAATACTCCTCCTTGCTACCCAGTGCATAGCGCTCAACCTTTGCTTTCCATGACTCCATGCCCAAGGCCATCGCGGCCACCCCTGTCGGAGAAATGAAACAAGCTGTCTCAAAACTGCTGTTGTGCACCGGCTGACCGTCCAGCCGGTAGCCTGCCCTGAACTGCTCTGGATCTTTCACGTTTATCACGGCCCAGTGCATGAAGCGTCTCAGAACCTCCTTGGCACGATCATCTCCCCTGTCACGATGCGCAAGAGCCGCCCAACCAATTCGCCAAGGCACTCTGCAGGCATTGTAGTAAAAGTCACCATCATGGCGCCCCTCCAGGAAGCCGGGCCGAGCAGGAACCCAATATCCGTTTTTTTGAACTGCAAAATCAGGAATAAGCCCCGTCGTCTTGGTCCCGTCTTGTGCTTTCTCAAGTTGCAACTCCGTGAGAATCTCATAGGAACGATCCTCAACCTTCTTCCAGAGAGGATCGCCCGTTACTTTGCCGAATGCCCGGAAATGAGTCGGCATCAAGTCGGAAGGGCGAGTCTGAGCGGGTGCCTCGTTCCAATCGCCCAGGCGCAATGAAAAATCGGGTCTCACCAATGAGGATCCGATGGACCTGATCAGGCTCTTGGCTTCCGCCCGATAGGCCTCATCCCCCCAACGCGCATGGGCCAGCAGGAGGGCATAGGCGATATCAAGTTCCCCGTCGGTGGCGCAGTCGTTTTTCCCGGGCTTTTCATGAGGCGGGATCTTCCAGCACATGAAGGCGGGATTGAACGACGAGGGGAAGCGCTTCCTGAATCTATTCAGACCATCGAAGTATTTTTTTGACTCGGAATCGGTTTCGGCCATAAGTGCGGTGATCAGCATCCCATAGCCGATCGCCTCCGAAACAGTCGTCCCCTTCCCGTCATAATTGACTTTCCAGTCTCCAGGGAAACGCACGGAGGGGTTTAGGTATTTTTTCTTCCAGTAGGAATAATAATCAGAAGGAGGCTTGAGAACAGGGCCGCTGGCGGCGGAGACATCGCCCGCTTTGAGTGGATGAACCGTGGAAACAGCCATCCCCGCCAGTACTACTAACAAGATAACCTTGAGGGTGGAGGAATGAAGGTTCACGGGCTCTCGGCAAGTTGCTCCAGCAGGCGCGGGCGGCTTTCCGGCAGCTTATGCGCGACGGACGCCAGGGATCGGTGAGCGGGAAGAGAGGGATCATGGATACCAAGAGACTTTGCCAATTCGGTCTCGAAATGGGTAACAGCACGACGACTCGGCGCCTGTGCGCGCAGGAATCCCCAGGCGCGTTCCAACAAGGCAAAAACTTCGGGAACCGGATGCATCGGTTCGGTGAAGAGATCGCAGAGTTCCGCAAAATAGGACGCTGAAAGGATGGTGGAATAGGTCGCGGGAAGAAGAGACTCTGTCTCGACCACCACCTCGCTGAGAGTGTGAAGATCGCCGTTCTTGGGAGATTTAAAGGTAATTCCAGCGATGGTGAAGAGCTCCAATCTTCCGGAAAATGGCCCTCCCGGCTTGGTGGCACTGCGGGCCGTCGTCTTCACCTTGCCATGCCGGTCGGTCAGCCAGATCACGACGAGACTATTCTCTGAGAATTTATACCGTCGCAGCAGAATGGCGCGGGCCTCTTCCATAGATTAACTTCCCATTCCTAATTCCCAACTAATCGCCCGACTCATCTTCTACAGCGTGGAGAAGGCACTCCTGGATGAAGGCGTAGAAGTTTACCTGCATCAAGGCAAGGCCACGCTCGGTCTCGAGATCAGAGGGCGTTTTTTCAGAGAGATCCTTTTCAGTGAACCGATGCTCCTCGGCCAGGGCCAGGCGTAGGGCATTCAGCGTCGTCAACCAGGCATCCGAGTGATCGGTAGAGATCTCCAAGGTCCAGGAAGGGATCTGCCCTTTCCGCTGAATCATGCAAGCAAGGTCCTCCGACACCACGGCCCGCTCCAGGTCAAAATGATGCCGCAGGCCCGGTTGCACATGATCCTGCCAATCAAGACGTAGTTCTTCAAGATCCTCACTTTCGCCGGGCGGGGGCAACAAGCGCGTACTCCCATCAGGGTAGCGTTCCCAGGGGTCCATCGCAACAGCCTGCAATAGCTCGCCCAGCAAAGGATGGATCCTGCTAAAGCGGAAGTTTCCGTTTTTTGAGCGTTCAAAGATCATCAGCGTTAGTCCCTCAAGATGACTCAGGAAGACTTCTCGAGGGTCGCCAGTAGGAGGAAGGAGTGGAGCTGCTGCACATAGTGCTCCGCCTGTTCCCTGCCGCCACCCCAGACAACCGAGCGCCCCTTGGTATGGACTTCCATCATGTGCCTCTCGGCGCGCTCCCGCGTCCATCCGAAGATCCGGCGGAAGACCATCGCGACATAGCTCATGAGATTCACAGGATCGTTGTGCACGACGACCAGCCAAGGGAGATCGAGATTCTCCAAAAGTTCGGCCTCGGGGGCATCGAGAAGCCCCGGCTGGTTCATCCCCTGCATGGCTGACTCACGGGCATGATGCACTCGGGACGGGGAAGGTCTCTTGACGCTCCGATTCCATCGATCAGGAAACGGGAGATATCCCGGCCATCCAGACCGGCGCCGATTCCCTCCTGTAAAAGGTAAGAGGTGATCATCACCCTCGGAGGAAGATGAAACAGATTGGCCCGAAGAGCGTGAGTAATCGTGAGATGTCCCGGAGAGTTGCCTGCTAGGACGGCGGCACGATAGCGCTCGATCAACCGGTCACCACGCGGAGCCAGCAAACCGAGCAAAAGCCTCTTTCCTTCATCACGGCTTGTCAGTCGAACAGATGAGGGTAGCGCCTTGTCCAAGAAACAATCCAGAGCCGTGAGCTCAAAACTCCCCCCCTCAGCAGCCAGGACGATGACCTTCAGAAGTGTCGGGTGAATGATGGGGGTGAAGAGTGATGCATTCCAGTTCAGCACCGAAGAGGCCACCGGCCCCCGGATCGACAGGGTCACCTCACCCAAGGCATCCAGAAAGGGATTGCAGAGTTCGGCGGCGCGGGAAACAAGGGCGTAATCCCCCGTATCGGGAATTTCCTCGCGCTGAACGGCAGCTTCTCTCATGAGCCGAACGCTAGCATACCTCCCGAAGGGCAGCCTCTAAAATTTCCTCCTGACGGGCATGCATGATTATTCGCTCTTGCAAGGTCAGATCATCGTAGCCCAGTAGGTGAAGAAGGCCGTGGATGGCGCACAGGGCCACCTCGTGATCTGCCGGATGACTAAACTTGCGGGCATTTGCTGCGGCGATCGGCACGCCGATCAGGATCTCTCCGTGCTCGAAGGTGATGACATCAGTCGGTGACGGGTCATCGAGGAACTCCCCGTGAACCTTGGCGATCGCACGCTCACCCAGGAGTGTGATCTCCACCTCCGGAGGAAGTTGTATGCCCTTGTGCCGGGGCTTGGCGACACAGAGGGGCAAGGCTGCTTCCGCGATCCTGCGGATTAAGGAAATATCGACTATTAAGGAAGGGGACCGCTGGCGGTTAGCCCAGAGAAGAGTGGTTGGTTTCATGGAGTTTTTTAAAGAACGATCACCCCCCGGCGGCAACTGAGAGGAGTTCCAGTTTGTCACCCGTCACAATCCTAACCCCCTCCCACTCCGATCGAGGCAATGCCTGACCATTGTATTCGATCAGGATCAGCAACGGATTCAGGCCAAGTTCATTCAGGAGATTCTCCAACCTCTCAGCCCTAGTCTCCTTTTGCTCCCCGTTGACAATGATCGCGGTCATGCGGCGCTCGTCGTGAGGATCGCGGCATCCCAGTCTTTCCAGACCGGCTCCAGCCCACGCGCCATCAACATGGCGGCAACCTCGGCCGGCGTGCGGTCATCGCTGATTGAGAACTGCTCAGTGGCAGAGGTGCTTCCACAGGTTGCCTCAACCATTTTCCCTTTTATTGTCTGATGGAGCTGATCCGCCCCCTGACCGGTGTAGCCGCCTGGCTCAGTATGACTTCCCGCGCTCATCATCGTGATGCCAAGCGGCGCCAGAGCATCGCGCAAGAAAGCTGGTTCACGCGTGCTCAGGATAATGCCGATCTGCGGAAAGGTCAGACGGAGGGCGCAAATCAGCTGGGTGAGGTCGCGATCGTCGAAGGAAAATTTTGGTTCGAAGGATCCAGCTGCAGGACGGAGTCGCGGCAGGCTCACTGTGATCTGGGAAGTCCAGCAGACACGCTGCAGATGGAGCAGATGAGCCGCCAAGGCAGTGCTCTCGTCCCGCCATTCCGAGAGACCAAACAGTACGCCGATGCCAAGCCTGCGGAATCCCGCAGCATGGGCTCGCTCCGGAGCATCCAGACGCCAGTCATAATTTTTCTTCGGCCCCGCGGTGTGGAGCTCGGGGTAGACTGCGCGGTCATAGGTCTCTTGGTAGACAACAAGACCTTCGGCTCCCGCCGCCACGAGCGGTAGATACTCCTCAGTCTCCATCGGAGCCACCTCCAGTGAGAGGCTCGGGATCTCCCCGGAAAGGCGTTCCAGGCATTTTTGAAGATAGCCTCCCGAGACGAACTTGGGATGTTCGCCAGCAACAAGCAGCACATTGCGAAATCCCTCGGCGGCAAGATGACGTGCCTCGGCGGCAACCTGCTCTATCTCGAGGGTCACGCGCAGAATGGCATTGTCCCGGGAAAAACCACAATAGGCGCAGGAATTGATGCACTCGTTAGAGAGATAGAGGGGAGCGAACATCCGCATCGTTCGTCCGAAATGCCGGCGCGTGACCGAAGCCGAGCGACGGGCAAGTTCCTCCAGCTCCTTGTCGCTACAAGGTTCCAGCAAACGACGAAAGGCTCTCAGCTCCGCCGGTGGAGCAGCCAGGACTGAATCGATCTGTGCGGAGAATCCCATGAAATGAAAATTATGAAAGATGGGGGGTGAAGTACGAAGAATAACCCGATTACTGTTTCATGACATTTTCTTCGTTCATCCTTCTGAATTCATACTTTTAGCAGCTGCGAAGCGGCCGAGTTGACCGAGTTCCTCCATCTCGATCGTGGAGGGTGCCCTCCCCTCGGCACGCCAGGAATCATCCAGCGCCTCAACCCGGCTGATACGGCCGTTTTTCCATACCAGCGATTCGGGAAAGCAGGGCCCCACTTTCAAAGGATCACTCCAGAGATGGATCGCGAGTGTTCTTTCAGGATGTAGCGCCGCCGCAAGATGCATCGGTCCACTGTCGGAACTGACGATGAAGGAGGCTCTACGAAGAATGGCCGTGAGTTCTAGAAGGTCGGTGCGATTGCTCCAGTCCTCTACGTTTTCAGGCCATTCATTGCCAAAATCTCCCCTACCGACAATCACGACACGGAGGGGGGAGGCGCCCACGGCAAAGGCCCGGATCATTTCTGGTGTAAGGCTCTTTCCCTCACCACGGGAATAAGGATGCATCACCACATACAGTTGCTCCGGGGAAAATCCCTCAGGCAGCCTTCCCTCAGGCAGGTCGAATTCGGGACTTGCGGGACGCGGTATCTCCAGAAGATCAAGCACGGTGAGATACCGGCTCACGGCATGATCAGCGCGGTTGACGATTGCCCGGCCTCCATGCAGCAGACGCGCTCCCTCGCGAGCATCAGATAGGCCCACGACACGCGGGGCTCCGGAAAGTCGTGAAAACAAGGCGCTACGCAGTAATCCCTGCAGATCGATCGCCAGATCAGGCTTCCAATCGGACAGCGTCTTCAGCCAGGCCAACAAACGGATCCATCCCCCCGGACCCCGAAATTTTTCACGGGGAAAAAGTACTGTTCCGGAGACCCCGGGATGATGCTCCACCAAGGAGCGCCATGCCGGGTGAATGAGCCAACGTAACTCGACTTCAGGCCAATGGCGATGGATAGCCGAGACGATAGGAAGAGCATGAATGACATCGCCGAGCGAGCTCGGCTTCACCAGCAGGATGCGTCCCGGGGCTTTCATGATTTCCTTCATGATCCGCTTTATGTTCCTGATCGGAGCCTCTCGGCCAGTCGGCTTGGAAGTCCCGCCTCCAGTACGGCTCTGCTTGCGGACTCCACATCATACTCTACACGGCGGAGCCAGAGACCTCCGCTCTCCTCGTCGTGAATCATGTAGGCGGCTCTCCAATCGTTGTCCCGAGGTTGCCCCACGGAACCCGCATTGATCAGCAGCTTGGGTGACCTTGGCAACTCCACGCCGTCGATGTTTTCAAAGAGCAGCATCTGACCCATCCCTTGTCCGAAGACCTGGGGAACATGGGTATGGCCGATGAAGCAGAGTGGGGTCCGTTGACAGGCCATACTCATTTCAGCCTCAGACACTGTCCGGACATATCCCCAAGACTCCGGCGAATCGAGTGTCGCATGGACAAGGGTCGTTTTCCTGATCTGCCGCTGCAGACGAAGTGAGCGAAGCCAGGCCTTCTGATCGGGGCCCAAGACTCTTCTTGTCCATTCCAGGGAGATCGCTGCTGTGGAACTGAACCCCTCAAGGGAGTCCTCTCCGGCGGCGGCCTTGTCATGATTCCCGAGGACACACGCCCCGGTGAGATTCCGCACGATCTCGAGGCACTCGCTGGGATTCGCGTTGTAACCGACCACATCTCCGAGGCAATGGAACTCGGTGCACCCGTACTCCCTCGCATCAGCAAGTACCGCCTCCAGAGCCTGCAGATTGGCATGGATATCACCCAGGATCGCGCAGCGCATTCAGCGGGAGGGCGACGCCCCGGTTACGCCCTTCGCTGTTATTCCTACGTCGGGAATTCGCTGATCAGGGGGAATGTTCAGTTTGATCTCCAGCTTCCGGATCTTAGTAAGAAGGGAAGGCATCCATTGTTTTTTCCCCTGGTGATAAAGGGTCAGGAGTCTGTCGTATGCTTCGCGTTCCCTGCCGGGAACTTTTTCCAGCTCATAAGCTGCAAAACGCCCGATATAGGAGGGCGCATCCGGAAAGGAGTCCGCCTTGGCAAAGGCATCAGCCGCAGCGCTATGATCCTCCGCCTTGTCGCGGAGCAGGATTCCGAGACGCTCATAGAGAAGATAGTTGTCGGGATTGTTGCGGATACCCCGTTCTAGGAAATCGCGCCCGAGATCGATGTATTGCCGCCGCGCCCTCTCCCGCAGCACCTCGCTCTGCTGCTTGGTATCGTTAAGGGCGGCGATACTGGCATTCCAGGCCATGTGCCAGGCGGCGATATCCCAGTAGAGAAGCGTGTGGGGTTGGAGCGTGGTCACCGTGTTGAAGAGGCCCGCCATGCGCCCCCACTCGGTCTTTTCCCAGGCGGAATGCGCATCGATCCAGAGAAAGGCGGCTAGTGGCGCCCGGAATCCGCTCAATGCGGCCAGAAATCCCGACTGACCGATCTGTTCCCGGAGAGTAAGATTCATCGGTATCGTCCGGAAATGGGCTGCTTGGGACTCGCGCTGAAGTTTTCCCTGCCACGGCAGAAGAACGGCACCCACGAAAGCCAGCATCAGGATGGCGATGAGATTCCGGCGGAGCAATGACAGGCCTGACATGGCGTGGGTTGATCTTAAGAATCCTTAGAGCGTCCTTAGAGCGTCCTTAGAGCTCCCTGCTCTCGAAGACAAAACACGCAACGGCATAATAAACGGACGTGTAGACCGCCCCGAGTGCTATTGTCTGCCAGAAGATGCCCATCGGGAGGGCCGTTCCTGCCACGATATCATCGCTGAGGTTGAAGGCCTGAAGGTCGGGAAAGAGAAGTGCCACAAAGGCGGTGAAGATCCGCGTCCACCAATGGATACCGATACCACTCATCCAGTATTCCCGTGCCGTTACCTGAAGATGACCGATGAAATAAGCGGACGCCGAAACAAGGATCGCAAAGATCCCCGAGGTGGCGAACGTCGAGACAAGAAGAGTCAGGGAGGAGAGTAGAATTCCCTTCATTAGCAGGATCGCCATAGCCGGGATGAGGTCCCAACTGAAGGCGGCTTTTTTAATTTCGGCGAGAGCGGCAGCTAGTTCCTGGGGCGATCCCGCAAGGGAAATGCGGGTCTCTGCAAGAGCCATGTTCTCACGCAGGAAGAGGACACCCAAGAAAAGCAGACCCATGATAAGCGTCGATACAGTCAAAAGGATGAAGACCCCTAGGAGCTTGCCCAGGAGGTACTCATAGCGTGGCACCGGCTTGGAGAGGATGGTAAAAATCGTACGGTCTTCCAAATCCCGAGGCAGCAGGGTTGCCGTAGCCAAGATGGAAAGCAAACTCAGGAAGACAGACATGGCTCCGAGCGAGACATCCTTGAGCATCTGGAACTCCTCCTGGAACGAGAACTTGGCCAGGAAGGCCGAGTTGCCGATCACGATCAGGCCGAAGATCAGCAGAAAGTAAAAGACCTTCTGGCGGACAAGTTCCGTGAAGGTATTCCTTCCAATCGCCTGGATCCGAGTCGGGGTAAGAAATGCTCCGTTCATGACTTTGATTGTTTTCTTTTCTTGCGGACGGGAAAACGGGTTCCGACATCCTTTCCAGCGATGGCACCGGCAATCTGTTCCCGCTTGCGACCATGAGCGATCATTGTCTCGATTCCGGCATCCACGGCGGATTGAACGGCCTGAAGTTTGGCCTGCATCCCGCCGGTGGAGTATTGCCCCTTGTCGGGTGTCACATGGCGGAATGCGTCCCGAATCTCCGTCACCACGGGAATGCGCTGCAGCTTAGAAGAGGAAGTCTTTGAAGTCGTTGTTGATCTGGCCATCAGACCATCCGCGCTGGTCAGCAGAATCAGGAGACGCGCCTTCACCAACTGGGCAACTTCCGAGGAGAGGCGGTCATTGTCACCGAAGCGAAGCTCTTCAACGGCGACAGAGTCATTCTCGTTGATGATCGGAACCACTCCCGGAGACTGCAGCAGCTTGGAAAGTGTTACACTTGCGTTGCGCCTACGACCCACGTCGAAAATATCGTCGTGCGTGAGTAGAAGCTGGGCGGGGCTCAGTCCATGCCTGCCGAGATAGCGGGCATAGGCCGTCATCAGAACCGGTTGACCCACTGCAGCGCAGGCCTGCTTTCCTGCCAGATCCGAGGGACGTTTTTTTAATCCAAGGGCATCGACTCCGGCAGCCACAGCAGCGCTCGAGACCACGATAACGGGGATTCCCTGCTCCACAAGTTTAGCGATTTCTCCGCAGAGCCTGCGGAACTGGCCTGGATCCAATGAGCATCCCCCCTCGCGGGCCAAGATGCCGGTACCAAACTTCAGGACAACGGGACGCTTTTTCATGGGGTGTACTTTATTGTGGCTTAGAAGCCATCATCAGTTCCAGAAATCCCGCTTCCAAAGCCAATCCCTCCTGAATGCCACGCTCCAGACTGCTTCGGAGCTTTTCCACGGCATCAAGAGAGCGGATCAGTCTTCGGGATTCATCCAATGCCGCAGAGTCTACCTCATGATGGGCATGGATCTTACGGAGCATACCACCGAAATAATCGGCTACTACTCCGAGTAAGAGTGAACGCTCCTGCAGGACCTCGGCCTCGGAGCTTGCCTTGAGAACCTCCTCTCGATTCTCCCAGTCTCCCTCGGTGGTCTTTCCGAAGTGAGCCTTCTCCGCTGCCAGCTCCTCCTTGGTTCTCTCGGCAGCTTCTTCGCGCACCTCCTCGATGAGGTCGCGGAACACCCGCGTGAGGCCGAAGGCGGCCGTGGCATCGGTTTTCGATCCAGGCCCGAAGAACTCAGTCAATTTCCTCGCGAGACGTTCTTCCCTTGATCCCACCGAACGGGGAGTGGATGAATGCAGAACCACGGAGATGCAGCGCGATCGGATGGTCTCCAGCAGTGCCTCCGGGAGTTCCGTCGTGAGGATCAGGAGGGTCCCGTCGGGCGGCTCTTCTAGCGTCTTCAGGAATGCATTTGCGGCCTGGGGCATGAGGCGATCCGCATCCCGGACTACCGCCACCTTACGGGAGCCCCTCTCTGGCTTGCGGTGGATCGCATGCTCTAGTTCCCTCACCTGCTCGGTGAGGAGTTTGCGGGATTTGGATTCTGGTTCGATAGCATGGAAGTCGGGATCCTTCTCCACGGTGATTTCGCCTGAACCCAGAAAAAGAGCGGCTAGCTCATTGCCAAACTCCTGAACCCCGGATCCGGGGGATCCCGAGATCAGATAGGCATGACCGAGGCGCCCCTCCGCAAGGGCCTTCTCCAGCAGACGGAAGGCTTCTTCCCTAGTGAATGCCATGAGCCTCCTCCTTAACTCCGATCTGGAATCGCTCCATCAGAACCTTCCTGATGGCAGACTCCACACTCTCCTCATCCGATGAGGCATCGATCAGTTCAAAGCGTCCGGAATGCTCCGCAGCCAGCTTGAGATAACCCTGTCGCACTGCTTCGTAGAATGATTCGTTCTCCTGCTCCATACGGTCGGCGGGTCCCTTCCGCGCCGAGGCGCGGCAACGCCCCTCGGTGGCATCCAGATCCAGCAGAAGGGTCAGATCGGGAAGCGTCTCTCCCACCGCAAAGTCATTGATCCTCGATACCTCATGCGAATCCAACGCCCTCGCAACCCCCTGATAGACCATTGTGGAATCCAGGAACCGATCGCACAAAACAAGCGCTCCTCGGGCCAGGGCAGGCCTAATGACTTCCCTCACCAACTGGGCGCGGCTGGCGGCAAACAGAAGCAACTCAGCCTCAGGCGTCATCGCTCCGGCAGACTCGTCATACTGGAGTAGATTTCGGATCGACTCGCCGATGGGAGTGCCGCCCGGCTCCCTCAGCACGACCACCTCACGTTCCAAGGAACGCAGAAATTCAGAAAGGCGACGAATCTGGGTGGATTTGCCACACCCCTCCGAACCCTCGAATGTGATGAAAAGACCGGCTTGTGCCATGAATCGTTATGATAGCGAGATACCAGAAGCATTGAAGTGCTAAAAAAACTCCCATCACTTCCCATTGGATAGACTTGGGGAATTTCTGGCCCTTCACAGGCGTATCCACAAGAATAGCTAAAAAACAATCGGATCACTCTAAGATTTAGCTATTATCCTTGTATATCAATAGATAGTATATGGATATGTCAGGATCTATACCAAGGACAAAGCTTCTCAGTAAGATTTCCCAGCGTATCCAGGAATCTCCAGCCGTGGCGTTGCTTGGAGCCCGTCAGGTAGGCAAGACCACACTGGCCAAGGAGGTGTGCGCTACCCTGGGAGACTCGACCACACTGTTTGATCTGGAGAGTCCCACAAGCCGTGCCCCTTTGGAGGCAACCCCAGAACTCACCCTTCGATCCTGCAAGGGATTGGTGGTCATCGATGAGGTGCAGCGGATGCCGGAGCTCTTCGAGATCCTGCGACCGCTCTGCGATGACTCACGCCAGTCGGGACGCTTTCTGCTTCTCGGAAGCGCCTCCCCTGATCTGGTGAAAGGCGTCTCGGAGTCACTCGCGGGACGGATCCAGTTCGTGCCGGTGCCGGGGTTCTCTCTCGAGGAGGTCAACGCGAGTCATCAGGACAAGCTCTGGCTCAGGGGAGGCTTCCCGAGAAGCTACTGTGCCGATTCCGATGCAGCGGCAGAACGTTGGATCGAAGGCTTTCGCACGACCTTTCTCGAGCGTGATATTCCTTCTCTCGGGATCAGGATCCCCCCGGCGACGCTCGGCAGATTCTGGACCATGATGGCCCATTATCATGGGCAGGTCTGGAATGCCTCGGAGATCGGCCGATCCATGGGAGTGAGCCCACTCACCGCGAATCACTATCGCGACCTGCTTTCGGGAACCTTCATGGCACGGGTTCTTCAGCCGTGGCACGAGAACATCGGCAAACGACAGGTGAAGTCTCCCAAAGTCTACCTCCGTGACAGCGGCGTGCTGAATCACCTGCTCGGAATCGAGGATATGCAGTCCCTCCGAGCCCATCCCCGCTATGGCGCAAGTTGGGAAGGGTTCGCCTTGGAGCAGACGCTGATCGCTCACGGGGAAAAGGATGCCTATTTCTGGGCCACACAAGGGGGAGCGGAACTCGACCTCCTGCTCCTGCGTGGAGGGAAGAAGTGGGGATTTGAATTCAAATGCGCCGATGCCCCATCCACCTCTAAATCGATGCATAGCGCCATCGAGAGCCTCGACCTGGAACATCTCTGGGTGCTCTATCCGGGAGAAAAGAGCTACCCCCTCACGGAGAAGATCACCGCACTTCCGCTACGCGACATCGGGAGCATTCAACTCAAGTGACAGAAGGAAGACTCTAGCGGTTTTGGGCGACTTTGATTATATCGACTGCGGCGAAATGCTTCGGGGAGTTGTGAACTGGCTTCCCGAGAGGGGGCAGCAGCTTGGAGACGACCAGTTGGGCAATATCATGCTCGTGGAACCCCAAGACCACCGGCACTTCAGCCGAAGTGGAGGCAAGCGTTGAGTTTATCCCATCGTTTTGATCTCGCCCCCAACAGGGCAAAAGGGCTATTCCAGTCGTGTTGAACGACGTGGGGTTGGTCTGTTTTGATCTCGCCCCCAACAGGGCAAAAGGGCTATAAGCAGTCAATTCATATTTGCACTCTGTCTAAGTTTTGATCTCGCCCCCAACAGGGCAAAAGGGCTATATGCAGGAAGCAGGGGATTTCCTTTCAATGGCGTTTTGATCTCGCCCCCAACAGGGCAAAAGGGCTATATTCCCTCCTTCTGCCAATACTTGAGCCATAGGTTTTGATCTCGCCCCCAACAGGGCAAAAGGGCTATTACAATCGGTTGCGGCTTGTTGCAGATCCTCCGTTTTGATCTCGCCCCCAACAGGGCAAAAGGGCTATCACCAGACGCATTCAATCGGCATGAATGGCAGTTTTGATCTCGCCCCCAACAGGGCAAAAGGGCTATGCGAAAGATGGAACAAGCTACGTTATTGACCAGTTTTG
>Ga0304729_1000804_pt1 | contig 21842 bp, 19 predicted proteins | sample C_131016_MF_Meta_FD_190475 | JGI IMG/M metagenome (GOLD analysis project Ga0304729, IMG submission 190475) | Freshwater microbial communities from Lake Croche, Canada to study carbon cycling - C_131016_MF_MetaG (v2) (version 2) | ecosystem: Environmental > Aquatic > Freshwater > Lake | place... | reverse complement strand
CGGCGTTTCATGCCGCCTGACAGCGTCCGCATATTACTATTTGCCTTACTGGTGAGGTCAAGATTAGCCATGATTTCATCAATCCAATCCTCATTATTACGCAGCCCAAAATAGCCTGATTGAAAACGTAATGCTTCGCGCACCGTAAAAAAGGGGTCGAAGACAAGCTCTTGAGGTACTACTCCGAGGAGTCTGCGCGCTAAACGGAAATCGGTTTGGACATTGGTGCCCATAACCTCAACTAAGCCAGCATCAGCACGGCATAAGCCCGCCAAAATTGAAATTAAGGTCGTTTTACCTGCACCATTAGGGCCAAGTAAACCAAAAAATTCACCTTGCTCTATTTCAAGCGAGACATCATTTAAAGCGCGCAATTCACCATAATTTTTAGAAACATGGTCAACCCGAATCGCTAGTGTCATGCGGGCAAGCCCAACAACTCTGCTACGCCATAAACACGAGCTAAAACTGCTAACTTGGGTGGCGCATTAAGGACTAAAAAATAACCTTGATCTGCTAAGCGTTTTTTACGCCAATTTAATAAAATTGCCAGTAATGACGAGTCGAATTGGTTTAGATTAAGGCAGTCAATTTCATTTAAATTTGCCCAATTAGCTAAGCCATCGGCTTCAATCTGGCTAGCATTTTTTAGGGTTACAGTGGCAGGCAAAAAATAGGGCATGAAAGGATTTAGTAATAAAAAATTAAAGCAGCTTGTAATGGAATAGCATTAACTTGGCTTACCAGCTGCTAACGCTTTATTGCGTTCTTGCAAAAACTTAACCAGTCCATCGATACCATTTTGACTAATCTGATTCGTAAATTGATTACGGTAGGCTTCAATGAGCCAAACACCCATAATATTCATGTCATACACTTTCCAGCCATTCGCGGTTTTTTCTAAACGGTAATCTAAGGGCACCGGATCACCACGCCCCAGCACCACTGTTTTTACAGTGACCTCTTTATCATCGGCAGCAGCTCTTAGAGGCTTGAACTGAATTGTTTGATCGCGTAATTGACTAATGGCGCCAGAATAGGTGCGCATTAATAACGTTTTGAACTCCTGGATAAGTTGGGTTTGCTGCTCAGGAGTCGCTTTTTTCCAATTGACGCCCATTGCCATTTCAGTTGTGCGCCGCATATCGGCATTGGGCACAATTTTCTTTTCAACTAACTCAACAATGCGGGGAATATTACCTTTTTGAATTTCAGGATCAGCCTTCACGGCTGCCATTACCTCGCTTACCACCGCTTTTATCATACCGTCAGGCGTTGACATATCGGGGGGCGTAACTGGGGTGGGACTAGTCACGCCCTGCGCCAAGGCTACTGCACTAAACAAACAAAGTCCCCAAGCAATTACTTTCAACATATTTACACTTTCTAGTAATAATGGATCTCAATAACCGAGTGCTAATTTTAGCCTCTCTGGGCCAGAGTTACTCGTATGGGTTTTCATAAGGCGGCATTAACGGCTCTTTATCGGAAGTTCTTCCGTCATTAATTTGATATGCGCGCCGCTGAATATAAGAATCTCTTAAAAAGGTGTACTTATCGATTGCCGCACCTTCTAGTAAATCGCCTGCTTCGTAATACGTATTGCGGGCATTAACTACCCGTAACGCAGTAATTGAGTTACGTAAACCTATGTCTTTGACATAAGTAAATAAATAGTCGGTCTCGAGATCGGCAATCGTGCCAAAAGTATCGCGCACTGAACTTGGGCCAAAGAAGGGCAATACGACATAGGGGCCTGCTGGCACACCCCAAACACCAAAGGTTTGACCCCAATCTTCCTTATGCTTCTCTAAGCCTGCAGGGGTAGCCACATCGAGTAAGCCGCCAAGCCCAAAAATGGTATTGACCATTACGCGCATGAAATCATTAAATGCCAAAGCAGGCTTACCCTGCAATAAATTATTTAAGGCGGTATAAATATCGTTATAGTTTCCGAAAACGTTATAAATACCATCACGGACTATTTCAGGCAAAATAAAGCGATATGCCGCCGTAATTGGTTTGAGCAAATAATCATCGAGCACCTCATTAAAAGCAAACACAGCCCGATTCATGGGTTCCCAAGGATCGGCCTCAGAGGGTTGAGTGCCAGCAGGAATACTCGCGCAAGCGAGTAACAGCGTCGATACGAGCGCCAATAAAGCACGCCGTAAACCTATTTTCACTTACTTGCGCCCGTGTTGCTGCCTTTATCTTGTCCGCTATCGGCAGCTTTGTTATATAAAAATTGACTAATCAAACTTTCAAGCACGATAGCTGATTGTGTCTGGGTAATTTTGCTACCTTGCGCCAACATCTTGTCAGCACCACCGGCTTCAAGACCGATATATTGCTCTCCCAACAAACCCGAAGTCAAAATTTTCGCCGAGGAATCTTGCGGGAATTTATAATTTGTATCGAGGGTTAAGAGTACGGTGGCTTGATACGTGCTGTCATCAAACGAAATGCTGCCCACCCGACCTACGACTACCCCGGCACTTTTCACTGGCGCACGTGGTTTTAGTCCGCCAATATTGTCAAAACGCGCCGTTACAGTGTAAGTGGGTTGAAATGAAATGGCATTCATGTTGCCCACTTTCAGCGCTAAAAATAAAGCAGCCAATAGGCCGATAGCGACAAATAATCCTACCCAAATATCAATTGCTCTTTTTCTCATAAGAATCTCAGTTTATTCCCTCTATATTTCAATTCGAAAACATCAAGGCAGTTAGTAAAAAATCAAGCGCCAAGACCGTCAAGGAAGATAGCACTACAGTACGCGTAGTGGCGCGCGAAACGCCTTCGGGCGTTGGCTTAGCTTCGTATCCTTGATACAAGGCAATGAAAGTGACGGCCACGCCAAAGACAATGCTTTTAATAAAGCCATTGCCAATATCGCTAAATAAATCGACCCCGCCTTGCATCTGCGCCCAAAATGCCCCGGTATCAACACCAATTAAGGGCACCCCAACTAAATAGCCGCCAAAAATACCGACAGCCGTAAATATCGTCGCCAAAATGGGCATTGAAATCATTCCAGCCCATAAGCGTGGTGCCATCACGCGCCGCAAAGGATCGACCGCCATCATTTCCATCGCGGTTAGTTGTTCGCCTGCTTTCATTAAACCAATTTCAGCCGTCAAAGAAGTGCCAGCACGCCCCGCAAAAAGCAGCGCCGTAATTACTGGGCCAAGCTCACGCGTTAAAGATAAAGCCACCAATAAGCCTAGCGCTTGTTCTGAGCCATAACGGTTTAAGGTGTAATAGCCTTGCAAGCCCAATACAAAACCTACAAATAAACCAGAGACTGCAATGATGACAAATGAATTGTTACCCAGAAAAAGAATTTGATCTAAAACTAAACTGGGCCTACGCAATAGCGAGCCAGAACGCCACCCAATCGCCAAAAACATGCGCGTGGCATAACCGAGGTCGGTAATATTGCTACGTATAAAAAACCCAAGGTCAGCAAAAAAATCAAGGGTTTTATGGAGCGCTAAATTCGCCATTACACCCTCATCTCAAAATCCTCTTGCAAGCTCAGCCCTGGATAATGAAATGGCACTGGGCCATCGGGTGAGGCGTCCAAAAATTGACGTACAAAGGGATCAAGCGAATGCCTTAACTCTACTGGCGTTCCTTCTGCGCCAATTTTGCCATTGGCAATGAAATACACATAGTCAGCAATAGCAAACGTTTCTTCTACATCATGCGTTACTAAAAGGCTGGTAGAACCAAGTGCATCATTTAAATTACGAATTAAGCGCGCTGTAATCCCTAATGAAATTGGGTCTAGTCCGGCAAATGGTTCGTCATACATAATTAGCGGTGGATCTAGTGCGATCGCACGCGCTAAGGCAACCCGCCTTGCCATGCCGCCCGAAATTTGCGCCGGCATTAAATCGCGAGCGCCACGCAAGCCCACTGCATTTAATTTCATCAGCACCAAAGTTTGCAGTAATTCTTCATTTAAGTCAGTATGTTCGCGCAAAGGAAATGCGACATTTTCAAAAACACTGAGATCAGTAAACAGGGCGCCGAATTGAAAAAGCATACCCATCCGTCTGCGGGCCAGCATCAATTGTGCGGTACTTAACTTGCCGATGTCTTGGCCTTCAAATATAACTTGGCCACGCTGCGCAGTATATTGACCGCCAATTAAACGTAAGATGGTTGTCTTACCGCAACCTGAGCCGCCCATTACCGCAACGACTTGCCCACGCTTAAATTCCATATTTAAGCCAGATAAAATTTGCCGCTCACCTAAATTGTAGGAAAAATCAACGCCTTGAATTGAGACGACTACATCTTCTCCAAAGCTTTGGGCTAAGGGCTGAGCGAGTGTGGCGGATAAACCTTTATACATACTGGCATTATCGAGGCAAAACAGACGAGCCCATCAAAAACTCATCGACGGCACGCGCACATTGGCGTCCTTCACGAATTGCCCAGACCACTAAAGATTGTCCGCGGCGCATATCACCAGCAGCAAACACCTGTGGAATGTTCGTATGGTAGGCCTTTTGCCCGTCTACAGTAGCTTTAGCGTTACCGCGCGCATCTTGCTCAACCCCAAATGCAGCAAGAATTTGCTGTGCTGGCGAAACAAAGCCCATTGCTAAGAGAACTAAATCAGCTTTAATTTCAAACTCGGAGTTGGGCATTTCAGCCATCTTCCCATCTTGCCACTCTAAGCGCACGCCAATTAATTTTTCTACTTTGCCGTTTTTACCTTCAAAGCGTTTTGTTGCCACTGACCAATCACGCTCACAGCCTTCTTCATGTGAAGATGAGGTACGTAATTTAGTCGGCCAATAAGGCCAAACTAAGGGGGTATTTTCGCGCTCAGGCGGTTGGGGCAACAGTTCGAATTGAGTCACGTTTTTAGCCCCGTGTCGATTCGATGTACCAACACAATCCGACCCCGTATCGCCGCCGCCAATCACGACAATATGCTTATCCGTGGCGCGAATTTCATTCTTGGTATCGCCTGCAACTTCTTTGTTTTGCGGAATTAAAAATTCGAGCGCATAGTGAATACCACTCAAATCTCTGCCTGGTACCGGCAAATCGCGCGGTTGTTCGGCGCCTCCCGAAATGATGACCGCGTCAAATGTCGCAAGTAATTCTGCCGGATCAACAGTTTTGGTTGAGTAATTTTTAATTTTTTCGTGAAGGGCTTCTTTGCCAACAAAAACACTCGTCTTAAATACGACGCCCTCAGCTTGCATTTGTTCGACACGCCGATCAATGAGCCATTTTTCCATTTTAAAATCAGGAATACCGTAGCGTAATAAGCCGCCTACCCGATCATTTTTTTCATATACGGTAACCTCATGGCCAACTCGAGCAAGTTGTTGGGCTGCCGCCATCCCCGCCGGACCAGAACCAACGATCGCAATACGCTTACCGGTTTTGTGTTTAGCAGGCTCTGGTTTAACCCAACCGTTTTCCCAGGCTTTATCAATAATGGCGTGTTCGATGGACTTAATGCCAACCGGCGCGCGATTGATTGTGAGGGTGCAAGCAGCCTCGCAAGGCGCCGGACAAATTCGTCCCGTAAACTCAGGAAAATTATTGGTTGAGTGCAAAACATCAAGCGCATTTTGCCAATCCCCACGAAAAACTAAATCATTAAAATCAGGGATGATGTTGTTCACTGGGCAGCCGTTATTACAAAAAGGAATGCCACAATCCATACACCGCGCACCTTGCACTTGTGCCTCAGCATCTTCTAAAGCCAGCACAAACTCTTTGTAATGATGAACACGTTGCGTTGGCGCCTCGTAGGTCTCATTGACCCGCTCGAATTCCATAAATCCAGTAACCTTGCCCATAAGCTCTATATTCTTTCTATTTACACTGTACTTAAGCAGTAATTAATTTGTCTTGATTTTCCGACTTCAGCCATAACTCACCTAAGGCACGCTTATATTCGGTTGGCAATACTTTGATGAAACGACTACGCGATTGCTCCCAGTCGGCCAAAATTGCTTTAGCACGCTCAGAACCCGTATGGCGGAAATGCTGCTCAACCAAACTTTTTAAAATCACTTCATCGCTTAATCGCTCACCACCATCTTTAACGTCGATTGGGGCATGCCACTCCGACTTTGGCATTTGGGCAATTTGCTCTGCACTCGTTAACACTTTCTCTAAGGTCACCATGCTGAGATTGCAACGCTTCTCAAATAAACCATCTTCATCAAAGACATAAGCTATTCCGCCACTCATGCCGGCGGCAAAGTTGCGTCCGGTTTGACCAAGCACTACGACCGTGCCACCAGTCATGTACTCACAGCCGTGATCGCCTGTGCCTTCAACTACAGCTGTGGCTCCTGAATTGCGTACCGCAAAGCGCTCGCCTGCTACGCCATTAAAAAATGCTTCGCCACTAATAGCGCCGTATAAAACAGTATTACCCACGATAATATTTTTTGCCGTGTCACCACGGAACTCATGTGGGGCACGCACAATCACGCAACCACCAGATAACCCTTTACCAACATAGTCATTCCCATCGCCAACTAAATCTAGCGTGATGCCGTGCGCCAAAAAGGCGCCAAAACTTTGACCCGCAGTACCGTTCAACTGAATATGGATCGTATCGTTAGGCAAACCTTCATGTCCATACCGTTGCGCTACTTCTCCTGATAGCATTGCGCCTACAGTTCGATTCACGTTGCGCACCGGTACGATAAAAGAGACTTTTTCGCCACGCTCGAGTGCGGGCTCGCTTTTTTCAATCAGAATATGATCAAGCGCGCTACCAAGATTGTGATCTTGCTTTAATACTTGATAACGTGGCACATCAGCAGGCACACGCGGTGCAGCAAATATTTTGCTGAAATCTAAACCGCGGGTTTTCCAATTTTCTATTCCCTTGCGGGTATCAAGCAAATCAACTCGGCCAATCAGGTCATCAAATTTTCGAATACCAAGCTGCGCCATTAATTCGCGTGCTTCTTCCGCAACATAAAAGAAGAAATTCACAACATGCTCGGGCTTACCTGCAAAACGTTTACGCAATTCGGGGTCTTGCGTGGCAACACCAACGGGACAGGTGTTCAAATGACACTTGCGCATCATGATGCAGCCCTCAACAACTAAGGGCGCCGTAGCAAAACCAAATTCATCTGCGCCTAATAATGCGCCAATCACAACATCCCGACCCGTTTTCATTTGGCCATCGGCCTGAACGCGAATACGGCTACGCAAACGATTTAATACTAAGGTTTGCTGGGTTTCAGCCAAACCCAATTCCCATGGTGAGCCAGCATGTTTAATAGAAGATAAAGGCGATGCCCCCGTACCGCCATCATGACCAGCAATGACCACATGATCAGCTTTCGCTTTAGCAACGCCTGCAGCAATGGTGCCAACGCCGACTTCAGAAACCAATTTTACGGATACATCCGCGGCAGCATTAACATTTTTTAAGTCGTGGATTAGTTGGGCGAGATCTTCAATCGAATAAATATCATGATGGGGTGGGGGTGAAATTAAGCCCACACCAGGCACGGAAAAGCGCAAGCTACCAATGTAATCAGATACCTTGCTGCCTGGCAGCTGCCCACCTTCACCGGGTTTTGCGCCTTGGGCCATCTTAATTTGCATTTGATCTGCACTACGCAAATACTGGGCAGTGACACCAAAACGACCCGAAGCGACTTGTTTAATTTTAGAACGTAAGGAATCGCCATCTTGCAAAGGAATATTGGCCTCAACTACATCGCTGCCGAGAATACTGGCGAGGGTTTCGCCTTTTTTAATTGGAATACCTTTCAGCTCATTAACATAGCGATTAGGGTCTTCGCCACCTTCCCCGGTATTGGATTTACCGCCAATGCGATTCATGGCAATCGCTAAGGTGGCATGTGCCTCAGTAGAAATCGAGCCCAATGACATCGCACCGGTAGCAAAGCGTTTAACGATTTCTTTAGCTGGCTCAACTTCATCGAGGGGAATGGCTTTGGTCGGATCAACTTTGAATTCAAACAAGCCACGCAAAGTCATTTGCCGCTTACTTTGATCGTTAATGATGTTGGCGTACTCTTTATAGGTTTGATAACCTTTTTCTGGACCAATGCGGGTAGCGTGTTGTAGCTTGGCAATCGTATCGGGCGTCCACATGTGGTTTTCACCACGAATACGATAGGCGTATTCGCCACCTGCTTCTAGCATATTAGCCAAAACAGGGTCATCACTAAATGCAGCATGGTGCATCTGCAAAGCCTCTTCGGCAACCTCAAAAACGCCGATGCCTCCAACATTAGATGAGGTGCCTTTAAAGTATTGGTTGATCACTTCTTGATTTAAACCAATTGCCTCAAAAATTTGCGAGCCGGTGTATGACATATAAGTTGAGATGCCCATTTTGGACATGACTTTTTGTAATCCTTTACCAATAGCCTTCACAAAATTCTTAATCGCCTTTTCGGCCGATAAGTCACCGGGCAGGCCCTTAGCCATTTGCGCTAAAGTTTCCATCGCAAGATACGGGTGGATTGCTTCTGCGCCATATCCAGCCAATAAAGCAAAGTGATGCGTCTCGCGCGCACTGCCAGTTTCAACCACTAAGCCAACGCTGGTGCGTAAGCCCTTTTCAACTAAATGCTGATGGATTGCTGACGTTGCTAAGAGTGCTGGGATTGCAACATGATGTTGGTCTACCTGACGATCACTAACAATGAGAATGGTATAGCCTGAACGCACAGCATCAGCTGCCTCGGCACAAAGCGATGCCAGGCGCGCTTCAATGCCAGCTTTACCCCAAGCTGCCGGATAGCAAATATCCAATTCGTAAGAACGAAACTTACCATTGGTGTAGTGCTCGATGTGGCGAATTTTAGTGATGTCAGCAAAATCCAGAATTGGCTGACTAACTTCTAAGCGCATGGGTGGATTAATATTATTGGTATCCAATAAGTTGGGCTTAGGTCCAATAAACGATACCAAAGACATCACTAAATTTTCGCGAATTGGGTCAATGGGTGGATTCGTTACTTGCGCAAATAATTGCTTAAAGTAGTTATAAAGCGATTTATTTTTATTCGACAAAACCGCTAATGGACTATCGTTACCCATCGAACCAATAGCCTCTTCACCCGCACTGGCCATTGGTGCCATTAAGTATTTCAGGTCTTCTTGCGTATACCCAAAAGCCTGCTGGCGATCGAGTAATTTCGCTATCGGGCGTATGACTTGTTTTTCATCGCGGTGATCGCTGGCGCTGACAGTAACTTCATCTAATTTAATACGGACCGCATCGATCCAACTCTTATACGGTTTTGCTTTAGCAACTGCATCTTTTAGTTCAATGTCATCAATAATGCGGCCTTGCTCCATATCAATCATGAACATTTTGCCCGGCTGTAAGCGCCATTTATGCACGATCTTGCTTTCGGGAATTGTCAATACGCCGGCTTCGGATGCCATGATGACCAAGTCATCATCAGTCACGTAATATCGTGCAGGGCGTAAACCATTGCGATCAAGGGTTGCGCCAATTTGACGTCCATCGGTAAACGCCATCGCAGCTGGGCCATCCCAGGGCTCCATCATAGAGGCATGGTACTCATAGAAAGCCCGCCGATTTTCGTCCATCATATTGTGCTGTTCCCAGGCCTCGGGAATCATCATCATCATGGCTTGTGCCATTGGATAACCAGCCATGACCAGCAACTCAAGGCAGTTATCAAAACAGGCTGTATCGGATTGACCTGGATAAATTAGGGGCCATAATTTTTGTAAATCATCGCCCAATACTGGTGAGCTAATTGCGCCAGTGCGCGCATTAACCCAATTCACGTTTCCTTTGACCGTATTAATTTCACCGTTGTGCGCAATCATGCGGTAAGGGTGAGCTAACTCCCAGGCAGGGAAGGTATTGGTTGAAAAACGTTGATGAACTAATGCTAAAGCTGAAATAGTGCGTTCATCAGTTAAGTCTTGGTAATAGGCGCCAACCTGGTTTGCTAAAAGCAAGCCCTTGTAAACAATGGTGCGTGCCGACATCGATGTAACAAAATATTCTTTACCATGTTTTAAATGTAAATCTTGAATTGCATGGCTAGCAGTTTTACGAATGACGTAAAGTTTCCGTTCAAGGGCATCGGTCGTCATAATATCGCGCCCACGCCCAATAAAAATTTGCCGAATGACGGGCTCGGTTTTTCTTACAGTTGGCGACATAGGTAATTGAACATCGACCGGTACATCGCGCCAACCTAATACAGTTTGTCCTTCGACCCGGACAGTGCGCTCTAGCTCCTGCTCACATGCCAAGCGAGACGCGTGTTCTTTAGGTAAAAAAATCATGCCTACGCCATACTCACCAAATGGTGGTAGGGTGACGCCCTGCAAAGTCATTTCATCACGATAGAGTTGATCGGGAATTTGAATCAAAATACCTGCGCCATCGCCCATCAGGGGATCAGCGCCGACCGCACCACGATGGTCAAGATTCTCGAGAATTTTTAATCCCTGGGTAACGATTTCGTGGGATTTTTTTCCTTTAATGTGCGCCACAAATCCTACCCCACAGGCGTCATGTTCATTTTGTGGGTCATAAAGACCTTGTTTAATTGGGCGTAATTCAGTTGTCATCATCGTCGGTCTCGCGGTGGCGCTTATAAAAATTTGGGGTACTGCTGGTTGGGAGGATCTAATATAGGGGAATACCCCGCTAGATGCAATAAAAATTAAATGACTCTGTCCCAATTAAAGATGAGGCACGAAGCTTGTTTTTAGCTTATTGGGGACAGACTCGTTAAATTCCCTGTTTTGGGCGGCCACGGGGACGTATTTCAATCGCTCCCAAGGCATTCTTAAAGAGTTGGGTGGCTGTTGACCGTGATATCCAAGGCTTTGATTTTAAAAGGTATTCTGTAATTTCAAGGTCTTCCCGATGGGGCGCCCCCTCCTGGACAAAGTGTTGCCAGGCTAATTGACGTTCAAAAGGCGTATTTCCCAAGGCCCAAAAACTCGGATGGTCTACTAACCACGGTTCAACTTTTTCTCCAGTATGGCTCAGATAACTGGTCCAACTAGAAGCAGCTGGGCTCGATTCGAAGCCAGCTCGGACCGGGTTTAATTCTAAATACCGTTGGCAACGTAAAAAATGGTCAGCATCAATCAGCGATGAGCGATAACGACCCTCCCAGATGGTCCCCGAGTGATTTTGCTGTTGATTGGAATATTGCGCATACCTGCGCCCCAAGGACTGCATTGTTTTTGCCAGGGAATTTTCATGCTTGGGGGTTAAAAGACAGTGAATATGGTTTGGCATCAAAGCAAAAGCATGGACTGCAGCACCAAATTCTTTGGCTGCATCGCGCAACCAATCTAAGTAAATACGGCGATCCGCGGGATTAAAAAAAAGCGCTTGACGATTATTGCCGCGCGCCATGACATGCATGGCTTGACCAGGAATCACGATGCGCGCTTGACGGGCCATGACTCAGATCGTCAACTAATTTAGTTGGCGCATGCCGCCCTGCGGAGCAAATTCGGGAATAAACCAATCGCCATCAAATTGCGTTACTCCCTCCGGTACCGCACGCGCCTCTTCTGGTGACCCTCTTAGTGCCGTAGTCATATATGAAATCCAAATTGGCAAGGCTAGTCCACCGCCCGTCTCCCGATCGCCTAAGCTTGCGGGTTTATCAAACCCTATCCACGCTATCGCCACAATCTTTGGGTTATAACCTGCAAACCAGGCATCATGTGAATCGTTGGTCGTGCCAGTTTTACCAGCAATATCAGTGCGCCCTAATTTTGCTCGTGCACTTGCTGCAGTGCCTGATTTAGTCACTTCTTGCAACATACTATCAATCACAAATGCCGTTCTCGCATCTAACACTCGGGTGCCACTTTCATGTACTCGAACGGGGTGCGCCTCAAACAACACGACCCCTTTGTTGTCGATCATTTTTTCAATTAAAAAAGGATCAACTCGATAACCCCCATTAGCAAAAACACTATACGCCGCTGCCATTTGCAAAGGTGTAACAGAGCCTGCGCCCAAAGCTAAAGTTAAATAAGGCGGATGTTTTTCTGGTTCAAAACCAAAGCGCTGAATATATTCTTGCGCATAAGAGGGTCCGATTGCGCGCAATAAACGCACCGAAACAACGTTTTTAGATTTAGCCAAGGCAGTGCGTAGCCGCATCAAGCCTTCATATTTTCCATCATAATTTTTAGGCTCCCAAGCTTGACTGCCCGTTTCCAAAATACCAATAGAAATCGGCGCATCATTAACAACGGTGCTTGGTGCAAATCCTTTTTCAAGTGCTGCGGCATAAATAAATGGCTTAAACGACGAGCCTGGCTGGCGCATTGCCTGCGTAACATGATTAAATTGCGTGCGATGAAAATCAAATCCGCCTACCAAGGATAAGATTGCGCCATTTTCCGGATTCATCGATACGAACGCCGCCTCTACTTGCGGAAGTTGCGCTAACTTCCATATGCCATCTTCAGATAGCAAGCGGACTATCGCCCCCGGTCGCAAACGCTTCTTGGGCTGTGAACTATCTGTGAGTGTGGCTAGAGCTAGTTTCATGCCGTCGCCTTTAACAACAATCACGTCACCCGTAGCAATCATCACCTCAAGCTCTTTAGGCTTAACTGCTAATACCACTCCCGACTGAAGTTCATCTAAGGGCGGATGCTCAAGCAAGGCATCATCAATTGCCCGTTGTCGCTTTACATTATCGGCTGGTAGCTCAATAAAACCCTCGGGGCCACGATAAGCATGGCGTAAGTCATACTCAAAAATTCCCCGTCGTACTGCGCGGTAAGCTGCATCTTGATCTGCTTTTAAAAGCGTGGTGTAAACCTCTAAACCCTGGGAATAAATTGCTTCACCATATTGTGCAAATAAAATTTGCCTAACCATTTCGGTAGCGAAATCGGCGCGGGTTCTAAACTCATTCCCTAAACCCCGTACGCGCAACTCTTCTTTCATGGCTTTGTCATACTCCGCAGGCGTGATGTAGGATAAGTCACGCATCCGCTGCAAAATATATTCCTGACGGGCCTTCGCGCGACGAAAATTACTTACTGGGTTATAGGCTGATGGTGCTTTTGGTAAACCGGCTAACATCGCGGCCTCAGCAATGCTAATTTCATGAATATCTTTACCAAAATAAATTTGTGCAGCGCTAGCAAAACCATAAGCTCGCTGTCCCAAAAAAATTTGGTTCATATAAATTTCAAGAATTTTATCTTTACTAAGCTCAGCCTCAATTTTCCAAGCTAATAAAACTTCATAAATTTTTCGGCTAAATGTTTTTTCATTGCCCAAGAAAAAATTCCGTGCTACTTGCATCGTAATGGTTGATGCGCCCTGTGCTAAACGTCCGCGCAAATTAGCTAGGCCGGCACGTAACACGCCAAAATAATCAACGCCGCCATGCGAATAAAAACGATCGTCCTCAATGGATAAGACCGCATTTTTCATTTGTTGCGGCATTTGATTTAGTGGTACTAATTTACGCCGCTCTTCGCCAAATTCTCCAATTAAGACTTTATCTGCCGTATAAATTCGCAAGGGCACTTTAGGGTTGTAATCGGTCAAAGCTGAAATGCTGGGCAAATTGGGCTTAGCAATAATAAAAGCGTAAGCCAGCAACAGGCTTAGTAAAACTGCTAAAACCAACCCTAAAATCAATAAAGCCTTCACGAGTGGGCTTCGAATCGCCGTCCAAAATGAATGTCCTCCGGAGTTCATGCGCGGAGGAACAGCCCTATTTGGCTGATTGCGAGAATTCTGCTTTAGAGGTGGCCTATCTTGAGGGGTTTGCGCCATAAGATTGAATTATAAGAGCCAGGCCTAAATCGGCTTATTCCTACGCCTCTTTCAGCTTATGTTGCTAGATTCAAGGGGGGAATTAGAAAAAAATAGGGGGTGCCGATACGTAAAATTACTTCCGAATCTTTTGATGCCATTTTAAGCGTGCTTGGGGATGATCCAGTCATACAAAACTCCGCACATTCGGGCGCAGAACCTGATCTAGCTGCACGCCAGCAAAATAAATCGGCTGGCCAAGCTACACAAACAGAAACTAATGGCAGCATTAACCTTCATCCACCACCACTGCACCACGCTTTCATCAAACTAGCGCTGTGGATGCCGAGTTTAATGGGCTTTATATGTCTTGGTGCGCTAGCTTGGATAATCAGCGCACTCATTGCACTAGAGCAAAACATTTCTACCCAATTTGGCGCGCAGGACGCGAAAATAAATCGGCTGAGCCAAAGCCTGACAGAGCAAGAAGAAACTTTATTCAATTATCACGTTGAGTTCAGCGAACAGATTAACAATATCCATACCGCGCAACTTAGTGCAGCGACGCGCAGTACTAAATCTGCCAAAACTCTAATTCGCCCAGAAACCCTCGAACTCAACCGTAAATTGAAGATGGAAGAATCTGCCTTAAGTCGCTGGCAATACTTAGGCATGAGTACAACAGCCCAAGGGGCTGTTGCTTTTTTTAATAATGGCGATAAAACAATCTCTTTAGTGCTTCATGCTACGGTAATGGGTACATGGGTCTTAACTGAGATTGGGGTCGAGCAGGCCAAGCTGACTTCAGCTGCTGGACAGGTCATCACGCTTCAATTAAGACGACGCCCATGATTCTCGACCATAATTATTTCAGCTGCTCTGCGCGGCCTGGTAGATTGCTATTTTTATTATGGGCGTCACACCTTGTGCAGGCTTATGCAGAACCATCTTTACATAGGGCATTAAATGACTCACAGCAAATTGCGCAAGCTGCTCAAGCAAAAATCATTAGCCTCTATTTTGCCAATATTGAAGTGAGTACATTACTCAAAGAATTAGCACGTCTTGGACAAACAAATTTTTTAATTAGCGAATCGATCCAGGGGACGATTTCAGTTGATCTTCAGCAAATTCCCTGGAGTAGTGCTGTGCAATCCATCTTAGCTAGCAAGGGTTTGAGCATGCTAAGACATGGCGATATTTTCTGGATTGGCCCCTACGCCGAAATTAATGCCTTTCAAAAACACCGCCGCGAAGATGCAGCCTTACCATTTGGCGGGGACCATGCACAGAGCCCGCAACAAATATTAATTGAGGCCAGAATTGTTGAGGCCGATGACCGCTTTGCTCGTGATCTTGGTGCGAAGCTGAGTTTTCTGGGTGAAGGGGCAAGCTCGCATTTGCAACCTAAAATTAACTCGGGGTTTGATTTGACGGGCGGCGGCTTAAACGGCTTTAGCCCTGTTAGTGCTGCCGCTACTCTCTTAACAAAAAATGCTAGCGGTCTTCTGCAAGCTGAACTTTCTGCCTTAGAGGCTCAAGGCCAAGGTAAGGTCATTTCGAATCCCCGCATCATGACCTCAGATCAAGTCAAAGCAACCATTGAGCAAGGCACTGAATTACCTTATCAAGTTTCATCTCAAAGCGGCAGTAAATTGCACTTTCGTAAAGCAAACCTGCGTCTAGAAGTAATCCCTAAAATTCATCCCGACGGAATGATTTCGATGTTGGTGAGCATTACTAAAGACACTGTCGGTATGAAAACTGAACAAGGCTATGCCATTGATACAAAAACGCTGAGCTCGGAAGTAACCGTAGAAAATGGCGGTACAGTCATTATTGGCGGAATTTATCAAACTATTGAGCGTGAAGACATCGTCAAAGTCCCGCTTCTTGGAGATATCCCCATTCTGGGCCATTTATTTAGGCATAGCGCCAAACTTCAGGATAAAAAAGAGTTGCTGGTTTTCCTTACACCTACGGTCTTGAGCAAACCCTTATAAAATCAAGGTGTGAACACCTTACCAAACAATTCGAGCAATATTTTCTTAATCGGCCTCATGGGGGCTGGCAAATCTACCGTGGGGAAATTATTAGCCCGCAAGCTAGGACGTCGCTTTATTGATAGCGACCAGGCAATTGAGGAGCGCTGCGGCGTCAAAATTCCCCTTATTTTCGAAATGGAAGGGGAGTCTGGGTTTCGCAAACGTGAAGCCCAAATGATTGCGGAACTTACCCAAGAACAGGACATTATTTTGGCTACCGGCGGGGGCTCGATTCTTGCCATTGAAAATAGGCAGGCCTTAAACTCACGCGGGGTCGTCATTTATTTGCACGCTAACCCGAATGAACTGTGGCATCGCACTAGAGGAGGTGAAGGTCGTCCCCTCTTACAAAAAGGTGACCCACGCCAAATTTTGACAACGCTGTATGCCGAACGCGACCCGCTTTATCGGAGTATTGCTGCACATATTATTGAAACTGGTAGACCTAGCGTTAATCAATTAGTTCATACTTTGTTGATGCAACTAGAATTAGCCCCATGAATACACTTACAGTCGAACTAGGTCAGCGCAGTTATCCTATTGATATTGGCAGCGATTTAATCCACCAAGCTGCTCTCTTTCGTCCCCACCTAAGGGGTGAGGTAGTTTTTATTGTCACCAATTCAACCGTAGCGCCACTATATGCAGACGCGCTCAAAAAAACCCTTGAACAGCTAAAAAAACAAGTTCGTCTGATCGTTTTACCTGATGGAGAGTCTTACAAAGACTGGGCCCATTTACAAACCATTTTTGATGCGATGCTGCAAGGTGGAGCCGATCGCGATAGTGCCATCATTGCTCTTGGTGGAGGAGTTATTGGCGACATGGCCGGTTTTGCTGCAGCAAGCTTCATGCGTGGCATTCGCTTTATTCAAGTACCAACAACATTATTGGCTCAAGTTGATTCCTCGGTGGGTGGAAAAACGGGTATTAATCATCCGCTTGGTAAAAATATGATTGGCGCTTTTCATCAGCCCGTTGCCGTTATTGCTGATTTAAGTACCTTACAAACGTTACCTCCGCGCGAACTTTCAGCGGGCCTAGCAGAAGTGATTAAACATGGTGCGATGGCAGATATTCAGTTTCTTGCCTGGATTGAAAAAAATACGGCTGCCTTATTAGCCTGCGATCCCACTGCACTAACGCATGCAATACTGCGCTCTTGCGAAATTAAAGCCGCCATCGTTGCTGCTGATGAACGCGAAAGTAATGTTCGTGCAACCTTAAATTTTGGTCATACGTTTGGTCATGCAATTGAGGCTGGTCTTGGATTTGGCACATGGTTACATGGTGAAGCAGTTGGTTGTGGAATGGTGATGGCTGCTGATCTCTCAATGCGCCTAGGGAAAATTCAAGCGCCCGAGGTGCAACGCCTAAAGCAGCTGATTCATGCTATGGGTCTGCCTACTGAGGCGCCAAAGCTTGGGCTTGAGCGCTACTTAGAATTAATGCAGTTAGATAAGAAAACTGCAGGTGGTCAAATTCGCTATGTGGTGCTAGACCCATTGGGTGCAGCCATTATTGAGGCTGCTCCTGAGACTCTAGTGAAAGAAACTTTATTAGCGACTGGCGCCGCTTAGTTTTAATGTAGCCCTAAGACAACGGGTTGGCCAGCCTGCGCGCTAACAAATTGCGTTAAATCGCTCAATAATTCCCTGCCGGTTTTATAGTCGACCCAAAGTGGGGATGCATACGTACCAGACCAACGATAATGAAAACCACCGGCCTTGGCTGCTACCCAAATTTCGTGCAAGGGCGGCTGGCTATTAATCACAATAACGCTACGGTCACGAAAACGAATATTAATCACATTTCCACCCTGGCGCTCGACATCTAAATCAAGATCTAAATGATCATCGGCAGCCTCAAGAGCAATCTCGAGCGAGTGTAAGAGCTGGCTAGCGAGCTGATGAAATTGTTTATCGTCAATGGGTTCGGCGACTGTGGTATTTACTTGATGCTGCATGCTATATTCAATCATTCGTTTTAGAGACATTCATGATAGCGATTCTTATTCGAGCCTTTAGTTTTGGCATCATAATATCCCTCATAGGATGCGGGGTAAGAGGTGCTCTCTATTTGCCAAGCGTGCCAAATATACCGCCTGTTCCTGCCCAAGCTGAGCCAAAGGGTAAGCTGTACCCTCCGCCTAGCCCAAATAGTGATGCCGATAATATGGTGGCCTCACCTGAGGAAAACAAATGAGTAAACCTTATCATCTCGATCCTTTGCCAGCCTCACAAAACTTGGTGGGGTTTTCTGAACGCGATGGCCACTGGTTTATCGAAGAACTCCCCTTAACTCAATTAGCAGAGCAATTTGGTACACCACTTTATGTATATAGCAAAAAAGCCTTAGTCACTGCATTTACTGCTTATGAGCAGGCCTGCTTGAATGTAGACGGCAAAAGGCGGGCTCGAATTTTCTTTGCAGTGAAAGCAAATAGTAATCTTGCCGTGATGAATTGTTTTAAAGAGCTTGGTGCAGGCTTTGATTTAGTGAGTGGCGGTGAACTAGAGCGAGCGCTTGCAATTGGTGCGGATCCGGCCAGCTTAGTTTTTGCAGGCGTCGGTAAATCTGCTGCTGAAATTCGGCTGGCCCTTACGGTTGGAGTGAAATGCTTAAATGTCGAATCGATTGCTGAGCTCGAACAAATTAATCACATCGCTGCAGAATTATCTTGTCGTGCGCCAATTTCGCTGCGGGTTAATCCCGATGTCGATGCACAAACCCACCCCTATATTTCTACTGGTCTTAAAGATAATAAGTTTGGTATTGCTTATCATGAAATTCTAAAAACCTATCGTGAGGCTGCGCTACTTTCGCATCTTGATGTAGTAGGAATTGATTGTCATATTGGCTCACAAATTACCTCTACTGCTCCTTATCTAGATGCATTGGATAAAGTGCTTGATTTAGTTACGCAACTTAAAAAAGAGGGCATTGGGTTACGCCATCTGGATTTAGGTGGTGGACTTGGTATTGATTATGGCAATGAAAGCCCGCCAGCTACCACCGAGTTTACTAACGCACTTTTAGACCGAATTGCTGAACGTGGCTTTGCTAACCTAGAAATTCTTCTCGAACCTGGACGTTCACTAGTCGGTAATGCCGGCGCCTTACTCACGCGGGTTGAATATATCAAACTCGGTGCGAGTAAAAACTTTTGTATTGTCGATGCGGCGATGAATGATTTACTGCGGCCCGCACTTTATAGCGCTTATCACGCCATTGTGGCGCTGCAAAAAAATGGGGTAGCAGCACAAATTTATGATGTCGTAGGCCCAGTTTGTGAATCGGGTGACTGGCTTGGAAAAGATCGTTCTTTGGCAATTAAAGCAAATGATTACTTAGCAATTTTATCGACCGGGGCTTATGGCTTCACCATGGCCTCAAATTACAATACTCGACCTAGGCCGGCTGAAGTGATGGTTGACGGCAACCAGGCCTACATCATCCGCGAACGTGAAACCATCACCGAGTTATTGTCCAAAGAACGCCTCTTGCTGCAAAAAAAGTAGTCTATCGCTACCTTAGTGGAGTCCGGCCATGTAATCGGTAACGGCCTTCATTTCAAGATCCGATAGTTTGACGGCGATCATATTCATTTGCACATTTTTGCGGGTACCATCGCGGAAATACCCCAGTTGTGCTGCGTTATATTCGGCCCATTGGCCGCCTAAGCGGGGATATTGCGCAGGAATACCAGCCCCATTTGGGCTATGACAAGCTGAACAAGCTGGAATGCCTTTTGCAGCAATACCGCCACGATAAATTAATTGCCCTAGCTCGAGGGTTGCTTTATCTTGGGCCTCGCCCTGGGGAGGCGCCTGTTTTACTAGATAGGCTGCCAAATTGAGCATATCTTGCTCGGACAAAGTGGCAGCCATGCCCATCATGATGGGATTAGCCCGGCTGCCATCTTTATAACTTTTTAATTGCTTGGTTAAATACGTTCCATGTTGTGCCGCTAATTTAGGCCAAGTTGCGACTGCGCTCATGCCTTTAGGGCCATGGCAGGTGATGCAGGCCACTACGCCACGGCTAGCATCTCCACTGTTATAAAGGGCTTCACCTGCTGTAGCATCGCCCTTGCTAGGCTTTGCAGCGATGGCAGCAGGAGCTACTGGAGCAGCTGTAGCTCCTGGAGCTGCTGCCACGGCGGGCGCTGGTACCGCTTTAGCGGGTTCATTAGCGCTGACTGCAGAGCCGCTAGCAGATAATAAGAAAATACTAGATAGGCTTAAAAAGAGCTCTTTTAAGCGGGGTAATTTGGAGATTTGGGAGCAATGAAGCATTATGTTTACCTTGGCAAAAATTCCTTAGAAGATTTGGCTGGTTATTGCCAGCCAAATCCCTCAGATCTTAATAATTTAGGTGATTTTACAATAGCTTCCAGACATGTCTAAACTCTTTCAATCCCGCTTTTTTACCACGGTAAACGATTTACATTGTCTGCCCCAGGGCCCCTTACGGGAAGTGGCCTTTGCCGGGCGCTCAAATGCCGGAAAATCGAGTGCTATTAATGTTTTATGCAATCAAAAGCGCTTGGCTTTTGCAAGTAAAACGCCTGGCCGCACGCAACATATTAATTATTTTGGCGTGTTTGCAAAAGACGATTTGCTAGCTTACATAGTCGATTTGCCCGGCTACGGCTATGCCGCCGTCAATCATGAAACCCGCTATCACTGGAATAGTTTAGTCAGCGACTATTTGCAAGAACGTCCCGAACTCGTTGGCATGATTTTAATCATTGATTCACGCCGCGGTATGACTGACTTAGATGAACAAATGATTCAATGGTTTTTACCAACCGGCAAACCGATTCATTTACTTCTCAGTAAATGCGATAAGCTCAACAATAGCGAATGTCGCCACACTCTAGAGGCCGTAGAGAAAAGATTGGCGGAACTAGCTGGGCCCGCCGTCAATTCAAATAACCCACATCCACAAATCACTGCGCAACTCTTTTCTAGCACTAAACGAATTGGGCTAATAGAAGCAGATAAAATTATTATCAATTGGTTGTTTGACGCTACCACTGAAGTTGATGTAACTTCTCAAACTGAGGAAAACTAAATGAACCCGCTCCATTTTCCTGCTCATCGTCCGCGTCGTATGCGCCGTGATGATTGGTCCAGAAGATTAATGCAAGAAAACCGCTTAACGGTAGATGACTTAATTTATCCCGTTTTTTTATTAGAAGGTAATAAGCAATCTCAGCCTATTGCTTCAATGCCTGGGATTAATCGACTCTCGCTCGATTTATTATTTCAGGTTGCCGAAGAATGTGTTGAGCTTGGTATTCCTGTAATGGCACTTTTCCCCGTGATTGATTCAACCTTAAAAACACCTGATGGGAAAGAAGCTTTAAATCCTAATGGTTTAATTCCGCGCGCAGTCGAGGCCCTTAAAACACGCTTTCCTAATTTAGGCATCATGACAGATGTCGCCCTTGACCCCTATACTAGTCATGGTCAAGACGGTATCTTAGATGAGCAAAATCGCCTTTTAAATGATGCTACTACTGCCATTTTGGTGCAACAAGCTATTACGCAAGCACAAGCAGGGGTTGATATTGTTGCCCCATCAGACATGATGGATGGGCGTATTGGCGCAATTCGTAATGAACTTGAAAAATTAAATTTGATTCATACCCGCATCATGGCCTATTCGGCTAAATATGCCTCTGCTTTTTATGGTCCATTTCGCGATGCCGTTGGTTCAGCAAAAAATTTAGGTAAGGCTGATAAAAAAACGTACCAGATGAATCCGGCTAATAGTGACGAAGCGCTATCTGAAACAGCGCTCGATATCAGTGAAGGCGCTGATATGGTGATGGTAAAACCAGGAATGCCCTATCTCGATATCGTTCGCCAAGTTAAAGAGGCCTTTTCTTATCCAACTTATGTATATCAAGTTAGCGGGGAATACGCCATGCTGAAGGCTGCTGCACAAAATGGCTGGCTTGATCATGATGCCGTCATGATGGAAAGCTTAATTGC
>Ga0304729_1000801_pt1 | contig 21853 bp, 20 predicted proteins | sample C_131016_MF_Meta_FD_190475 | JGI IMG/M metagenome (GOLD analysis project Ga0304729, IMG submission 190475) | Freshwater microbial communities from Lake Croche, Canada to study carbon cycling - C_131016_MF_MetaG (v2) (version 2) | ecosystem: Environmental > Aquatic > Freshwater > Lake | place... | reverse complement strand
TAAATGTACCATTAGGATTAAATGAAATCCCTTGGACACCTCTGAATGAGGCTGTATTAACGTCATCTGTACCAGTTAAAACCCAATGAACAGCCACAACAACATTTGTTTGCCCTTCATGTGATGGGTAGGCTTGCAACTCTACAATATCCCAAGTGTATGTGTTTGCCATGTTATGCCGCCGTTACTACGTTGGTCCATGTTGTGGAACCGTTAGTGTTAATGTACATACGAGTTGAAATTGAGGAACCATCAGTACGAATATAAATGGAACCTTGTGCAGCCGATAAAGTTGGAACGCCGCTACCAAAAAAAATTCCAAGATTGGACGTTGAAGACATTTTAACGCCAGTACCTGCCGTACCGCCAGCCGGAACTGCGGTTCCGCTATAAAATGTAGGGCCATTAGTACTAGTTATAGCACCACCAAAATAACTTGTACCTGCCGCTACATATAAGGCATACGGGTTGGTTATGGTGACGTTTGTGCCAGCGGTAGGTGCGCCAGTAATGTAAAGCGTTGCGGCTGTCGTATATGTGACAGTGTTTCTTGCAGCAAGTGCCATATTTTGGAACAATGATATGGGTGCTGTGCCAACCGTTCCAGAAGAAACAATGTCAGTATACGTCGTGCCTGTACCACTGCCTGAACGGAAAATTGCGGCTGATGTTGCTGAAAGGGCTACGCCACCTGTATTTGCACCGTTTCCTACCGTTAAAGAACCTTGGAAAAGGTTGGGCGCAGCCGCAGCCGCATAGAAATTATACCGTCCCGTATTAACGTATGTGCTGCCAGTGTCTGCCGTAGACGCAATCGTAACTGCAATGGTGTAAGTAAATGTCGTGGTAGAAGGCACAGATGTAATAGTAAATGTACCATTCAGGGATGTATTGGTAGTTGCCGCCACAATGACGGATTGGCCTGTACCGTATCCATGCGCCGCAGATGTTGTGATAGTTGCAGTCGTGCCGTCAGCGGCTACGTTGCTGATTGTACTAGTGTTTACAGATGGAAGGTTGCTATACACGCCATAATTGTTGGTTGCGCCAACCATACTAGCATTAATGTTAAGCCCAAATTGATTTGTAATTTGTGAACCAAGGCCAATTACTCCCTGAACAACTTGATAATTGGACAAGGTAGGGAGCGTAAAAGATGCCGCTTGTGTGGCTAAACCTGAATAGTATCCATAGGCCGTTGTTGTAACATCAGATTGAATAGTTCCAAGATTGGTAATGCCGTAAGATATCGTTGCTCCAGTCATGGTTTTGGTAAGACGGAGTGTTTGCCCAACAACTGCCGCACCTGTCCCAATGTTGACGTTTTGCGCCGTTCCAATCGTCATAGCGGTGACTTGGCTACCCGTTTGGAAAATAATGCTATCAGACGTACCCGCGCCAGATGTGGATTCTAACGTCAACGTAGACGATGCTGTCGTGCCACCAATAATAAGCGGTGATGTCGTGCTTGTCGTTCCAGAAAGTGTTGTAAACGTACCAGCAGCAGCAGTTGTGCCGCCAATTGCCATATTGTTAAGCGTACCAGCAGTTGCCGGATTAATTGTTACCGTTCCAGTTCCTGTTGGAGAAATGGTTACAGAGTTGTTGGCGGGTGACATTGTAACGGTAGATGCCGCCGTTAATGCGCCACCAAAATAAGACGCTCCAGCCGCTACGTATAACGAATATGGATTAGTTATAGTGACGTTTGTCCCCGCGCTTGCGGCGGTTTGAATATAGACGGTTGCAGCGGTTGTATAAGTTACTGTATTTCTTGCAGCTAATACGCCCCCTTGAAATATTGAAATTGGCGCAATTGAAACAGTTCCAGAACTTACAATATCAGTATAAGTAGCGGCCGGAACTCTTAATGCGGCTGGTGAACCAAGGGCTAAAGCAGCGCCTCCCGTATTTGCGCCGCCAGCAATAGTTAATCCACCTTGAAAAAGATTTGGTGCAGTGCCAGCAGCATAGAAATTATACCGCCCTGTGTTGACATATGTGCTGCCCGTGTCTGCAACAGAGGCAATATCAGCAGCAACCAACGCATAAGTAAATGTCGTTGTAGATGGAACAGACGTAATCGTAAATGTACCATTAACCGATGTAGTAGTTGTGGCTGCAACAATAACAGATTGACCCGTGCCATAACTATGCGCCGAAGAAGTCGTAATTGTCACTACGTTAGATGTGAGGGCTACGTTGCTAATTGTGGCGGTAGTTACGGATGGTATGTTACTATACATACCATAGTTATTGGTTGCGCCAATTAAAGTTGTGTTTGCGTTAAACCCATATTGAGTGGTAATTTGTGACCCAATACCAATTGTTCCTTGCGCTGCTGTAAAATGCAGCAAACTTGCTAAAGTAAAAGAGGTTGCTGCCGTGTTAAGTTGTGAGATATTACCATAAGCAATTGCAGTTACGTCAGATTGAACAGTGCCTTGGTTTAACAGATTATAAGCGGTTGTTCCTCCTGTTATGTTTTTATTAATTCGCAACGTAGCGACAGATGAAACAGCAGTTGTCCCAATGTTGACGTTTTGCGCAGTTCCAATCGTCATAGCCGTAACTTGGCTACCCGTCTTAAAGATAATGCTGTCAGACGTACCTGCGCCAGATGTGGATTCAAGCGTTAAGGTGGACGACGCAGCAGTTCCGCCAATATGGAGTGGCGTTGTTAACGACGTCGTAAGCGTTGGTGACGAAGAATAAGACGGAGCCGCACCTACGCCACCAGAAATCAACACCGATCCTGTAGCTACATCGGCAAGTTTGGAAAGAGCCGTGGAGGACGATGCGTATAGCAAATCACCGATTGTGTAGGATGATTGTCCCGTTCCGCCGTTGGCCGCTACAAGCGTACCCGCAACCGTGATGACACCAGCCGTATTCGTAGACGGTGTTAGCCCTGTGGTGCCAAACGAAATAGAATCAACACCCGCCGTGACGGGAATAGTGGCCTGCCACGATGGCGCAGAGCCAGCGGACCCGACGAGGACATAGTTTGTACCGGCTGGTGGAGCCAAAGAAGTTACAGGGGCCGTGCCATTGCCATATAATAAGCCATATTGGGTAAGTGTTGTGTCCCCTGTACCACCAGCAATTACTGGTAATGGGGTAACACCGCCACCACCAGTAGCAAGGCTTACAATCTGGCCCGTGGTAATTTGGACAGATGTATTTGATTGCACACCAAGAAGTGGCTCTGTGCCGTTCAAAGATGTTACCGTAGGAAGATTGGTTAAGGTGATGTTCGCCATTCTAAACCCCGGTAAGTGGTATCTGGTTGTAATTATAAGGAAGACCAACCAATGCAGTTACCATCAAAGTAGTGCCTTGGAGCAATCCACCCGCTGGTATAGCATTGCTTACCTGATATGTGAAGGCCGTAGCGGTCGTAACAGTTACACTATAAATGCCGTCAGCGTTTCTATTAGTTAAACCTTCAACCGCAATTTGATCATCAGTGCTTAATCCATGCGCTGATGAAAACGTCACCGTAATCGTGCTTGTTCCCGTTTGAGACGTAATGGACAGTGGATTAAGCGTGACGCGGTATGTTTTACCATTAATCAATGGCATCACAGCGTTTTGATTTAGACCTTTATTCTTCCCAAGAACCTGTGTTGTAACATTCACGCCGTCCTGAGTAGAAATTGTGGTTGTTGATGGAATTGGAATGCCAGTCCAAAAGTCAGTGACAGTCTTAGCATTAATTGTAACATTATCGGTCTCATCACTAGCAAATGGCTCAACACGCGCATTTATAATCGGCATTGGATCAGCCGGAAGAATAATGGCGCGAAGTTGGTTTTGCGGGACGTCCTCACAAGGAGCGCAAATTAATATACGCTTATTGATTAAGCTGGCTCCGGCCCAATCGTACTGCCAACGTAATTGGTTGTGGTTATAACGAAATCCACAACGATCACAAATCGCATGTGCATTTGGATTTCTAGAACTAGTTCTAGCGCGACCGGAAAGAGATGCATATCCCATTACACACCCAACTTTCTTTTAATCCAAGAATCCTTAATGGATTCGGACATCCTCATGCGCGTCTGCTCTGATACTACTTTATTTTTATGAAAAGCACCAATTCTTAAACGCTCTTCTAAAGTCTCATTTGCACGACGACGTTTTTGAGCCTCAGAAAGTTTCTTCTTATGCTCCTCTGATGCCTTAAATCCAGCCCGACTCTTGTTTCCAACTCCATTTTTATTTCCTATTTTTGATGCAGAAATCGCTTTTTTAGTCTCATCTGACCTTTTGTGAGCGCCATGTTTATTTCCTTTAAGCGCATTAGAAATTTTAAACCTAACTTCTTGAGTGGGATTAGATACGCCATCACCACCCGCCGTCATGTTTGTTAAATCAATGTTATGATTGCGCCAAAACGCAATTCGTTCAATTTCAAGTTGAAATGCTTCGTCTTCCGTCAATCCAGAGGAAACGATTCGGACCTCAATGGCAAACCCTTCACGAATCACTTTGTTCTGTATCGCTTTGTGATGGGGATTACGCTTTAACATATTATAAGCGCGTTTTCCTTTACCTTTACCTACGTAAAAGCATTCATCGCGATCAGTTCTCCAGTGTTCATACACATAGAACATGCATTACCTATAATAGCCCGAAATCTGCGGACTAATATACATGGAAACATACTCTGTGTCTTGCTGTGCGGCGATATTATATGCCTCGTCAGCCGCTGGTTTTAGCATCTGCGATATAGCCGGTGCCCACACCATAGATAAACGTGCCGCAAGGCCAGTAGCAAACGCGTCAAGCCAGCGATATGGGATATCAATGGTTTGTCCGCCAGTGAAGTTGCTGTCCTGCACTTGGCTAACACGGTAATACGACAAACTTGTTGGGCCATTAGACGTATTTGGAACGGGCCAAATTGTAATATTTGGGCTAATTAAACGATCAAACCAGTACGTGGTAGGAAAACCTTGCTGCTGCTTGTTAGGATAAGAAGCATATTCTGTACGGCTGACCGGAAGGATTATCCTGTCAATACTTTGACCATTGCCTGTATTAGTAACATAGGCGTCAAGGATCATTACGGTGCTAGAATCAACAGCGTAGGTTGACGTTCCCGTAACAAGCGGAACTGTCACAAGGTCAACTTTCCAAAGATTAACGCCACGATTTGACCAGCTGGATAACATAAGATTAGCAGCAGTACGCGCAGAAGACATATGCTCCTGCGCTAGTGCCGTATTTCTTACGCCGCAAAGATTGAACGCATATAAAGTGAGTTCACCAAGTGACGGATTGTAATCTGTTGTTCCGCTAGTGGTCATGACTGATCCTTAGTAAGAACCATCATTGCCAACTAATACACCTTCACCGAACGCGCCGACAGCATAAGTTCCGGCAGTCGTATTAACGCGAAACTGAATGTCTGTTTTTTCCGTATAGATCAGCGGATATTGCCGATGAATATCTAAAATGCTGATAAATGGCGACTGAGCAATGTTAAATGCAACCTTTGTAGAGGGATTTTGCTGCCAGTTGATAAAGGTCAAGTTATTGGCAGATGTATATGGGTTGGATGCAAAGACATCAATTCGATTGAGATAGAACGAATAATTGGCGGGAACGGTATAGATAGCCATCTGCGTCTTACCAACACCAATAGCAATCTGTGCGTAAGTCGTTCCGCTGTTTTTAGCTGTAATGGTGCCGACATTTGACCCGCCCAGTGTCGCCACAGACGTTACAATCATGCTGTTAATGCGGAAAAATGCCGTGCCGTTGGTGGCCGTACCGGAAGTGCCGCCGGAGAATGTCACAGTATCGGTCACGACAGCGTAGTTCGCATCCAAACCAGTAACAGTCATAGTCAAGGTTTCAGACACCGTGCTGGCATATGTCATGGTCAACGCAGATGTTGGGTAGGTATAGGTTGACGCGTTTTCCCAAACTGGGATGCTAGTCGTCGTTACACTGGGTTGATAGCCAAAGATATTAACAACATTATGAAGGGAAATTTGGCTACGGGCCACTTGAAGCTCAAATGGTTCGTTTCTTCCAATACGAGTAATGGATTGATTAACAACTCCAGAAACCATGATTATTTACCCTTCTTACGTGCCGCTGCGGCATTATCAACTAAATTGGGATATGGCCTACCAGCCGCCCGTGCTCTAGCTTTAGCACTTTGCTCTTGTTTATGCGACAAGTGTTTTGTGTGATGTCCCTTGGACAGTTTGGTTTCCCAAAATGGTTTATCAGACATCAACAACCCCACTTTCGAAGGGACTTATTAATACGACTATCTGGATCAGCAGCCTTGGCCGAACCAGTCATCTTCCTTCGCATTCCGGTCATTCTGGAACAGAAGTTATCGTGACGAGGATTGTCTTTATCCTTAGTTGGAGCCTTTAAATGATGGCCCTCAGCACGAGCAGATGCCCGTCCCTTAGCATTTAATCCACCAGAAGGCGATTTGCCCTCAGAACGTGTCCATGCAGCCGTCATTCAAGCCTCCAAAGAAAGAACGGGGGCTTTTTACACCCCCGTTTTTATTACTTGCCGTGCTCTTCTGGCTCATACGACTTATGAGCAGAAGGTTCCGTGCCGTGTGCAGCCGTCGAAAGCGGGTGCATGTTAGCACCTACCTTGCCGCCAGCCTTACGCTTTGGACGGTCAGCGCGCATCTTGGCGTGTTCACCGTGGATTTTACCCATGACGTGGCCACCATGCTTGCGCTTAGTGCGACCGCCATGCTTCTTCTCTTTGGCTTCCTTAGCCGTTGGAGAATTAGCGCCAGCATAGGTGTCTTCTACGGCTTCATCAGCGTAGAAATCACCCTCTTTGGCCGAACCTTCGTCAACGCCATGAGCCTTGACTGAGCCGCCCTTCTTGTGTTCCGCACGAGGATGCTTGTGGTGCACCTCATGACCGTAGTGATGCTTATGACCCTTCATGGCCTACCTCTTATGCTTGTGTGACGCCGAACAGACCAGCAATGCTGCCAATGTTCGAAACGAGTGGTACTTGACGAACCATGAGACGCTTGGTCCCATCAGCCGCCGACTGCAATGCGTAGGTTCCGCGAACGTCACCCGTGCTTGTGGTGGCAGGACTTGTGGTCACAGCCGCCGTATAACCCGTACTCGCAGTAATACCAGTAGCGTTGTAGTTAATTACTACGTCACCAAAGTATTCCGAACGAATAGGGAAGCCGTAAATGTCAGTCGTGCCAACTGAGTAATTGTGCGCGTCAGTAAATGCCGGAACTACCGACGAGATATACTTAAACGCCTTCTTACCGTTGACCGTCGTGGCACTCGCAGGGGCTGCAATAACTTCACTCATAGGAACGCCGTAAACGTCGTAACCAGAGATAGTGATATTGCCACCAGTGGCCGATGCAGAGCCGGTTACGCTAACTGCACGAGCAACCAAGCACTGTGGGTTCCAAAGATTGATACTTGCAGCCGAACCGAAAGGTTGCAGCAAAGCATTCGTACCATTCATCGTCCCAGTGATCGTTGCCGATGCAACCGTAGCATTACCAGTGACCGTGTACGTGCCAGCGCCACCGGATGGACCGGTAAGCTGGTTCGCAATGATCGTCCCAGTCGCCACACCCGTTCCCGAAAGCGTCATGCCAACCGTAACAGTACCCGTGAGGGACGAAACAGTTAGAATGTTGCTTGCGACAACGCCTGTGAAAGAAGCGAGGCCGTCGATGAGGAGAAGGCCCGTCACATTCGCACCAGTATTCTGGTTCGTGCATGATTGGCTAACCGCAACGCCGGTTGAGGTAGAGTTGGTTGATACCAACGTCATAGCCGTGCCACTAACAACGTTCGCAGCGGCTGCAATAGCAGACGTGCTGAGCGTGAAGGGGGCATAGGTCAACGTCAGGATATCGCTCGAACCAAGGAAGCCAGCAGTAACAGCGCCGAAGTTCTGGCCGGGCTGGTACGAGAAGGCTAAACGAGGGTCAGCAAGTGCCGTCCCTGCATAAAACAGGGACGGGCCTAATTCAGGATTGTAATCGGCAAAGCCCGACTGTCCGTAGGAAACTACTGGACCAGAGAATGCAGTAATAGACATGATGCCTTCTCCTTCAGGTTACGAGGTTGGGAACGAACCGAAGATCGCACGCCAGTTGTAGTAACCGAACGAGTAACGCTCATAGCCCTTTACGAGCAAGTTATCAGTGACAAAATCGACCTGCATGTCTGATTCGAACTTGATTCGTTCCATGTAGGCAAGACCATCAATGTTGGTCAAAAGGAACCACGAGTAAGCAGACGTCAAGAAGTCGTTGACAATGTAACCTTCTGGCAAACCACCGGCAGTGCTAAGAATCGCGTTGACATCATTATCCGCAGTACCCGGACGCAGTTCAGTCTTCGTGAGACGAATTGCAACTGGTTCGAGCTGTGGTGGAACGATGAGCTTGCGACCACGAGCGAATACCTTCAGGCCAGCCTGATCCTTAAAGTTGGTACGAATGTTGATCATACCGTTAAGGAGCGAAGACTCATTCAAGTCCTGCTGGACGGTGAAGGTGTTAGCCACCGTAGAACCGTCGATAGGATGAGCAGTGGAGCAAAGTGCAACACCGTCAGCGCCAACCGCCGCATTATAGGTAGTGGCCGTGTTCAGAATGTTCGCGCCATAAATCTCTTTGGTCTGTTGGAAAGACTCAATGAGACCAAGGTTCGAAGGCATGAACTGGGTCTTGTAGAGGTTGTCATCAATTGCCTTACGGGTGATCGCGTAACCAAGTGCGATTTCCGTGTGCTCCTGATTGTACACAAAACGCTCACCAGCGCCCGAATCAAACGAAGTTTGACCACCTTCGGTCTTCAACTGAGCCAAACCAAGGTAACGCATTTCAGCGGTACGTTCGAGGGCCATCTTCGATTCATGCTTAGTGAAAATCTTGTCGTACTGAGATGGGATCATCTCATACTTGCCTTCAACGCCACGGAGACCGGGGAGCAAAAGGTCTTTAATCTGTGAGAGATTAACAGCCATAATTATTTACTCCTTACGAGATGCCGGTCACTGCGCCGTTAGAACGCCATGCTTCATTGTTGAACTGGACGACTACGTTGCAATACTGCGTTGTAGGATCGCCACCGTTACCGAATGAAACAGCGTAATCGACGATAGTGAATGGATAGGTAGCCGTCGTGCCAACAGCCGAAAGATAAGCACCCGAACGGCCAGTCGCCGTCGAACCCGTACCAATCGTGAACTGAGCATTTTGACCAATCACACCAGAAGTCATGGTCGTAACAGAGCCAGTCATTGGGAATGACGAGGTGCTGGTCTGAACAATGAAACGAGCTGCTGGATCATCGATAACATAAGCCTCGACGTCGCCCGTTGCATCAGAACCCGGCCAATAAGAAGACCAGACGACGCGCTTCTGCGAAGTGGAAAGATACTTGCAGCCAACAAAAATGCCCGCGAGAGCAGTCGTGCCAGCGGCAGCCTGAGTGATGTAACCATTGGCCGTACTAACGACCGGCATTACCGGATCGCCAGTGTAAATGGCCGTGGAGTTGGTGCTTGCGATTCGACGTGGAGACTGGGCGAACGTAGGAGCGCCGCCAGCACCACCCTGAAACTGCAAGAAGCCGTAATACGCTTGCGTATTCGCCATAGCAGATAATCCTGAATGATGAAGGTTGCTATGCGCCCGGCACTGCCAACCTAGAATAATTGTGACCCGCCTCCCCAAGGGCGAGTGGTTGTCGTTTACTTATCCTCTGGAACAGGGATAGGGCTAAACGACTTCTTTACCGAAGGACGAACACGGTCATGTTCACGCGTCATAGTTCCGTCGGGCGCTGTACTAAGTTGAGCTTCTTTAGCACGTACTTGTGTTCTAGCACGGCGCAATTCTATATCACGCGCTTCATTTGTCAACGTCAAAGGACGTTCCATCAAAATCTGGCCTTTACGCTCAATAGTTGTGTAGTTTCCCGACGGCATCATCTCAGGATGACGGCTTGCTGGAACTGCTTCCCAACCGCCACGAGCGATCTGAACTTGATACGATGGGTCTTCTTTGCCTAGAAAGGTATGACGCTTCCACTCATAGGACCAACCATCTGGAACAATGGATGGATCAACAAAGAACTCATCAATACCATCACTATCAAGACCGCCACGCTGATTACGGATTTGTTCCGCACGACGGGCTGCACGTTCACGGGGGTCTTCCTCACGCAGAGCCTCACGAACTGGCTGACGTGCTGGAACCTTTTCAACTTTATACTTTTCTGCTTCAGTCATAATCATATCCTTAGTTTAAACGGCCTTCACGCTTTAGCGCGACCATGTTTCTTGCATACTCTTCAGGTGTTTGGCCCATCATGGATGCCATTTCACGCTGCTCTGGCGTCAACCGAACAGTTGTCGGTTTACCAGATGTGTTTGATGCCATGCGGGTAGTTGGGGCTGCCGGTGCCGCTGTTCTTTTCTGAACTGGAGCGGCTGCCACTGACACAACATCATCATCCACCTCTGGTTCTGGCGCATTACGCAGACCAAGACGGCTTTCAACATGCTGGAAATACGCATCGGTATCGGGAACGTAGCCTTCACCCATTGCGTGGTTGTGTGCGCGAACCATACTCTCGTACTTCTTAGGGTCACGAGCGTAATCTGGATTATTTCTGATCCAATTGGCCGAACGGGGCGTAAGACGTGACGCAAATTCTTCAACGGGATCATTATTTACCTGTTGAACGGGCTGCCTCAACTTATTTTCAAGCGCAGATTTGCCATTTTCAAGCGTTGATAGCTTGTTGGCGTTAAGTGCGAGAGCTTCTTGGATGTCAGCAACCCTACGGTAGTCACCAGCCGCCATTGATTCGGCATAAGCATTCTTTAAAAGCTCTGAATTGCTCTTTGCTTTATCAATAGCACTCACGATTAGCTGATAATCACCGTCCTGAACGTCGCGTTGCGCCCTGTTAGCCAGATGTTGAGCTTCGTTTGCACGTCGATCTGCATCAGCACGAGCCTTACGCTCATCTTCCAACTGCTTTTTAAGATGATTAATGCCCTCTTCAGGCGTAATTTCATCAACAACCGCAGCTTTTTCCACATTTACCGGAGCATCATCGTTAACAACTTCAATTTTGTCTTCGACTTCCGGCTGAATTTCTTTCTCTTCAGTCATACTAACCTCTTACCAAACCGTGTCTGGATATTTAATGCTGCCACGAATGTCCGTGTCTTCAAGGATACGGCATGAGACGCCATGAACATTGACCGACCAGCCATCCGTGACGCGGAAATAAACCCAATCGCCAATTTCAACATTGGTATCAACGAACCACTTGTTGTCTGGATCGACAAAAGCCGTTGCGCCCTTCTTGAGGACCAAGCCAACCTTGCCCTGATACCGATCTTCGCTGCGGGTATCGTCTGTTAGGATAATGCCGCTCTTGGTTTTTTCTGGGCGCATGTAGATTGCAACCAAAATTTGATTATTGAAGACATTGATGTCGTCAATGCTGCCAATTTCCTCTAAAATTGCTTTTTGGGGGTCATTAGCGTGCTCCATACGCATATATGGCATTAGATATCCCTTTCTTTGCCGTTATTAATGGCTTCGGCCTCTTCCATGAGGTCGATAACCTTTCGCAAACCATAGATGATCCCAGAGCGGTACTTATAGTCCGCTATGTTATCGATCATTCCCTTGCCCAAATGATCCATCTCTTCAATGATTGTCTCATCAATCAATTGAGCAAGTATTCGGGCGAACCTGTCTGAATATGTTTGTGCCATGAGAGGTACTATAATACCGTTCTTTGGTCATTTGTTTGCGATGATCGTAATGTCCCAATGAATTTAAACAAAAAAAAGCCGCAGCAATTAAGCCACGGCTTAGTTTGTCTTTGGGGGAAAAACCAAAGATTATGCTTTGTGACCGTATGCCTTGATCTTCTCAAGACGGCCAAGACCACCACCAGCGGCGTGGTCAATAACATGTTCAGGCTTGCCCATCGTGCGACCGCCTGACTTACGAGCCATTGGCATACCACCCTGAGGAGGCATTGGAGGGGGGCCGCCAGCGCCGCCCTTGGCCAACATCGCGAGCATAGCTGGATCAATCTGCTGACCACCACCCATTGGAGTACCACCAGCAGGAGGAGCCATTGGGGGAGCCATTGGAGGACGAGGAGGCATCATTGGAGGACCGCCCATTGGACCACCAGCCATTGGCATACCGCCAGCCGGATGAGCATTCACATTGATATTAATGTGTGTCTTACCCTTGGCCTTGCCACCATGCTTATGAGCCTTGCGACCACCCGGTACTTCACCCGGAATCTTTGTAACCGAATTGCCAGAAAATACTTCGCCGCCCTTAGCGTGCTTCTTGCGGAGCCAATCAATCTTGCCGCCGTCAGCCTTCTTCTGCTTGGTTTCACCACCCCAGCAATGCTCATCACGCTTCATGGCCGATGACTTAATCATCTTCTTGATGAGCTTCTTGTCCTCAGCAACATCCTCATGCTTCGCAGCTTTGCCGCCACGCTTCATAGTTGGGCTTGAACCGACTGGGATACGTTCCCTAGGCATAACTGGAACTGGGACTGGGCGACGAGGAGGCATTGGAACGCGGGCTGGAATGCCACGGTTCTTCATGTTGTCTTCAATTTCTGCCTGACGAATTGCCTGTGCAATAGGATCAACCTGACCGCCATCATCCTTATGGATGCGACCGCCCTTTTTGAATGCGCCTACATGCTTAATGCCTTCACGGTCATCGTTAGCCATGCGAACGTCGCGGTTAATCAAATTATCTGGCGTCAGAAAACGCTTCGAACGATCAGCACTCTCAGTGCGGCCACCCGACTTGCGCTTGGCACGGTCAGCACGCTTCTTAGCATCTGCTCCATGAACTTTACCGCCAGACTTGTACTGACGCTTGCTAAGTGGGCGAGCACCGGTCTTGATACCAGCGTTTTCCATCTCAGGAGGAGACCATGTGGACGAATCAACCTTGGTGTGTGGTTCACCAGAGGTAAGACGTTTCGCCTTTGCACGCATTGCTTCGCGTGATGATTTAGCTAGTTCAGACATGGGCAGCTCCTGACAGGGACGACGAATAATAGCGTGTTTTTAATATTTGTACAATCATACTTTACTGAGTGTAGTATTCCAGCATTGGCGCACCATTAACGTACTTAATGCGACCATGAACTTTAGACATATCACCCGCAGTATTGGCCGCAGCCCACTGAGCCGCCGTCATGCCACCAACTGATGGAAGTTGCTGGTTGTACGTTCCAAGCTCAGTCGTATACGGAGCTACTGGAGCCGCTGGTGCCTGTGTAGTAGCCGTTGGTGGAATGTACGGTTGTTCACCGCCCCGCCCTTCTCTAGGCTCACGAGCAATATCAATCGCTTGGCTAATCTTGTTATACTCTGGAGAGTTAATACCGTAAGATGGAGTAATCATATTGGTTAAGAAGTTGCTCGCGCCTTGAGCAACATTTACAAACGGATTTCTACTTGTAACGTCAGGAACACGTTGTCCTAAAGTCGTGTCAGCGTAAGCATTTTTAGGCCCAGCGGCATTCATCGCCGCATTATAACGTGCAATTTCAGCTGGGTCTTCACTGCTAAATCCTGCGTATGGATTAGTTTGTGGCATTTCACCGGAAGCAATAGCTGCATTACGAGCAGCAGTAATAGCCGGATCATTACTTGCATCACTAACAGATGCGTTAGCCAACATTGATCCGACATCATAACCACTAATTCTTGCCCGCTGTTGATCTGCTTGTTTAACGCCACTCATCAATGCATCCCTGAAGCTGGCAGGGGCCGCATCATATTGACCCACGCCTAAAGTAGCGCCCGATGGACGACCAGCCATAATACCTTGAGCATACGCCTCACGGGATGGAGCTGATTTTATTTGGTTTTCCAATGTGGGTCGCTCAAAATTCTCCAACGCAATGTCTGCTACATTGGCCGCATTAGTACCTGTCGCCATAGCGTTTCTGGTCAAGCCATACTCTGGTTTAGTAGCAACTTCATTTAGGCCATAGCCCAACTGGGCCATCTGCGTCCCAGCTAAAGCATCGCGCAATGCGTTGCCCTTCAACGAAGTGTCAATTCCTAATGTATTTTCCAAGCCAATGCGACGCGGACCAGTTTCCTGCAACATACCGATAGAACCGGCATTGATAGCTGACGGGTCAAGCTCTGCGCCACTTTCACCCATTGCGCTACCAAGGAAGCCAGCTGCGCCAGCGCGAGTGTTTTGCCGACCAACCAACGAACCATAACCCATACCAAATGCAGTGCTTGGGTCCATTGTTGCGCTCAACAAACTACCCTCGTAAGGCGTATTCATGCGCTGCTCAGAATAGTTAACCAAGCCAGTTGGCATTTCATGTCCGGTGTAATTATCGCCGCCAACATTAAAATCACCACCAAACGCACGCGATCCAACGTCAGCCGAAACTGCATCAGGCTGTGACCGATCAGCAAAACCACGTTCATTGGTGCGTTTATCACCTTGTGCTTGAGCCTCAGCGGATCGTTCAGCTGAAGCCGTTCCAGTTTGGCCCGATTCTGGATGCGAATCAGAATCAGTATCGCCGCCATAACCGAAATGCGCTCTACCACCAGTGGCATGATGTTTACGGCGTAAATAAGCCATTAACTCATCAAGATTAGCTGGCATCGCAATAGGTTCAGCGCCTTCAAAGCCCGATTGACGGCTGCTAAACACATTGTCCATTGCATTTTTGTTTAATGACAACGGGTGTGCTTTCTTCCAATCTTTCAAATCCTGCAATGTAATCGGTGCATCAGGCTTATTGCTATCAGCATCACCACCAGTGGCAAGACGTAATGCGTTGTCGATGGCATTGTTGCCCAAGGTACGACCACCCTTGCGATAGCCCCAGACCTTTTTATGTTCTTCTTGATGACGCATGATATTATCCAACCATTCTTGATGGGCTTGCTGAACAGGCATTTGAGAGCCAAGTGTATATTGAATACCAGTTGGGGTTATAGGATTTCCATTCTTGTCTACTTCTTTGATTCCCTTTGCCCAATCACTGAACATGAGTTTGGTCGGAACCTGATATTTCAAACCACCTTCATATCCAGCAACACTTGGAAATTGTTTTGGATATGTTGGATGACCATCTTCAACCATGAATGGAGTTTTTGATAAATCAAGTTTTGATAAACTATAACCAGATGATCCTTGATCTGCGCTTATTAAGCGGGGATCGGTAATAGCAAATCTAGTTGCGCCCACATCTGGGAAACCAGCTGCATATGGCGTTGCTTTGTCCATTGCTTTTGCCAAAATTGAAGTTTGATCACCAATGTTATTACGTTGCAGTAAGGCTTCCACTGCTTGCGGGTTTTCTATTCCGGGCCAATCTTTAATTTTTGACCCCATATATTGATTTACAGCATCAATACCAAATTTATCTAATTTGCTTGGATCAATTTGACGCAACAAACTTTGCGCCATCATGTGCGATGAATCGCCAGATGGGTTCCCCATAACTGTATGAGAGAAATAAAGAGGACGCTCTAAATCTGGGTTTTTATTTAATATTTTGGTCCAAATAGAATCTACTGCTCCAGCACGGGAAGCCCCAGCTGCTGGATTAACCCCTTGATTTTGCAATTGACGTTGAAAATCTCCACCACCCTCCATGCTAGATGGATTGCTTAATTGAGCTTTCATAACGCTATTTACGATATAGTTGCCCGCAGTTTTATCACCTACAAATGGTGTAATTAAAGCCCGCTCATTGTACAAATCTTCGGGTTTTTTTTCTTTATATGGAACAAGATTATCTTTAGGCGTATAAGTGTATTCCAACTCATGAAATGGACGACCAAACTTTGACAAAACAGGTGGATTTGCGGCCAAAACAGGGTCTTTCCGCATCATATCAGCGCCACTGCGAGTAATTGGCTGATTAGAGGCATTTGCTGCCATACCCGGCAACATACTTTTGCCGCCCATTCCGGGATTATGCGTAACATCTTCAAAATTAAGATTGCTGCTTAAAGCATTAATCTTATTTTGTATGACATCCGCCATAGGATCATTGCCCGTAGCAAGATTCCTTGCATAATCAATCTGATCATCTTCAGATAATGGCACGCCACCTATAGTTGCGTATCCAGTACGACCACCCTTTTTATGGTTTGATCTCACGTCTTTACCCCTATCCCCACCAATATCGGGGCTTGTAATGCGCTCATCACTAACATCAGAAAACATATGTTTTTTAGCCGAATCAAGTGCTTGATTAATTTTATTTGATGCAATGTTTTCAGCCACTTGGTATGCATCACGCGGAACTGAATTGGCAACCGCACGACTTCCAGTCTCAGCAGCACCATGCAACGCAGCCTCTTCGGCCATACGAGCGGCGCTAGAGCCAACTGACGATAATTCACCAAAGATTGGTAATGCACCCAATGAGGATAATGCCAATGCCCGTTCTAGCTTTTGGGCATCTTCATGGTTCCCAGACGCGTAAGCCTGTTTAATACGGTCATTCAGTTTATAAGCATCATATGCAGCCATGCCGCTTCCAACAACTGGCAATGCACCAAGCAAATTCTCAATTGGGTGCTCAGTAACGTCGTGATAGACATTTTTGCCCAAATCTAATGCGTCAGAACCCATCTGATTATAAGATGTGTTTGCCAAGTAATTGTATGCTGTTTCTGGAATTGATTTAAGACCACGCAATAAATTACCTAAATAAGACGTATCAATATCGTCATTGGCATTGTTAACCCCGGCACGCCCGCCACCAGCATGATGCGCTCTTACATCACCACCTCTTGCGTAACGACGCATAATTTCAATATCCTTTGGGTCAAATACGACGTAGTTGCGTGAACCTTCACCGGCACTTCGAGAACTAGCATCAAGGTATTTAATGCCTTTTAAACCTGATTCTAATAATTTTTTTGCTGTTAAAGCAGAGTATGCTTGTCCACCACCTTGATTAACAAGTTCTTTTCTAGATTGATGAAACATTTTTTGATGAATTTCATCGCCAGTAAGATTAGATGGAAAATTAGATAAAGCATTTTGAACGTGCTTACTTTGCTCGCTTAAAGGCCTATCCCAATCAAGAAAATGCTCTGGTTGTGCATTGATATTAACTTCGTGCATATGGCCACGTTGAGCCATTGCCTTATTTGCAATTGCCTGTGCTTCATCAAATCCAATATTAGGATACTTTTGAGCAATAGATTGGATAACATCCCAATCTCTAACATTTGGCTTCGTTGCTATATCAAAAGCAAATTCTTCTTTAGGGTCCATGTGTCCAGAAAAACGACGATAACGCGCCTCTGCATCCCCACGATAAGTTGTTGCGACAGGTTCTGCTTCAGCAAAATAATGCCCATGTCCAAATGCTTGAGAACCTTCGCCACTACCAATTTTTTCATTGCTGTAGCCTTCTGGCCCAACAGAATGAGGGCCACCTTGATAAGCATGAATGCCAGAAGGCATACCAGCGCCACCTAAACTAGGCCGATCTAATCCAGTACCAAAATAAGGCGTTTGAACCGCCATATCTAAACCAGATTGAGCATTACTAGTTAACGCCCTAATTTTATCATCAATTGCACGAGCAGAAGCATCTCTGCCATATGCTATATTTTGGGCATCTTCTAAATTATCTGGCATAGGCATCTGCTATCACTCCTAAGGCGACAGCATCATACTTTATATTGGTTTATTTGCCAACCAACGTGCGGGCGGCAAGATGCACGTAGTAAGATATTAGCCCAAACCAAACAGTAGCTGCACCAACCTCAACCACAGCACCGTATTTTCTTATCAACTCAATCAATCGCTTAGCCTTTAAAAATGCCCGTCTCCCACGAAGATAAGAGACGGGCCAAGTCAGGAAAAACAACTTAGGAGGACTTGAAGTCGGTAGACCCCGCAAAGGATTAGCCCGATGATTAACTACAGGAACATCCCGCAGCCACTCGCCGCCGCAGCGGTCCAAGTGAGATCATAATCGCAAGTCAAACTGTCATAATCAACTTTTTATTGTAACTTTCCCTCAGGTTGTTCGTTGGCTTCCAAACGCTGGATCATGCCGGGGTCAAGCATCTGGCTAACCACTTGCATACCGTCCATTGGGTTCTTCATCACTTCCTCAGCCAGCTTAACCGCCGCCAGACGTTCACGGCTCTCACGATCACGCATACGGTTCATGGCGTCGATCTGACTGTCAGCGGCTTTCTGTTTGGTCTCATCAGCCTGATTTTGCTCAGACATCATCTTGATTTGCAGCTCTTGTGGATTAGCCTGTGACTGCTGGTTCTCGCCGCCACTCACCTTATGTTGCACCTCAGCCATTTTAGCCTGAGCCGTAATCATCTTAGCTTGCGAATCAACTTGCTTAGCCTGATCCGCTGGATTTGGCTGTGGCGGAACTGGAGGGGCTAAGAACCTGTCTGGACTTTCCCAACCGACTGCGCTCAATGCTTCCTTGCGTACTTCAGGGAGATTGAAGCCTGATGGGTCTTGCGTAGCCATTTGAACAAGTGCCGCAACCTTCATGATTCGCTGGCTGCTTGATGACGTATTGGGATCAGCCTGTGGAACCATATCGAAGTCTTCAAGTGCTTGAAGGAACTGCTGCTCATCCCACGGAATATTAGGGCGACGATTGCGCTGCCAGAATGATTCGGGGTTTTCTTTAAAGCAGTTAGCCAGAAGCTGAAACTCATCAGCCTGTGAGGCGTGCATCCGCTTATGAACAGAGTTGAGAACCTTAACCGACTGCTCAATCAATGCGATTGTTGTTCCGACTGGAGCATCTGAGCGTCCCTCGCCCACCGCAGCCTCAGAAGTTCCGCCCAAACGCTGGCCATACTGAGCCATACTTTCGACTAATGCGCCCAATGCAGCTGATGGTTCTTTGTATGGCAACGGCATAACAGCTTGATTGATTGCCATGCCACCAGTGTCAATCTGAGCACCGCCGCCGGGGGGGACGCGGAAAATGTTACTGTTCTGACGGCCAGACTGTTTGGCATACAGGAAGCCGGGGAAGTTGGCGTACATACCGGCATCAAGCAACTCACGCCACGCAGCCGTAACCGCATTTGTCGTATTGCCAAGGATATGCAACAATCCAATGTCGTAAAAGCCAAATCCCGGAACAAATGTGTACTTTACGAAGTTCTTACGTGCTTCAGGCAAATCTTCGGTGTCTTCGTCATAGTTACGGACAACGGACAAAACTTGCTTTGACGACACATCAATGGTCACACGATACGGAACCTCTAATCCCGTCTCAGCGCCATCCATCTTGTGTTCGTAACCCTTAATATTCAATTCGCAGTAGCATTCATAAATCTCACGGTCGTTATCTTCCGTGTTCATAGTGCCTTGCGAAATACCCTGCTGTGCATTCTTCTCCATCTGAACAGCGTCAAGCGTTGGCTGCTTTGCATCATTTAGTTGAACGTCACGATACGCACCAATGATTTGCATCCGCTTCACAACAGATGGGCGCATGTAGATACGGTGAGTGATACGACGAGCGCCATCCAAGTCCGTGGCTGAGTTGTTGACGATCAAGTCATCAGCGTCAATTGATTCGGATACGGGACGATTGCGGAGTGGGCAATAGTAAACCTTCTTAAACGCCGTTCCACCAAAGCCCAGCAATAGAAGCATCTTATCCGTGTCTGGATAATACTCTTTGGCTACTGCGGTCAGGTAGTGGTTCATATCCTTCTCAAGGGCATTCGACATGGTGTCGCGGTCTGGTGAACCATGCGTTGAATCGTCTCTGATCTTTACAGGCCCATCAGTTGGAAGTAGCTCTGACCTTGCATTTGCTTGAAAGCGCAACACAGCTTCAAGCAACAAGGGATGGCGAACCTTTGACATTCCTTCCACCGGCGCACCGTCAGCGGTTCCTTGAAGTCCGGGGAGTTCAATCTTGAGGCCAAGAAGTTTAATTCCCTGCGCCCGTTCTTGTATCCACTCTTCACGGCTGGTGAGATCATTTGCGATACCTCGTGACAAGTCTTCTACAATGCGACTTAGTTCCTGCTCTTCAATTTCGTCAGCCAGATTGGCGAACCAACCCTCTTGCGTCTTCTTGTTGGCCTTCTCGATTGGCTCACCGTTCAACGACACACTAATCGTGCCATCGGGGTGCTCAATACGGAGAATATTACCGTCCATGTCCAGTTCTGGCTTGTCGGAGCCGTCTTCACCGGCCACCTCAACAACAATATCCATAGCCTCAGGCAACTCTGGTTGCTGTGGGTTTTGATCACCAAGACGAATATTAGGTGATGAGCCGGGAACTAAAGCCATTGGTTAATCCTCAAAATGATAATGCACTATAAGCTAATCGGTGTCTTCATGCAACGAAACCAATTTTTCCAATTCTTTTACCCGTTTATTAAGAACCTTAACTTTATCGTTCAATAATTTGACTGTGTTACGAAGATCAAGGTTTTCAGCAAATACCGCTGCTGCTGTCATGTCATCACTAGAAACTAGCTCTCTTACAGCCATTGCAGCTTTAGATTTTGACCAATCGTCATCAATGGCGATCAATAATGTGCCTAAAGCTAGTTTATGTTGTTGTATAATCGCATCCATGATTTTATTCCTTTAAGCCAATATTATAGGTTTTTTTACCTAACTTAAATTTAGATACATTTTTCCCTTCCGCTATCCCCCTTCCCCTTATAAGTCTTAGCCTTAATAGGCCGCAAGGGGCTCCCGTGGAGGAGTGCTTATCAAGACGCCGTTTACCTACACATGCCCTATTTAAATCGGTGGGCCAATACCGCCCCCTAGCTGGCTACAGCTATCAGTGGGGTTCCTAAGTGTGTAGTTATCCCCTCTCCTGCACGGATGCGGGGCCGCTGGAACGATCCCACCGCGTAAGAGTGGGGCAAGGAGCAGCGACGTCAATTTGGTTTTTTCGGACCAATAACCACCATTCATTCCAGAAGAACGGCCAAAGACTGTGAACCACTCTCCACCGTTTCTACTCAATCAGCATAATGCTGGGTAGTGTCGGGATCGGAATGCGTTGCGGAAGATGGACAGCCTAGAAATGTAATGTTATAACATTTCTCGTCTGAACCTGCTCCTGCGAAGAACATTCGGTTCAGATAGCCCCGGTTTGAGCAAGTCTCGCCGGGGCATCTTTTTTTATAATACAGTGTTCACGTTTTGTGTCAATTCTGACAGTCGCATGTCCACATCAAGACGGAATGAACACCTATCCATTGAACAATCATCCAACCTTTAAGGTGGTATTCGTCTATTTTCTCCCAAGGAACGTAACGGAAATTGCCGGTGCGAATCACTTAACCCCCTACAGATTAACCACTTTAGCTATCACTATTGGACTATATTCACAGAAAGATATAAAAGCGACACATAGCGAACGTAGTTTGCGAAGAATGAAACCGGAGAACACATAATGCCTACTCCTCCAATCAGCTTTGAACTCCTGCTTGAAACACTGCGCGTTTTTGAAAGCAACAACAATAATATATCCGCCGCTGCTCGTTCTCTAAATATCCCACGCCAAACATTTGAATACAGATTAAACCGTGCAAAAGAACAATTTCCCAGTGGATCACCTGAGCAAAACATCAATGGTCGTTGGACATATCCCCGCATTATTATGAAAGATGTTCCCAATACGCGGTGGGTAATTGGTTCCGATCTTCACATTTGGGATGGCGATCCGCCCCTGATTTACAAAGCCTTCGTAAAAGTATGCAAGTCTCTCAAGCCAGATGGTATCATTTTGAATGGAGACGTTAT
>Ga0304729_1000799_pt1 | contig 21872 bp, 22 predicted proteins | sample C_131016_MF_Meta_FD_190475 | JGI IMG/M metagenome (GOLD analysis project Ga0304729, IMG submission 190475) | Freshwater microbial communities from Lake Croche, Canada to study carbon cycling - C_131016_MF_MetaG (v2) (version 2) | ecosystem: Environmental > Aquatic > Freshwater > Lake | place... | reverse complement strand
GAGACACAATTGCTTTGCTTTTAGCCTGGGAGATTGGTAAGCCTTGGAAGTTGGCTTGCGCTGATGTTGATCGTTGCATTGATGGAGTTGATTGGTATCTAATTCAGATTGATAGACAGCTGGTTGGTAGAACACCGCTAAGTGGCCCTATTTCAAACATTGCATCCTGGAACTATCCACTGAGTGTTTTAGTTCATGCCGAATTAGTTCAAGCACTTTCAGGTAATGCGGTTATTGCAAAGACTCCTTCTCAAGGTGGTTTCCACTCGCTAACTCTCTCGCACGCCATCATGGCTAAAGCTGGTTTGCCTGTGACACTGCTAAGTGGTGTTGGTGCTGAACTTAGCGATGCTCTAGTTTCATCACCTGAACTAGGTGCTTTTGCTTTCGTTGGTGGAAGATCTAACGGAAGAGCAACTCTTGAACGCCTAGCTGATTTTGATAAGCGTCACATCCTTGAGCAAGAAGGTCTTAATGCCTGGGGTATTTGGGATTTCAGTGACTGGGATAATTTAGCTCCACACCTTCGTAAGGGTTTTGAATACGCAAAGCAGCGATGCACTGCTTACCCACGATATGTTGTTCAACGCAGATTGCTCCCTGCGTTCTTGGAAATGTATATGCCAATTCTCAAAGGCCTAAGATTTGGTCATCCGCTAGCAGTTGAGAACGATGATGATGAACTTCCAGATTTAGAGTTTGGTCCAGTAATTCACAAGACCAAAGCCGATGAACTTAGAGCTCAGTTCAATGAAGCTATCAACACCGGTGGTATTCCGGTTTACGATGGTGATCTAGCTCACGGAAGATTCATCGCAGGTCAAGACATCTCTGCTTATGTTGCACCAGCAACAGTATTAGAACCACCAAGAGCATGGTCACTGCATCACTCAGAACCCTTTGGTCCTATTGATTCAATCGTCTTAGTTGATACCGAAGCTGAGTTCATTGCGGCTATGAATGTTTCTAATGGAAACCTTGTTTCATCGGTAGCTACCGATGATATGGCTTTTGCTAAGCGAGTTAGAGAAGAAATCTCTGCATTTAAGTTTGGTGTTAATAAGCCACGCTCAAGAGGTGACCGAGAAGAAGTCTTCGGTGGTCTTGGAGCTTCATGGCGCGGTGCCTTTGTTGGTGGAGATTTACTGGTTGATGCGGTTACCGATGGTGATAGACCTATTTACGGTAACTTCAAGGGCGGTTCTCGTTACCCTGAAGGACTAGATCTCTAAATTGAAATCGCTCACTCCAAATAAAGTTCTAATCTTCATCCTGGCTTTATTGTTCTTGGCCAGTGGAATACTGCATTTGGTAAAGCCTGAAGTTTTCCTTTGGCTCATGCCACCTTGGTTACCGCAGCAAATACCTCTGATTGTGATCAGTGGGGTATTTGAGTTGGTTTGTGCTGTTGGATTACTAGCTAAACAAAAATGGGCAGGTTATCTCAGTGCACTCGTCCTGCTTGGTGTTTGGCCAGCCAATATTTGGTATGCCTTTGATGTTTCAACCCAAGGATTTAGCTGGTTGGTAGTTGCAGCTTGGGTTCGATTACCGCTGCAGATACCTTTTATCTATGCAGCTATAAAGTTTGCTCGAAAGTAATGCGACCTAAGGTTTTAGCAAGTCTTGATTTGGGTTCAACTGAGTATGCTTTTGTACTATGAGTAATTTAGACCGCCCAGAAATCGAACCAATGATGGAGCCAACTCCTAAGGTTCTAACCACTAAAGACATCATTATTGGTGACGGAGCAGAAGCCCCTAAGGGTGCAACTGTTGAAGTTCACTACCTAGGTGTTGACTACGAAACCGGTGAAGAATTCGATTCTTCATGGAGCCGCGGTCAATCAATCGAATTCCCACTAGCTCGCCTAATCAAAGGTTGGCAGGAAGGTATTCCTGGCATGAAAGTTGGCGGCAGAAGAATGCTCATTTGCCCACCGATGGATGCCTACGGACCTGCTGGTGGCGGTCACGCCCTTTCAGGCAAAACCCTAGTGTTTGTTATTGATCTGCTAGGCGTCAAATAATCCACTAGTCAGGCCTGCTTTAGAATTCGAGGGCCAAGAATTTCAGAGGCATGCAGGATATCAACAGTATCCTGGATGGTCAAAGCCCCAGTGGCTTTGATCTGTGGCACAAAACCCACTTTGGTAATCAGCAAGAAGGTTGGGGCTAATTGAGCAAAGATAAGTTGGTTTATAAATTTAGCCCAAAGTGCTAAAAGTTCTTTTTCGTGCGCGACTTACCTTTCTTGGGTTGGATTAGACAAGCTCACCGCCCTATTCTCGAGGCTGAAATTACGCAGTGCTGGTATGTTTCTATTTAAGAAACTTGGATAGGACTAAAAATGGGTTTTGGGGTTCGTCTTGCACCTGGGGTAAGAATACGGGTTAGTAGCCGCGGAGTGAGAACTTCAGTCGGGCCTCGAATTGCACGAGTTCACGTTGGTGCTGGTCGAACTGGTTTCTCAACAGGAGTAGGCCCAATCAGCTATTACACCTCTGTTGGAGGTTCTAGGCGAAGTTATGCTGGCTCTTCAGGAGGATCTTCAGGAGGTTATTCGGGAAGCTATTCCAGCACCTATGGAACTTCGGGTCGAACTCAGCATGAGAAGTATGCGGCAGCAACCGAAATAGAAGAAACCCTAAAGCGTTGGACTAAAGCGCACCTGAAGTCTTTCCCTAAAGCTAAAAAAGAAATAGCAGCATTAGCGGAAACTCCAACCCTAGATTTCATATTCAAACAACAGAAAAAGATTCACCTGGATGGAATTTCCATTTTCAAGTTATCTGAGCGAAAAGTCGCTAAAGAAAAAGCCTCTGCTAAGGCACAGAAGCTCAAAGAGGATTATGTGGCCGAAGCTAAAGCAGACCAGGCTAAGAAGCAAGCAGAGATTGATGATGCTTGGGCTCGTATGGAGGCTTGTGAGGCAAGTGAAATCTATACCCGCATTACGGATGCTTTTGGTGACAACGAATCAAAGGCAGCTGTAATTGATGTTGCCGGCAAGACGGTGAGCATTTTAGTTTTGGTACCAGGAATTGAAGTGCTCCCAGAAAAAGACAGGTCGCATACAGCAGCCGGCAACCTAAGCGTTAGAAAAATGACAGCAGCAGCAAAGAACAACTACTATCTAGAGCTAGTTAATAGTCAGGCCATTGCAACAGCAAAAGAAGCTTTAGCAGAATGCCCAAGTTTAGACAAAGTTAAGCTACTAGTTATCCGAAATGCTTCCACTAGCTCAAAGGAAGACTTCGAGTGTATTGCCTTCGGAACTATTGGTAAGAGTGCTTTGGACTTCACATCAAAGAACCCCATAGCGGCAACACTGGCGATCGGCACTGCTTCTAATGACTGGAATGAGAACCTAAATGGAAAGCAACAACTTCTTCCTTTAGATCTCTCTAAAGAACCAGAAATCATGCAGGTACTAAAGGACATTGGTTCCGGGCAGACCGAATATGGGAAATCCGCTTCTGATCATGTTGGTGTAGTAATCAACGAGAATACTAGCAAGCGTGCACAAACCCCGCCTGCCAAGGCGAAGGCTCCTTCTAGACCCGCTCCGCGCAGAACAAGCAGGCAAGAATCCCCAGAGAAGATCAGGGATGAGAACCTAGCAATTCAAGTTTTGATCTATTGCTCAAGCCGACAACAAATCACAAAGAACCAGATCAGCACTCTCACTGAATTGAAAACCAAAGAATTGAAGCAGCTAATCGAATTCTTGACTTTGGTAGGTGTATTCAAAAGGACCAAAACCGCTGATGTTTTCGAAGTAATTTGCGGTCCCGAAGATGTTGAATCTCTTTCAAACGACATCAGAGACAGCATCTCCTTCAGGAGCATGTATTCCGAATAGCGCTTGAATGAAAGAACCCCTTCGTGGAGGAAGGGGTTCTAGTAGGCCCCGTCGGGATCGAACCGACGACCCACGGATTAAAAGTCCGTTGCTCTAACCAACTGAGCTAGAGGCCCTAATTACAACTTTCCTATTCTAATCAAATCTTCACTGATTAGCGAAGGCGATGGTGGCTGACACTGCGTTCTTCCAACGTAGGTAATCACTGGTCAGGTTCTGCTGAGGCTGGAATTGAGAGTCAACTGGGTTCAGGGTTTTCAGCTGATCTATGCTCCACATACCAACACCGAGCCCTGCAAGATAGGCAGCACCTAAGCCAGTTGATTCTAAGTGCTTAGGTCTTTGAATTGGGGTTTGCAGTAGATCTGCTTGTATTTGCATCAACAGGTTATTGGCTGAGGCTCCGCCATCAACTCGAAGAGTTGAAAGGGTTGTGTTCATGGCATCGAAGACATCTCTAACTTGGAAAGCTAAAGCTTCAAGTGTTGCTCGGGCCAGGTGTCCACGTTCTGTTCCTCGAGTTAAACCAAAGACTGTTCCTCTGGCATCAGGAATCCAATATGGAGCACCTAAGCCGGTTAGTGCTGGAACAAAAACAACACCACCGTTATCTGAAACAGTTAGGGCTAGCTCTTCGATTTCACTTGCTTTAGAAATAATCTTTAGTTCATCTCTAAGCCACTGAACTGCAGCTCCTGAAACAAACACAGAACCCTCATTGGCGTAGGTGATCTGGTTATTTAGTTGCCAAGCAACAGTTGTGATTAGTCCGTTGTCTTGAACCAGAGCAACAGATCCTGTGTTCTGCAAAATGAAAGCACCGGTTCCGTATGTGCACTTAGCCCCACCAACCTCGAACTGGGTTTGACCAAACAGAGCTGCCTGCTGATCGCCGGCAATGCCCGCAATAGGAATACTCAAACCAAAGAAAGCCTCAGGGTTGCTGGTTCCAACCACACCGCTTGAATCAACAACTTGAGCCAGAGCGCTAGCAGGAATTTCAAATAGTTCTAGAAGCTCTTCTGACCAGGAACCTGAATGAATGTCAAATAGTTGTGTTCTTGAAGCGTTACTCGCATCGGTCACATGAACAGCACCAGCGGTTAGCTTGGCAATTAAGAAGGTGTCTATTGTTCCAACGACTGACTCACCTGAAATAACTTTGTTCCAGGTAGTTGAATCATTCTTGGCAATCCAGCGAAGTTTAGAGGCACTGAAATAAGGATCTAGGGGGAGACCGGTAATCCTCTGAACACCGCTACCAGCATCTAGTTCTGCAAGAATCTCAGTTGTTCTTCTGTCCTGCCAAACAATTGCTGGGCAGTTAGGCTCTGTTGTTCTTTTATCCCAAACACCAACAGTTTCTCTTTGATTGGTAATACCAATAGCCTGAAAGTCTTTGCCAACCTGATCGAAGACTTGCTTGACTGAAGCAAGGGTTGCTGACCAGATTTCATTCAGGTCATGTTCAACAAAACCCGGTTGAGGATAGTGCTGAGGGAATTCTTGGTAACCACGAGCTTTGATAGCACCATCAGAGCTAACCGCTAGGGCGGTTACTCCAGTAGTTCCAGCATCGATGGCAAGTATCATGATTTCCCCTAGTGCGCCATCGGTTCAATGACTGGTTCTGTTAAACCTTTGCGTGGCCACTCAATCAACAACATAGCTCCAAGCATTAGTGCGCCTCCGAAGATAACCTGCAGGCTCAAGACCTCTTGCCCAACGGCAACGCTGATAAGTGCCGTGAAGACAACTTCCATAGTCAAGATGATGGCAACTCGAGAAGCATCCATAATCGATTGGGCCCAGGTTTGAACAAAGAAGCCCAATGCTGTTGCAAAAACAGCAGTGAAGATAATCGCAAACCAAACTGTTCCATCGGTGGTCACCTGAACACCGTGAGGAATAGTTCCTAACCAGCAAACAACTGCAACAGTTGCTAACTGAATAACTGTTAGGGCATAGACATCTTTACCTGGTGACCAACGGGAGAGACTAACAATATGAAGAGCAAACCCAAGAGCACATAGGAAGATCCAAATTTGACCAAGATCAAAAGATGCATCTTTGATAGTGATGAAGCCAAGACCGATAAAGGCGATGATTGCACCTAGGGCAACAATTCCCTGTGGCTTCTTTCTAAAGAACAACCAGATGAGAATAGGAGTAAGCACAACATACAGTCCCGTGATGAATCCGGTTACAGCAGCCGTTGAAGTTATCAAACCAACTGTTTGGGTTAGATAAGCAAAACCAAGAATCACTCCCAGAACGATTCCGTATTTGAGAGTGTCACCTTTGAAAGCCTTTAGAGCTTTAGGTCGAACCGCAATCATCAATAGAGCGGCGATGGTGAAACGAATAGCTAGGAAATCGAAGACTGGGTAGATTGCCATGGCTGGCTTCATTGCAACGAATGATCCACCCCAAGCGATGGTCACTGCCAGCAGACTGAAAACACCTAAGCTATTTTTCTTCACTAGGTAAGTCTATTTGGAGCCCTTAATCCGCTTGTTGTGGGCGACATGTTTGACCATTGAAGGAAACACCAGCCCGTGCATAGGGAATACGCTCCACCAGTAGATGTGTCCTAGTAAGCCCTTAGGGACGAAGATTGCTCGCTGGGTCACCTTGGTGCCACCATTAGCTAGTTCTTCAGCCTTGAACTCAAGCCATGCCTTACCTGGCATCTTCATTTCAGCTCTAAGGCGTAAAAGATGTGGTCTATCTAAGGCTTCAACTCTCCAGAAATCAAGTGCTTCACCCTCAATGAGGTGATCAGGATCACGACGACCTCTTCTTAGTCCAACTCCACCAACTAAACGATCCTGCAAACCTCGTAGTTCCCAAGCCCATGTGGCTGTTGAATAACCATGTTCACCACCGATGGATTCGATGCGCTTCCAAACTTCTTGAATTGAATCTTTAGTTTCTTCAACTCTCACATCGGTATAAAGCGAACCACCAGCCCAATCTGGGTCAGTTGGAAGCGGTTCGCTAGGACTACCCAAAAGCGATGCATTGCTCCAACGTGTTTCCACGTTGGCTTCTTTGATGCGAGTTAGTGCTAGTGCAACCGCATTCTTAAATGTGGTTAGACCTTGTTTTGGATCTGGAATGTATTTCTTGATTGAGTCATCCCTGGCAACAACTTCATTTCGCAGAGAATCAATAAGTCTTCGAGCCAGAGTGATTGGAACGGGTGTTACTAAACCAACCCAACCGCTAGATAATCTTGGAGTTAGAACTGGGAGCGGAAGAATGTATCTCTTTTTTAGTCCAGCGGCTTCCGCATACTGAATCATCAGTTCTTTATAGGTGAGCACTTCAGGTCCACCAATGTCAAAGTCTTGATTCACTTCACTGCTAATAGCAGCAGAACCCACTAAATAACGCAACACATCTCTAACCGCAATCGGTTGAATACGAACGGTAACCCACTTAGGTGTGACCATGACTGGAAGACGTTCGGTTAGGTATCTCAGCATTTCAAACGATGCAGATCCAGAACCAATAACAACACCAGCTCGAAGTTCAATAGTGGGAACTCCAGAGGCTCGAAGAATCTCACCAGTTTCAGCACGTGAGGCTAGGTGAGCACTTAGCTTCGCATCGGTTTCAGCCATTCCACCCAGATAAACGATTCGGCTCACACCATTAGCTAGAGAAGCCTTACCAAAGGTTTCCGCCCACTGCTTCTCTTTTTGTTCAAACTCATCGTTAACCATAAGAGCGTGCAGAAGGTAATAGAGAACGTCAACACCTTTTAGTGCTGCCTGCACTGACTTCTCATCCGCAGCATCACCTTCAACCACTTCCACCTGGCTAAACCAAGGGTAGCTAGTTAGACGATCGATGTTTCTAGCAAAAACTCGAACTCGATAACCGTGGCTTAGTAGTTCTCGAACCAAGCGTCCACCGATATATCCGGTGGCACCGGTAACTAAACAAAGAGCAGGTAGCCCGTCTTTGTTCTTTAGGAGTGGAAGCCCTTGACCAATCTCACTCATTAGGCAACCTGAGAGATGACGCCTTCAACAGTATTTCTGTGTGTTGGCTTCTTCTCACCAGCCTCAATAGCAATAGGTAGCCTGTTTTCAACAGGGGAGATTGGGCAGGTTGCAAAATCGGTATAGGAGCATGGGAAGTTCCCAGAGAAGTTAAAATCAAGAATGTAAGTTCCATCTTCTTGGTAACTGGCGTTAACTGATCTTCCGGTACCGTAAGTTATCTTTCCTGAAGTCGCATCCTTGTAATAAACAGTTAGGTCTTTACTGCCGACTTTCTCAAAAGCGGTTAGTCGGAAACTCTGGCCATCAATCGTGAACTCGAGAGCACCTGGTGAAACGTAGGCATGAGTCATACCTTCAACAACTGAACCAACTACAACTTCTTTAGGAGCTTCGTTCGGGATTAGTGTTGCTGAGACAGCAAACTCTGGGTTGTAATCGAATGTGATAACACCGGTGAAAGATTTTAGAATGTCGGTGTTTGGATCTCTTGGTCGAACCACCATTTGACCGTTGCGTGATGCAACTTCAACTTTTATTCCGTCGTAATCAAAGGTCATTTCTCCACGAGGTTCAACGGTCCAAGAATGGTCGCCAGTCAAGCTGTCTTCAACAAACACTGTGAAGTCTTTGGCAAACCATGAACCAGAGATACCTGCAATTTGCTGTGGTTCGCTTGTTAGCCAAACCATGTTTGTAATGGATAGGAATCCGGAAGGGTTAGAGAAGTTCTTGTTGCGGGAGTCAATCCACGAAAGCCATTGTTGATTAGTCATGGCTTAAGAATAACTGGTGGCTAGTCTTCGCTGTATTCGATACCAACGATTTTCGGCTTACTCTTCCCCTGGGCTAGATGGAAGACATAAAACTCAGCAGGCTTTAATGGTTCTAAGGCGTCGATTTCTTTACAGACTGACTTAGAACCATACTCACTCAAAGCCTCAATCACAGTTGGAAGTGCCGGTCTGTGTGAACAAATCACCGCAGACTCACCACCTAGGACAACCTTGTGAACAAGCTTGTGTGTTCGACGTGGACCATTCTTAGCGCCCAACTCAGTGAACTCAGATCTTTTGATCAACTTGGCTTTGCGCTTGCTGACATACGGAATAACAGTGTCAAGACAACGCTTCCAACCACTGGTCACCACAAACTTCGGACCATAGGCTGCCAGGACATTGGTAAGAGCAACTGCCTGAACATCGCCAGCTGGAAGAAGCGGTCTAGTGGCTTCACCTTTAGACCACTCATCTCTCGGTGTTGCCTTAGCGTGACGCAGGACGATGATCGGTCTGGTTTTCAGTTCATTTGCCTCATCAAGACGAACCAGTTCCTTTAGAGGATCATTGTCGTGCTTATAGGTCATGCGCTTTTTGGCTTCAGGAACGCTTAGCCATTCAAAGCTGCCAACTTCTTCATCAGGAACAAAGTTTTGCTTTTTTAGTGCAGCATCGCTTACCTCGGCTGCCCAGTAGTGAACTTCTTTTCTTCGACCGTTATCAAGTTTGTATTCGGAGACGAAGAGTTTCACGCCTAAAGAAACCCTTAGACCGGTTTCTTCATGGAGTTCACGAACAGCAGCTTCGGCAATCTTTTCATCTTTATCTAGTTTGCCTTTAGGCCAAGACCAGTCGTCATATCTGGTGCGGTGAATCATTAGAACTTTTAGTTCGCCTTTTTCTTTGCGCCATAAAATAGCGCCGGCTGCAACAACAGGCATTAGTAGATAGATCCAGGTCTCAAGATGTTCTGCATAATCGAATCTTGAACATCAACTGATGTCTTGTGTCGTAACCAAGTGCCATCGTTACTTAGTGTCCATGAACTTGAAGTTTCAGCCATGCACAAGTGGAACATGTTTTCCATTTCCTTCAAGTGATCTGCTTGACGCAATCTAACCAACGTTTCAACACGACGGTCGAGGTTTCTGTGCATCATGTCAGCGCTTCCGATATAAACAACTGGGTCATTCTCGTTTAAGAATCTAAACACACGAGAGTGCTCAAGATATCTGCCGAGAATACTTCTGACCTTGATGGTTTCACTGAGACCTGGAACATTTGGTTTCAGAGCACACATACCTCTAACCACAATGTCGATAGGAACACCGGCACGGGATGCTCTATAAAGCGAATCAATGATTTGCTCATCAACCAAAGAGTTCAACTTCAATTGAATTCCTGAAGCTTTCCCTTCCAGAGCATTTCTTGCTTCAGCATCAATCAACTTGGTTAGACCTTCACGAACACCAACCGGTGAGACAAGAAGTTCATTGAACGAAAGATCTTCGGCATATGCAGATAACCTGTTGAAAAGTTTGGCGACATCTTCGCCAACTTCATCTCTTGAAGTTAGAAGTCCAAAGTCTTCATAGAAGCGTGCGGTTTTAGGGTTGTAGTTACCGGTACCGATGTGGCAGTAACGCTTTAGGCGACCCTCTTCTTGTCTAATGACCATGGCTAATTTGCAGTGGGTCTTTAGTCCAACGATTCCATAAACGACGTGAACACCAGCCTGCTCAAGCTTTCTCGCCCAGGTGATGTTGTTCTGTTCATCGAAGCGAGCCTTGATTTCAACCAAAGCCAAAACCTGCTTACCTGCCTTAGCAGCACTGATTAGAGCATCAACGATAGGTGAATCACCGCTGGTTCTATAAAGGGTCTGCTTGATAGCAAAGACCTTAGGGTCTCTAGCAGCCTGTTCAATAAAGGCTTGAACGCTGGTTGAGAAAGACTCGTATGGGTGGTGAACCAACACATCGCGCTGTCTTAGGGCGCTGAAGATGCTAAGGCCTTCATCACTAGCGGACTTGAGGTAACGGTTCGTTACTCTCTGGTGAGGTGTGTAGTGAAGGTCAGCACGGTTCATGAATGCAATTGAACTTAAGCCGGTTAGATCCAATGGACCTTCAAGGTGATAGACATCTTCGCTAGCAATGTCCAATTCTTCTTTTAGTAGTTCCAAAATCTCTGAATCAATTGTGCTGGAAACTTCTAAGCGAACAGCTGGACCAAAGCGACGTTTAGCCAACTCTGCTTCAAGAGCCTGGAGCAGGTTTTCTGCTTCATCTTCATCAACTTCAAGGTCTTCATTTCTAGTTACCCGGAAGTTGTGATACTGAACAACCTGCATTCCCTCGAAAAGCGAATCGAGATGTTTACCAATAATTTCTTCTAGAGGAATAAAGCGAACACCGGCATTAGCTCCTGGCACACGCACGAAACGTGGAAGTGTTGGTGGAACTTTAACTCTGGCAAAAAGATTGTCATCATGTTCAGGATGTCTAACCATCACAGCAATGTTTAGTGAAAGACCAGAAATATAAGGGAACGGGTGAGCAGGGTCAACAGCAAGTGGAGTTAGAACTGGGAAAACTTGCTTTTCGTAATACTCAGCAAGCTGGTCACGCTCTGTCTGCTCAAGTTTTTCCCAACTTGTAATGTTGATTCTTGCTTGTTCTAGAGCAGGTTCAATCTTTTCAATGAATAACTTGCTGTGACGAACCTGAAGTTTGTGGGCTGCTTTGCTCAGATCGGTTAAGGCTTCAGCGGGTTCGATTCCAACTGCTGAGGTTACCGCTAAACCGGTTGCAATTCTTCTTTTTAGTCCGGCAACTCTAACCATGAAGAATTCATCAAGGTTGGAAGCAAAGATGGCCAGGAAGTTAACTCGCTCAAGAAGAGGAAGAGATTCATCTTCGGCTAGTTCTAGAACTCTTTCATTGAAAGCTAGCCAAGAAAGTTCGCGGTCGATGAAGCGATCTGTTGGTAGGTCAAAACCACTTGGTGGCAGTGGAATCGCCATTGTTTCTTCAGACATGCTCTCAATCCTTGCAGAATATGGTTGCCGCTAGGTTAATTGTTAGTAACCGGCTGTTACTTCAGTTGATTCCTCAACCGTGCGATTAAAGCGGTAACCAACGTTTCTAACTGTTGAAATAAGTCCTTCAAGGTCGCCTAGCTTGGCTCTAAGACGACGAATATGAACATCAACAGTTCTGGTACCACCAAAATAGTCGTAACCCCAAACTTCGCTCAAAAGCTGCTCTCTGGTGAATACTCGGCCAGGATGCTGGGCTAGGAATTTGATCAATTCAAACTCTTTGAAGGTGAGGTCCATTGGTTCACCGTGAAGTTTCGCCGAATAAGAGGTCTCATCAATAGAAATACCTCCGGTTTGAATCTTGCCTTGGCTTTCGGTTGCCACGCTTCTAGCAATAGCCAATCTGATACGGGCATCTATTTCAGCAGGCCCGGCATGATCTAAGAGGAAATCGTCTGCACCCCAGTCAATAGAGAGTCCAGCTAGTCCACCTTCGCTGACCACAATAAACAGTGGACAATCTAATCCAGTGCTGTTTAGGAGGGTTGCCATGGATTTAGCGTTAACTAGGTCTTTGCGAGCATCTAGCAGGATGACATCAGCCGCTGGTGCATTCATTAGGGCAGCAGGATCTGGTTTGATGTAACGGATTTTGTGCCCCAGAAGGCCAAGCGCGGGTAGCAAGCTCTGGTCTGAAGACTCAGACAGAACGAGCAAATGAGCCAATTTTGCCTCCCGTTGGTTGCTTAAATCCTACCTGTGTCTAAGGCATGATGGTTTTATGAATAAAGACTGGCTAGCCATCGGCCTGATCTGGGGACTTGTGGCCCTGGGTGCTGTGCTGGTTATCCTGAATTTCAGCCAAGGCGATGCCATCCGAAGCTTCGGAGTCTTTGCTGCTGGCTCGATAGCCATCGTTTCGATGATTCATTTGTTCTCATCTCACTCAAAAGGCATTGTTAGAAGACTTATCTATGTCTCGGGTGGAACCTACGCCATTTTGGCTCTTGCTGGCCTATACATTTTGCTGACCCCTTAAACTGGTCTCATGCCTCTAGATCTATTCTTTTTAGGACTGCTTGTTTTAGCAGGTCTCGCCATCGGTGCGGTTAGCATCCTCGTTATCTACAAACTCTTCAAGGGTCAACGCTAGTTGTTCGTTCTACCCGAAGGTTTACCTACCGAACTAACTCCTTTAGCTTTCCTTGTCGGAACCTGGGAGGGCGTTGGTGCAGTTAGCGACAAGTTCACTAACCCTGAAGAAGCTAAAGAACGTAAACTCCAACAACGCATCACTTTTGCCTATGGCCAAGGAAACTACCTTACCTATCACGCAACCTCAAGATTGTTAGGCGATGCAACCGATGGCTCTGAAGATGTTGAATTACCAGCAGAGTTAGGTTTCTGGCGATTAGCTCGAGCTGCAGAGTCAGCTGACTTTGGTCCTTCAGTATTACCTGGCACTGGAGATAAATCTATTAACAGTGCTGAAGATCTAGAGAAACTTAGAAATGATAAAGATGGCTTTGATATTGAAGCTTCAATCATTCACCCGGGTGGAGCATACGAGTTCTATGCAGGTCAGGTTAAAGCTGGACGAATTGATATCAGAACTGTTGCCGGATCTCACATGCCCATGCATCTAGTTGATGCAGGCAAGAGCTGGGGTTATGCGGTGCGAATGTATGGAACTAAAACCATCGAAGGAACACCGAAGTTGTTTTGGTTAATGGAAGTTGCCTCATCGGTTAGGGAACCTTTGGTCACGTTAGTTTCTGTTGAACTTGACCGTATTGGCTAAAGCATGACCGGCTCATTCGGAAATCCCAATCTTGAACAAAAAGATTTGCTGCAGGGTAAGTCTTTTGTAATTCTCGATAAGAAAGTTCTTATTGTTTCAGGTGAAGATCGACTAACTTGGCTTAACGATATCCTCAGTCAAAAACTTGATGAGTTGGTGCCAGGTGTTTCAGTTGAAGGCCTTTGGTTAGATGCTCAAGGAAGAATAATCAGGGATATTCATCTTCTAGATGATGGAACTAAAACCTATCTAATTACTTTCTCTAAAGATTTTGATAACTTCGTAAGCCAATTCCAACGAATGATTTTCAGAGCAAAAGTTGAACTTCAAGTTGCTGACGATCTGAAGGTAATAGCTTCTTTTGGTTCAAAGCTTTCAGAACTAACTTGGCAAGACCCTTGGCCAGAGACAACTATTGGTGGCTTTAGATATGGAAAACCAATCACTACTGCCTGGGATTATCAAGAAAACTTAGTAACGGATTCTGAACTAACTGAAATCAGGGCTAATTACTCGGAAGCTGGAACCCTAGCCCTAGAAGCCTTGAGAATAGAGGCACTTCGACCAACTGGCCCTGATGAGATAGATGAGAGATCTCTGCCTCATGAGTATGACTGGTTGGCAACAGCAGTTCACCTCAATAAAGGTTGCTACCGGGGTCAAGAGACCGTGGCTAAAGTTCACAACATTGGAGCACCACCGAGAAGAATGGTGTTCCTGCACCTTGATGGCTCAGCTCACCTGTTGCCTCAAGCTGGCGATGAGATTACTTCAGGTGATGATGTTTTAGGTAAAGTGACCTCGGTTGGGCAGCACTATGAAATGGGACCGATTGCCCTCGGTGTTATTAAACGAAATAGCAAAGTTGAAAATGTTCTGGTTGGAACTATTCCAGCCACCCTTGAAGAGATAGTTCCAGTTGACGCTGGTGGCGTAGTTGACCTAGGAGATTTCCGTGGCAAAAGGAATTAACTGGCGCTTGAAAGATGCAACCACCAGGTTGATTGAATCTCTGCTTCCAGCAACACAGATAACCATTGGTGCACTGGTTGCTTATTCAATCGCACGATTTGGTTTAGGGCACGCAGCACCACTACTGGCCATGACAGTTTGTATTACTGCTCTTGGTTTTTCTAGAGATGCCAGACCAAGGCGAATTATTCAAACAGCAATCGGAATGGTTGTTGGAATTGCAATCAGCGATATCGCGCTAGTAAATTTAGGTTCTGGTGTTTGGCAGCTGTCTTTAGTGTTGGTTGTTGTTTTATTAGCAGCCAGGTTTATTTCTGGTGGTTCAACCTTTGCGGTTACGGCAGCTATTCAAGCCATGTTGGTTCAGTTATCTCCGGCTCCAGCCGGTGGTGTTTATATCAGAACCATTGATGGTCTAATCGGTGGAACTATGGCCCTGATTGTGACAGTGCTTATTCCGAGAGATCCTCGAGGGATGGCTAGATCTGATGCAAGTAAACTTTTTGATTTCTTCATAACCACACTTGAGTCTTTGCGTTTGGCTCTAAGAGATGTTGACTCCAACATTGTTGATGATGCTCTAGCTAAGGCTAGAAGATCACAACCACTGATTGATAACTGGCGCATGTCACTAGATAGTGCTGTTGCGATAAGTAAGCTTTCACCTTTTCTTGGTAAATACAAAGGTGACCTAAAGGGTCAGGTAAGGCTTATGCGTGGCATGGATCTTGCCACTAGAAATCTAAGAGTAATTGTTAGAAGAGTCACCTTCCTAATCAAAGATGGAACAGCAAGACCTTATTTAGCTGACCTCTGTGATCAGCTATCTGAAGCCGTATTACTCATGCGTGAGGGTCTAAACGATCCAAAGCTTCTTATTGAAGCTCAAGAGCGACTATTAGAAGTGATAAGACAACTAGACCCTAAGCGTTTTGGAATAGCCGATCAGGTTAGAGAAGCTAGTGCACTGTTGCTCTTCAGGCCATTGGTAGTGGACCTATTGTTTGCCAGCGGCATGAATGAAGAGGATGCTAGGGCTGAACTGCCAGAGGTTTAATGGCAGCCCAATCAACGGTTAGTTCTCCTAAGCGCCAACGCTTGGGAGTATTTGCAATCGGCCAACCATTCTGAAGAAGTTCTTTCGCACATGCCGTGAACCTTTGCACCGGAGAGAAAACACTGAGCCCTGCATTATTAGCCCAGGCAGCATCTAGTTCCTTGAGGAACTTGTTTATAGGTTCACCTTCAACATTGTGATGTATCAGTGCTTTAGGTAATCGTTCAGCAACCTTAGATGGATTTTGTAGTCCTAATAATCTAAAAGAAAGAGTCAGCGTTAGCGGATTGTTTTTATCTAGAGTGATCCAGGTAGCTAACCGACCTATTTCATCGCAGGTGCCCTCGATGATGAGACCTTCTGGTTCTAAGCGAGATTGCATTAGAGACCAGGCGGCTTGAACTTCACTCTCGTCGTATTGCCTAAGAACATTCATTGCTCTGATTATTGTTACATCTGACCTTTTTAGTTCTTGGGGGATAGGCACCTCGAAGCCACCTAGTTGAAACAGAAGATCTTTAGTTTGATGTGGTTTGGCTCTCTCAATTCGTTCTGGGTCTATTTCAATTCCTAGAACCCGAGTGTTTGGATTTACCTGCTTAGCTCTTTCAAGTAATTCAATTGCGGTTCGAGGATAGGCTCCGTACCCCAAGTCAACAACTAAAGGGTTAGTTGTTCTTGTGAGGATTGGAAGGCTAGAGATATACCGATCGACTCTTCTTAGTCGATTGGGGTTGGTTGTCCCTCTGGTGATGACACCCACTGGTTTCTTGTTAGCCACGAATTAAGGCTAACTAGATAAACTTGTTCAATGGCTGAATACACACTAATTCTTTTACGTCACGGCAACTCGGTTTGGAATCAGGAGAACCTGTTCACCGGTTGGGTTGATGTTGATCTAAGCGACCTAGGTAGGAAAGAAGCTAACCGCGCAGGTGAGCTTCTAGCAGCATCAGGCCTAAAGCCAGATCTTCTCTACACCTCTCGCCTAAAGCGAGCCATCAACACAGCAAACATTGCTTTGGCTGCTGCTGAAAGATCTTGGATTGATGTCAAGCGTGACTGGCGTCTAAATGAAAGGCACTACGGCGCTTTGCAGGGTAAGGACAAGGCACAAACCCTTGCTGAGTATGGACCTGAGCAGTTCCAAATCTGGAGAAGATCTTTTGATGTTCCACCACCGCCAATTGATGACAATGACCAGTATTCACAGGCTCATGATGAAAGATATGCAGAGCTAGGTTCAAACATTCCTAAGACTGAATGTTTGAAAGATGTTCTTATTCGTATGATGCCACTTTGGGAAAACGAGATCTCTAAAGATCTAGTTGCTGGGAAAACTGTTTTGGTTACCGCTCACGGTAATTCGCTTCGTGCACTAGTTAAGCACCTGGATGGAATTAGCGATGATGAGATTGCGGAACTAAATATTCCAACTGGTATTCCACTGGTTTATAAACTGGATGCTAATTTCAAGCCACTAGTTAAAGGTGGAGAATATCTAGATCCTGAAGCTGCTGCCGCCGGTGCTGCAGCTGTTGCGAACCAGGGTAAAGCTTAAGCTTCTAGTTCAGACCATTCACCGGTTGTCAAATAGGCAACCTTGGCAGAGATGTCAACAACGTGATCTGCAAATCTCTCGTGGTAACGGCTGGCAAGAGTTACGTCAACTGTGTAGATGGCGTTCTCTTTCCACTTCTCACTCAGAACAAGATCAAACACTGAACGGTGCAGCTCATCTACGCGCTCATCTTCTGCCTGAATGCTGCGTGCAAGATCAATGTCTGTGTTTCGAAGTAGCTGAGTCAGTTTTCTACCCAAAGCACAATCCAAAGCACCCATCTCGCTGAAAGTCTTGCGAAGAGTTTCTGGAACAGCGCTCTCTGGATAACGGAATCTAGCAATAGTTGCGATGTGACCGGCAAGGGCACCCATGCGCTCGAGCGATGCAGAAATACGAAGTGCTGAAACTAGAACACGAAGGTCGCGAGCAACCGGTGATTGTCTAGAAAGAATTCGGATAGCCATTTCATCGATGGCAAGGGCACGCTCTTCGTTCACTTCAGCAAGGGCGATAGCTTCATCAGCCTTTTTCACATCAGAGTTTAGGAAGGCAATAGAAGCCTTCTCCATGATCTCGGTAACTGATTCAGATAGGTCAACAAGACGCTCTTGAACCTCAGATAGTTCCCTTTGAAATACTTCACGCATGGACATTTCCCTTCAACTCCTCGCTACCTTCCCAGAAGTATGTAAACATTCGGGAAAGTATTGGTAAATAGCCTGTTAAGGCCGTAGCCATTTGTTCAACAAGGCAAGGCTATCACTTAGTGTTAACTAGGTAAACAAATCAAAGGAATGTCTGTGGTTAAGTCGAGTAGAACCAAGAAAGTAGCAGCTGATGCAGTTGCCTTCCTTGAAGTTCTCTCAACTGCAGGTGTGATCCTCACTTCGGATAACGAAGTTATCAACCAGTCTTCAAAAGCCTTAGAAAAAGGCTTGGTTGAATATGCAAAGCTGACAAACAGCGAATTACAAGAACTTGTTGACCTAACCATAAAAGACAAGCAAGAGCACAAAATCGAGCTCTATTTCCAAAAGAACTTCAAAGCACCTAAGCAGTATTTTGCTGCTCGAGCAACCATGCTTAGCGAAGAGTTGGTTATCTTGCTGGTTGAAGATAAGACCGAAGCAAAGCGTCTAGATGACACCAGAAGAGACTTTGTTGAGAACATCTCACACGAACTAAAGACCCCAATCAGTGCTATTTCTTTGCTTTCTGAAGCACTGCAACTAGCTGTTGGCGATCCAGAACAGGTCAAGAAATTCTCTAATAATCTTCAGCGTGAAGCTAAACGACTAAGTTCCCTGGTTGCCAGAACCATTGAACTCAGCCGTATCCAGGCTGGAGATCTGCAAGGTGAGATCGAGTCTGTTGATCTAGCGGATATCATTTCTGAAACTGTTGATGCCAACGCTTTCCTTGCTGAGAGCAGAGGCGTGAAACTATCTTTTGATGCAGCTGAAGGTGTTGTTATCAAGGGTGATCGCCAACTGCTTTCAATGGCACTTAAGAATCTGATTGAAAATGCTGTTCTTTACTCTGAAAGTAATTCACAGGTTGGTGTTGGTCTAAGCGTTGAAGGTGACTTTGCTGAAATTACAGTGACCGATAACGGTATTGGTATTCCAGTTGATCAGCAGGAGAGAATCTTCGAACGTTTCTATCGCGTTGACCCATCAAGATCTAGAGACACCGGTGGAACCGGTCTTGGTTTGAGTATTGTCAAACATGCTGCTCAAAACCACGGTGGAGATGTGACGGTGTTCTCAAGAGTTGGACTTGGTTCAACTTTCACACTAAAACTTCCTATTACTCATAACTCACATGAAGGAATAGAACAATGACAAAAATATTAGTGGTCGAAGATTCAGAGAACATTAGAGAACCACTGGTAGCTATCCTCAAATCTGAAGGATACGAAGTAATTGAAGCAGAGGACGGCGAAGCAGCTCTAGCAACTTTCAAGAGTGAAGGTGCTGACCTGATTCTTCTGGACCTGATGTTGCCTAAAATAAACGGCAAAGATGTTTGCAAGGCAATCAGGCTCACCAGCGATGTTCCAATCATTATGTGGACAGCGAAAGACACCGAGACCGACATCCTGATTGGTTTTGAAATTGGTGCCGATGACTACGTAAACAAGAACTCCACCTCAAGTGAAATCTTGGCCAGAATCAAAGCTGTGCTTCGTCGCAATGGTGGCCCTAGAGAAGCTGAGAACGGCATTCTTGAGGCAGGTCCAGTGCGTATGGATATTGAACGTCACTTGGTTTTCTTCAACGGTGAAAGAGTGATGATGCCGCTGAAAGAATTCGAACTACTAGAGCTTTTGCTTGAGAACAGAAACCGAGTGCTAACCAGAGGTCAGATTATTGATCGCGTTTGGGGAAGTAATTATTTCGGTGACACTAAGACTTTGGATGTTCACGTGAAAAGACTTCGATCAAAGATTGAAGCAGACCCAGCAAGGCCTATGCACTTGCTAACTGTTCGTGGACTTGGTTATAAGTTCGAAGTTTAGTTTTTAGCTAACGAATCAACAATGTCTTTGTATTGAGGCAAAGTTCCATCAAGAATAGGAACGTTTAGTCTCACTGAACCAGTGTCTGAGTAAAGAAGCACTGTTGTTAGATCTCCAGGCTTTCCCTGCAAAGCAATCTTTAGTGCTGGTTGGTTCTGGTAACCAAAGTTCAATACTTGGTAACCCTTTACAAGGAACTGACGATAGGTAGGACCATTAGTTGCTCCCTCAAGTTTCAAAGCGAAATCTTGAGTGTTGCTAGAAGAGTTAGCGAAAGCACCATATAGAGCGCCATGACCTTTACCATCGCTGAAGTAGATGATGTTTCTCGCTTTGACCATACCAAGATCACCATTGGTGCCATCGCTAGGTGAATAAACCTGCAATGAAGCTACTGGGCTAATCATGTTGCAGGCAGAAGTGCCTAAAACAGTCAATAAACCGATGGTTGCAACCAGAAATGCACGACGAAACACTTAATTTCCCTCCAGGGAGTCAATGAGCCTATTCTATCGGGGACTCCTGTGGTAAAATTGGGTTTTGCGAAGGGAAGCATTTGATGGAATTCAAAAAGGGATTGACTGTTGTCTACCCACACCATGGCGCTGCCGAGATTCTTGATATCAAGAACAAGGTCGTCCGTGGTGAGAAGAAGCTGTATCTCCAGCTCAAGGTAGAAGCAGGAAACCTAACCATTTGGGTTCCAGCCGAGACTGCTGAATCTGAGGTTGGCGTTAGAGACGTCATCGACGCTAAAGGTGTTCGTGCCGTTGAGCGCAAACTCAAAGAAGAATTCATTGAAGAGCCAACCAACTGGTCTAGAAGATTCAAGGCCAACCAGGAAAAGCTTGCTTCAGGTGATGTCATGAAGGTTTCCGAGATTGTTCGTGACCTTTGGAGAAGACAGCAGGACCGCGGTCTTTCAGCCGGTGAAAAGAGAATGTTGGCTAAGGCCATGCAGATCCTTGTTTCAGAGCTAGCGCTAGCCCTCCAGGTGGATGACGCTGGTGCTGAAGCTCACATCCTGAAGGTTTTGGCCAAGGGCGCTAAATAAACCCAAACTTGGAAGGCACGGATGAGCGGAATCGCTGTAATTCTGGTGGCCGCAGGTGACGGCAGTCGTTTGGGGCAGGGAATACCTAAAGCCCTAGTCAAAATAGGAAACAAAACTTTAGTTGAGCATGCCTTAGATCGCATTCTCAAAATAAACAACCTAAAGCAAATAGTTATTGCCTCCCATGAGAATCAGGTTCCTGACTTTGAAGCCATCGGTAACAAAGTAATCAACGGTGCGGTTCCTGTTCAATACACTCCAGGTGGAATATCAAGACAGGGTTCTATCTTCAACGCATTACAAAAAGTTGATTCAAACGTTGATGTTGTTCTAGTGCACGATGCTGCTCGTTGTTTTGCACCGACCGAGCTTTATGAAACAGTTGCAGCTGCTGTTTTAGAAACCAACTGTGGAGTTTTACCAGTGCTCCCTGTTGCCGACACCATCAAACAAGTTGAAGGTAATCAAGTTTTTGGAACAGTTGATAGAGATCAACTCCGTTTTGCTCAAACACCTCAAGGTTTTGAATACAAAGCACTTCTTGAAGGTTATTCAACCACCACAACAGAACACACCGATGATGCATCGTTGATGCAAGAAGCTGGTTTGTTGATTCATTCTGTTCCAGGCTCTGCTCTTGCTTTCAAAATCACAGTTCAAAGTGATCTTGAATATGCAAGAAAGATGATTGGAACTGAAACCAGAACTGGTATTGGAACTGATGTTCACAAATTCTCTGAAGATAAGACCAAACCTCTATATCTTGGAACTGTTTTATGGGAGAACGAAGTTGGTCTTGAAGGTCATTCTGATGGTGATGCGATTTCTCATGCCATCGTTGATGCACTGTTGGCTGCGGCAGGACTCGGCGATATCGGCTCAAACTTTGGTGTAGATAAACCAGAGTTTGCCGGTGCTAATGGTGAAGTGTTTATTAGTTCAACATTGAATATGCTGGCTGATAAGGGCTATTCGGTTGTGAATGTGAGTGTTCAGTTGATCGGTAATAAACCGAAGGTTGGGCCTAACCGTGAGCGAGTTGAGAAGGTGTTGACTTCACTGGTTGGGGCTCCGGTTAGCTTAGGGGCAACTACCACTGATGGCCTTGGTTTCCTTGGGAACTCTGAGGGAGTGGCAGCCGTGGCTACCGCTTTGATTGAAAGTAGGCTCTAGAAATGGGCCTAGAGCTTTTCGATTCTAAAGA
>Ga0304729_1000798_pt1 | contig 21894 bp, 23 predicted proteins | sample C_131016_MF_Meta_FD_190475 | JGI IMG/M metagenome (GOLD analysis project Ga0304729, IMG submission 190475) | Freshwater microbial communities from Lake Croche, Canada to study carbon cycling - C_131016_MF_MetaG (v2) (version 2) | ecosystem: Environmental > Aquatic > Freshwater > Lake | place... | reverse complement strand
CGCCTTCATCAATCTGCACCAGTATCTGTTCTTCTAATAAGCTTATCCAGTAATCGTTTAGTATTTCTATTACGTTCTGGCCTTCTATATAGATAGCTGTCAATACAACTTCTTCAGCTGCACCTGCGTAATAGGGTTCTGCTGGCTCGTAAGGTTGATAGTCATACTCAACTTCAAACTGTAGACCTAATATATTAACTTCCATTACGCCACCTTATATAAGTTAGGATGAATTTGATTAGCTAGTGATTCTTTTCCATATGCGCTTGGCCCCGGATTTCCATTTAGCTTTGGCTTTAATAGCTTTATAAATCCACCTTCTACAGAATCTAGCATATGTTTAGGGACTGCTAAAAAATAAAACTTATTAAACATACCTGCTTTTTCTTTTACATGTGTGCTTATTCTAGCTAAAGGGTTTACAGACTGCCCTACATATACAACTTCATCATCTTGAACTAAAAAATATACTCCTGATGGGTATAACATATGAGTTAATTCAGTAAGCCCTGCAACATTTGATATTGATTTAGGTGGCAAAGTATCAAACTTTTGTGGTACATCAAGAAGCACCTTAAACTCAAAATCAGCTGCTTTACCTTTAATTTGTTGCATCATATTCTGGGCGATCCATTGTTTAGCGTCAGTTTTTTTAAACATTGGTGAGCCTCCATCTAAACGGTAATGAGGCATATACCCACTATCAGCTAATCCTATAACGCGGTCTTCACTTATTCCATATTCTTTTGCTATAACATCAGCCCCAACTAATCCAGTAGGCCATACTTCACATCGAACTACCATTTCCAATAATTTTTCCATTATCTTTTACCTGATGGCAGATTATATTGCTGAGTAGGAAACACCATGTCTACTTCTAATTCGTTCAACTCATAGATGTGTCCATCGTTCAATACAAACTTGCCTGACTTAGTAACTTCCATCTTCACCATGTTAAGCGGGGCTTTAAAATAGAAGCTGTGGGCAAATGCGCCTGATATAAAAGCGGTGATTAATGCGATGGTTCTTAATGCGTTTATGTTCATGTCGTTTCCTTTTTTGAGTGAGGCTGTAGCATATCATTGTAAAATAAATTTGTACAATATTATTTTTGTGTTATTATTTAACCAACTTAAACGGAGATAAAATAATGGCTCATAGTAAAATAGTCGGTGGTTCAACTGCCAAACGTGTTATCAACTGCCCCGGTAGCGTTGCTTTATGTAATGCTGCACCTGAGCAATCATCATCATCTTATGCTGAAGAAGGGACGTTGCTTCATGAAGCGATAGCTTTATATTTAGATAAAGGTATTATGCCTCCTTATTTCAATGAAGATTTGTTAGAAACTAAACTCCTGCCAGCGTTGAGGCTACTAGATGAAGTTGATCCTGAAAAAAAGATGGAATTGGTGGTTGAAGCTGAAGTCAATTTCGGTGAGTACATACCTGACGTGTTTGGTTCTTGTGATGTACTTGGTCGGGTGGGTGATCGCGCTGTTGTATTGGACTGGAAATTTGGAAACGGTGTGGTGGTTGACGCGGTAGAAAATGAGCAGTTAATGTTCTATGCTGCTGCTGCAATGAGAACTAAGGCTACACAATGGGTATTTAAAGACTGTAAAGAAGTTGAGCTTATCATTATTCAGCCTCCTATGATTAAGCGTTGGGTGACTACAGTAGAACGTATCAAAACCTTTGAGCATCAATTACTATCTGCTGTTAATGCAGCTATGAAATTGAACGCGCCTCTTAAAGAAGGCTCTCATTGTAAATGGTGTGCAGCTAAACCTACCTGTCCTTTAATGACTGGCGCTGTTGATCGTGCTTTAAAAGTACAATTAACATCTATTGATCCAGAAGCGATTAGTGCTTATCTTCAAAATGCTGACATTTTAGAAGAATGGATAAAAGATTTACGTACATTAGCATTTAGTATGCTAAACTCTGGCCTCGCTTTACCGAATTACAAACTTGTTGCGAAACGCGCAACACGTAAATGGTCAGATGAAGTAGCGGCTAAAGCTGCCTTGATTGCATCTGGCTTAACAGAATCTGACGTTATGGAGTCATCGTTTATCTCTCCTGCTCAGGCTGAAAAAAAGCTTAAAAAACTTAAACAGCCTTTGCCAGAAGTAGTATCCATTTCATCAGGTAACACAATGGCACTCTTAGACGATCCCCGTCCAGCAGTGCTTTTAATCGGTCAGCAACTTTCTGCTGCCCTTAGTAAACTACAATAAGGTATTTTAAAATGTCAAATTTAGTAGCTTTCGCTGGTTCTAATCTCCCTTCAGTTCAATCACTATCTACTTCCCTTCGGTCTATCGTAACTGAAAGTGCTGCTGGCTCTGCAATCCTGAAAATGGATCGTACAGGTCACTGGGTGTATGGTGCTGGTGAGAATGAAGTAGAAGCAGAATCTACATGGGCGGTTAATCCGTTCTCTTTCGTACACGGTTTTATTTGCTGGGGTGAAGGTGAAGTTCTTGGTGAGAAGATGGTCAACATCACTCAACCATTACCTGAACTTGATGCAGCTCCAACTGGCGGTAAACGTGGTTGGGAAACTCAGGTTGGCATGTCGCTTAAATGCTTAACTGGTGAAGATAAAGGCATGGAAGTACGTTATTCTACTACTTCGGTAGGTGGTAAGCGTTCTGTTCAAGCATTAGCAGTATCTATCGCTGGTCAAGTTGATGAAGATCAAACTAAGCCTGTTCCAGTCATTACTTTGAAGAAAGAATTTTACCAACATAAAGCCTACGGTAAGATTTACACTCCTTTGTTTGATATCATTGAATGGGTTGGCCTTGGTGGTGAACCTGAAACTGAAGAAGTAGCTGAAGAATCAGGTAGAAGACGTAGATCAGTCTAAATTAAATAAGAGACCCTGCTTAGGCAGGGTTTTTTTTCCCCTTAATTTTAGGAACGACTATGTTATTCATTGACTTTGAAACTAAATCCGCTTGTGATTTAAAAAAGCATGGTGTCTACAACTATGCTCAAGACTTGACCACACAAGTTTTATGTATGTCTTATGCTTTTAATGATGAAGATGTTCAGACTTGGACACCGGATCAACCATTCCCTGATGCTGTCAGAAACTATACTGGCCAAATACGCGCGCATAACGCTACCTTTGAGCGCCTGATCTTCTGGTATGTACTTGGTATCAACTTCAAACTAGAACAATTCTACTGCACTGCTGCTCAAGCTAGGGCTAATTGCTTGCCCGGTAGCCTTGAAGATATCGGCCGTGCTATGTCTGCTAAGATGAAAAAAGATCATCGAGGCAAACAGCTTATCCGTCAATGCTGTCTCCCTCCATACAATACTGAACTAATCCCTGAACTAATCAAATACTGTGAACAAGACGTTCGTGCTATGCGTGAAGTCAGTCTGGCATTACGTCAGCTATCTGATGAAGAATTGCTTGACTATCAAATTAACGAAAGAATCAACGATAAAGGTTTACTTGTAGATGTTCCCCTATGTAATGCTGCTATTGTCTATGCTTCTGCTGAGTTGGACGATATACAATCGCTTGTAAAAGATATCACCGGTATAGCGTCTGCCAGATCACCTAAATTAAAACTATGGATATCCGAGCGTATTGATCCAGAACTAATGATGGTTGATGACAAACTATCACTTAATAAAAATGTCAGGACTGCTTTACTGCAATTAGACTTGCCTGATGATGTGCTGGATGTCGTGCAATGTATCGATGATATTAGCGCATCGTCTATCGCTAAGTTTAAACGCATGGCGCAGTTATCAGATATAGAAGACTACCGAGTTAGGGGCGCATTTGTCTTTAATGGCGGTGCAGCTACTGGCCGGGCTTCTTCTTATGGCGTTCAGTTGCAGAATATGGCTCGCATTTGTGCTAAAGACCCTGTCGCGGTACGTGCTGCTATGATGGCAGGTGATGACCTTAGTGCTTATGGCAGTCGTGTTACTGACGTTCTTAAGGGCATGATCCGTCCCTCTATCATACCTGCTAAAGGAAATGTGTTAGTCGTAGCTGACTGGGCTGGTATTGAAGCACGTTGTAATCCTTGGCTGTCTAATCATATTGCATCTGAAGCTAAACTTGACATCTTCAGGTCAGGTGGTGACGTGTATGTCGAGAACGCAAAGTCTACTTTCAACACTAAAGAAGTGACTAAAGATCAGCGCTTTATTGGCAAGGTGCAGGAGCTTGCACTTGGCTTTTCAGGCGGTGCTGGAGCGTTTGCATCAATGGCTAGAATCTATGGCTTAGAGATGTCAGAACACCAAATAAAACGTATGATTAATGGCTGGCGTGTGGCTAATCCTTGGATGATGCCTTATGGTCAAGACCTTGAACGCGCCTACATGTCTGCCATGAGACACAAGAACCATGAATTTTCTGCTGGTAGAGTTGCCTATCTATTTGATGGCGTACATTTATGGTACATTCTTCCGTCTGGGAGAGTATTGTGCTATCCGTTTGCACGTATAGAAGATGGCTCAGTAACTTATTTAAAGGCCGCGTTCAAACCTGCTGCCGATGCTTTAGAATGGCCTAGAGCTAGACTGTGGCAAGGGATCGCACAAGAAAACATTGCTCAAGCCACAGCAAATGATCTATTAAGGAATTCGCTTAGAGTTCTTTCATCAGAGGGTATACAAATTATAGCAACTGTACATGATGAAATTGTGGTTGAGTGCGCTATTGAAGACGCTGAAATAATATCTGCCCGTATGGCTGAAGTTATGTGTAAACCCCCATCGTGGGGTATTGGCCTTCCATTAGAAGTGGAAATAAGCACTATGTTTCGATATGGAAAGTAGTATATACTTACAACTCAAAAAGCAAAAAGGCGACCTTCCGCTAAAGAAGTCGCCTTTTTTAATCTCAATCATTTAGATAGGAAACGATCGTGACTGCATCTAGTTTATCACAAACTGAATTAAAAAAGCTCTTACATTATGATCCTGACACAGGATTATTTACTAATAACATTGATAGGAATTATTGCGCGTTATTAGGCACGCAAGCAGGGCATTTTCATATTGCTACTGGATACGTTTATATTTGCATTAATAAAAAAGATTATTTAGCTCATAGATTAGCTTGGCTTTATATGTTTGATGTTTGGCCTATAGGTCAGCTAGATCACATAAATAGAATTAGGCATGATAATAAAATTGCCAATTTAAGAGAAGTTACTGATTCTCAAAATAGCCAAAATACTAAAATAAGGGCGAATAATACTTCAGGTGTTAAAGGTATTTATTGGGACTCTTTAACTAAAGGTTGGCGCGCGCAGATAACTGTCAACCATATCACTCATAGCTTAGGTCGATTTAAAGATTTAGATGAGGCTATCACAGTTAGAAAACGAGCAGAAGAACAATTACATTCTCATAGGGCATTAGCATGAGTGAATTCATAGATTATCTAATATCTATCGCGCCTCAAGGCGAAACAATTTTATTTGTTAAACAGATTCCGAAACCTAATCTTTTTCATAAAGATGGCGCACAACAATGCACTTGGCCCGCATATCTTCCAAATAGATATGATGGTAAAGGTGCTTGGTTTTGTAACACTGGAAGTTTTATCGTTAATCGTTTTAAAGATGGTAAGCCTAGTGCTTCTGCATCTAATTGCGAAGTAGTAGCGTTTTTAATGCTTGATGATATAGGCACTAAATCTAAAGCGCCTGATTTACAACCTACTTGGATTATGGAGACTTCACCTAATAACTATCAATATACTTATGTCTTTGCCCTTGATGACCAGCCGACTAAAGGTGAGTTTAGCGCAGCTATTAAAGCTATAGCTGATGCTGGGTATACTGATGGTGGGGCTATTAACGCTGTGCGTAACTTTAGACTACCCGGCTCTGTCAATCTTAAGCCCGGCAGAGATAACTTTAAATCGGTGTTAACTTCTTTCAATCCAGACTTGGAGTTTAGCTTGCCTGAAATTTGTAATGCCCTTGGAGTTATACCTAATGAAGCAGATACAGCAACCGTCAAACGTATAGATTTGATGGACGATGGTCAAGATGACGTGCTGACTTGGCTTGATGCTCGCGGTGATGTTATTGAGTCGGTTAATGGTGAAGGCTGGTACGGTGTTAATTGTATTAATGCAGGTAATCATTCCGATAATAACCCGATGGCACGCTATCACCCGTTAAACCGAGCTTACATGTGCTTCCATGAGTCATGCCAGCATTTAGATAGTAAAGGCTTTTTAGAATGGGTACAGGCTAACGGTGGCCCGATTCATAGTCATGGACTACGGGAAGAATTATTAGCATCGGTTATGAATGACACCCTAGCCAAACTAGAACCCTCGGACATGTTTACTAATGATGCTGATGCGTTGATTGCTGAAGTAGAACGCAAAGAGCTTGGACGTATAGAAAAGCGTGACTGGTTCGAGCGGTATGCGTACGTCATTCAGGACGAGACCTATTTTGACCTTGAGTCAAGACGTGAGGTCAGCAGGTCAGCTTTTAATGCTTTATATAAGCATGTCGATTGTAAGTCAATTCATAACGGCCGCAAGATAGAAGCCGCCAGTAGTTATGACGAGAACAGGCAGGCTATGGGCGCTAAAACACTTGTTGGTATAACCTATGCAGCCGGTGAATCCGTTATAACCGCCCTTGATGGCGATTTGTACGGCAATCGTTGGCGTGATGCTAGACCTGATCATGTAGCCGGTGATGTATCGGCATGGTTAGAGCATTGTAAAACTTTAGTGACTAACCATGACGAGCTTGAGCATATTTTCAACGTGATGGCGTATAAGGTTCAGCATCCTGAAGTCAAGATCAATCATGCGATCTTACATGGCGGTGATCAAGGAGCTGGCAAGGATACCATGTATGCACCTTTTATATGGGCTGTTTGTGGCGCACATCTTAAAAATCGTGGCCTAGTTGATAGCTCAAGCATTAATAGCGCGTTTGGCTATGCGCTTGAGTCTGAGATCCTGATACTCAATGAGCTGAAAGAAGTCGATGCTAAAGAGAGAAGAGCATTAGCTAACAAACTAAAACCGATCATTGCCGCGCCTCCTGAAACTTTGACTATCAATAGAAAAGGATTGCACCCATACGATATGCTTAACCGCGTATTTGTGTTGGCGTTTAGTAATGACCCTGTCCCAATTCAACTTGAAAGCCAGGATAGGCGTTGGTTTTGCGTGTGGTCACATGCACCGCGTATGTGTCCTGATAAAGCGCAAACGATGTGGGAGTGGTTTAAAACTGGCGGAGGCTATGAGGCTATAGCGTCATGGCTACATACTAGAGATGTGAGCAAGTTTAATCCAAGTGCCGCGCCTATGATGACGGAATTCAAGTTGAATCTAGTTGAGCAAGGTATGTCGAGCGCTGAGTCGTATTTGGTGGACATGATGCGCTTAAGAGTGGGTGAATTTGCGTCAGGTGTTATAGCGTCGCCATTCCATGCGATATGCGAACGCTTAACGCAATCAAGCGGTAATAAAATCCCTCAACCGGCTTTTCTACATGCTTTAAAAGAAGCTGGCTGGTTAGACAAGGGCAGGATTAGTAGTAGGGATTACACAACGGCTAAACATATTTTCACTGCTCCTAACATTGGCGACATGACAAAATCGGAGCTGAGGCGTATGGTAGAGCCAGAAGTCTTTAAGAAGCTATCAATAGTTAAGTAAAACAAGAAAAGGCCGTGAGGCCTTTTTTTTAATACTAAGAACATAAAAAAAGGCCGTGAGGCCTTTTCTTTTATTCTATGTTTGAAGTTATGACGGCTACAATAAAGGCGGCTATTATTGCGAGGATCACAACGGGATCCAAAAAAGAGCGGCTACAATAACGGCCGCAACAAATAAGTTAAGTAAAATCAAAGTTATTTCATCAATTATTTTCATATTAAATTATATTATTAGTTGAAATAGCCGCTTTTTTGGCCGTTGTTCCATGAGGATAAAAACCTATAGAGAATTTTCTATCCGGTTTTGCGCACAACATACAATCAATACATGCTGTTTTCTCATTAGTTTGAGCCGGGCATATAACTATTTTATTGCCCTTTTCAGTGTAGCTGACTTTTTTAGCATTGGCGCGCATGATAACCGCTACCGGCGCTATATTTAGTTCTAGCAAGGTATCAACATCACTAACATTATTAGCGCTTAAGTTAACAGCAAATCCGTTATCATTGGCATATTTTATAGCGTCGCTATTTTCTTTATTGTCTATAACCGGATAATGAGTATATCCGAAAGCCTTTAATTTTCTTTTATTAATGACATTAGTGAGCTGCTTTAATTTTGGTGCATCTATGGTGCTAGTAGTACCTGGTTTTTTAGGCATGTCACCGGCTTGATTATGCCTATATTCTACTCCTTTTCTTAGCGCGCCAACTTGTAATAGAAAATCATCAAACAATACCCCGCGGTTACCTAATGACAATTGCTGCCAGTGTAATTGGATCGGCCCACTATCCGCAAAGCATCCATCACTTTTTAAAGGGCAATTATCCGGGCATGTTTTTTTAGGCGACGTTGAAACCGCCATTGGCCCGGTTTTTTTGTTCTTACTAATTAAAGTTAAATGATAATAATCATTATTTAAAGGTATCATTTTAATATAACTCCGCAACGCCAATAGCCAAACAATCTTTATATATCATTATCTGATTATCATTTATATGTTCATAACTTGCCTTACTACTACCAGTATCAAAAAATACGCTACATAACATGCACCAAGTAACACTAGGTAATCCGCCATACTTATGTTTTTTAAGCTTAACGACTTGGCCAACTCTTAACTTATTGATAATCTTTTCTGCAGTTTGATATTTCATAATTAAAGGTCCGCTTTAATGTTAGCTGATACAACATCGACGACGCTATATATAAAAGCATGATATTTTGTTGTGTTCCATCGGTAGTGTTTAGAAAACCTAAAACCGGTTAACATCATTAATGGTAGTAATAAATAGGCGTTGAATGTTCTTATAGTTTGTTTCATTTTATATTATCCTAGTTTAATGTATTAAAAGGCGGCCTTGATTGAGTTATTTAATATCTAATATACCATTGTCAAACGTGCCAAAATAAAAGCCTTTACGCATAACCTTAAAACGCGTGTTTTGCAATTGTGACAATTTTTGTCCCCATTCTAAAGCCGGACGTGTTTTACTAAAGCTTGCACTAGTTCCAGTCATTTCATTTATTACTACGTATTTTCTATCTTTAATCATTTTATCCCCCTTGTTTTTAATTTCGTGACCATTACAACAGCTTTCGCTAATCATTGCAAGCGATTCTCTTACAATAATTTTGTTAGTAATGTTTGTTAAATGTTAGCTATCAAAAATAGGTGTGATTACATACGTCTTAGGCTAGCAATGGCGAGGCTTGAGGCTATTTGTTAGTAATGTTAGCTATTAGATATTATATTTAGTTTTAAAGTATATATATATATGTAAAAGAATAATGTCCCACCGCCAGGTAGTTTGAAACAGGCGCTAACATTGCTGACATTGCATACATTTTTAATTTGATGCTAAATGTTAGCAATGTTAGCTATTAAAAAAGAATAGCTAACAATGCTGACATATTAAGCCGAGCGCTTAACGTTCCAATGTATAGTTTCAATTATTATTGATAGCTAACATTGCTGACATTGCATACAGTCACCGGCCTTATGCTCACACCTTGCCGGCCTTATGCGTTCAGCCCTTACTACTCGTGGCTTGCAGCTTGTGCCTGTTTGTAAGTTATTGATTCTTAAAGGCTTTGGGGTGGGGGCTTAAATCGGTCGGTTGGTCGGTTGGGGGGGTTACCTGCGTGAGCGGTGGCGGGGCTATATATGTAAATCTTTTAGAAATTTAATTTTGTAAATCTTTTAGAATTTTGAAATTTTTTTTGAGAAAAATTTAAAAGGTTAAGGATTGTTTTACATAGATAAATGTGTTAGGCTACAAACTAAACTAACCACGACTGGTGCTTTATGATTTCCTTTCCTTATTCTCCTCGCGAACTCCAAGCTACAGAGGCGCGTCTAACTCAAGTGTATGAATCTGCTAAACTCGGATTGAAAGGTGACAAGCTTGCCTTAGCATCAGGGATGTTACCCTCCGAGTATCGGCAACTGTGTCAGTTAGACCCTACTGTAGAACTAGCCGCAATGAAGGGCGCTGCTGACGCAGAAGTGGAAGCGTCAACTCAACTAAGAGATGCCGCTAGAAACGGAGACTCTAAAGCAGCGCTAGCGATATTGCAACACTCACATGGTTGGGCTACGGCTAAGGAGTCAACGAGAGTAGCGGTAGGACTGACGAACGCTGATGGTTCAGCTATGAATTTAGTTATAGGTTGGGAAGAATAACCAGATGTTAAGGATAATATAATGAAAGTAGTCTTACCCTACAGACCAAGAGATGTATTTAAGCCCCTTCACAACCGCAAGGAGCGTTGGGCAGTCGTAGTGGCTCATAGACGGGCAGGTAAGTCAGTATCGTGCATCAACGAGCTTATAAGAGCTGCCTGTCAGGATGTGTCTGGTGATGGGCGCTATGGCTACATCTGTCCTTATTACTCCCAAGCCAAGCAGGTGATATGGGATTACTGTAAAACCTTCACTAAACCTATACCTAATATAAAGGTGAATGAATCTGAGTTAAGATTAGACTTTCCTAATGGCGCAAGACTACAACTGTTTGGTGCTGACAATCCTGATAGATTACGTGGGCTATATTTTGATGGAATTATCGCGGATGAATATGGTGATTGGAAGTCATCGGTGTGGGCGTATGTAATTAGACCTGCATTAGCTGATAGAAAAGGCTGGGCTATCATCATCGGAACACCGAAAGGAAAGAACGCCTTTTATGAACGGTATGAAGCAGGGAAACAAGACCCGAATTGCTTTACATTAATACTGAAGGCTTCTGAATCAGGATTACTTGATGCAGAAGAACTAGCTGAACTGAAGAATGAACTAAGTGAAGACGCATGGCTACAGGAAATGGAGTGTAATTTCGATGCAGCTATACCGGGAGCTATATATGGTAAGGAAATGTATGAATTAGCTGAAGCTGGGCGAGTGAAACCATGTTATGATCGCTCATTAAAGACGTATGCTGCACTCGATTTAGGATGGAGTGATGATACAGCTATATGGTGGTATCAAGTAGTCGGTAAAGAACTAAGAGTAATTGACTGTTACAGTAATAGTGGTATGCCTATCAGTCATTATCATGAGATTCTCAAAGGTAGAGGCTATGATTATGGTGAATGGTTGTATTTACCCCATGATGCTAAGGCTAAAAGCTTACAAACTGGGCGATCTATAGAAGAACAGTTTAGATCATTAGGATGGCGACCAAGGATTGTACCAAGCGTAAGTCTGATGGATGGGATACAAGCAGCACGTCTGACTTTGGCTGATTGTTGGTTTGATCCTAAGTGTAAAGAAGGAATGGAAGCGCTAACACAATACCAACGTGAGTATAATCTGGATAAGAAAGTGTTTAATGACCGTCCAAAACATGACTGGACAAGCCATTTTTCAGACGCATTTAGATACATGGCATTAGCATGGCGTGAACAGCGGCCAGAGCCTAAAGTTAAGAAGGCTAAGTATTGGCAAGAGCAAACTTTGAATGAATTATGGGAAACAAGCACAAAAGCATTGAAAAAGCGAATTTAATGTTATAATCCCTCTAAACCTTTATAAATGAGTGTCAAAATGGCAGAATCAGAAGATAAGAAGTCAGCACAGCCTTGGCACGATGAACTATCGCGCTATAAAGAAGTGTTCAAAAAGTGGACAGAACGTGGTGAAAAGGTTGTTAAACGCTACCGCGATGAACGGAAAGACGTTGAGGCTACTGATGCTAGGTTTAATATCTTTTGGTCTAACGTACAGACATTAAAACCCGCTATTTACGCTAAACCACCTAATCCTGAAGTATCAAGACGCTTTGATGACCAGAATGATGCAGCGCGAGTAGCTTCAACTATATTAGAAAGGGTGTTAGCTTATGAGATTACTCAATATCCTGACTTTCACGCTACTCTTAGTAATGTTGTCGATGATCGTCTGTTGCCGGGGCGTGGTGTCGCTTGGATTAGGTACGAACCAGTTATCGAATCAGTTGAGACAGAACCTCAGATCACTGATTATGAAGAAGTAGGTGAAGGTTATGAAGAAGAAGGATATGAACAGATAACATCTGAAACATCACCTGTAGATTACGTTTACTGGCAAGATTTTGCCCATCTACCCGCTAGAACATGGGAAGAAGTTACTTGGGTAGCTAGACGCGTTTATATGTCCTTAGAAGAAGGTGAAGAACGTTTTGGTGATGTATTTAAATTAGTCCCATTAACTTTATCACCCGATAGACAAGATGGCGAGAAAGAAACTACTCAATCATTAAAGAAAGCTGAAATTTGGGAAATTTGGTCTAAATCAGAAAAATGCGTCTACTGGATAGCAGAAAACTACGATATAGTCTTAGATCATCGTGACGACCCATTAGAACTGATAAACTTCTTTCCTTGTCCTAAACCTTATTTTGCTACAACTACTTCAGGTTCTTTAGTTCCTGTTGCTGACTTCTTATTGTATCAAGATCAAGCAGACGAAATAGATGACCTAACAGGTCGAATCAAGCATCTTACCAAAGCCATGAAGGTTATGGGTATCTATGCTGCTGATGAACCTGCTATTGAACGATTAATGAAAGAAGGTAATGACGGGGTGCTTATACCTGTTAAGAACTGGGCAGCATTTGTTGAGAAAGGTGGTCTTCAAGGTGCAGTACAGTTTATGCCTCTTAGAGACGTAGCTCAAGCATTACAACAACTTTATGTAGCTCGTGAATCATGTAAGCAAATAGTTTACGAAACTACCGGTCTATCAGATATTATGCGTGGAGCATCAGTAGCATCTGAAACTGCTACAGCTCAACAAATTAAATCACAGTTTGCATCATTAAGATTGAACAATATGAAAGATGACATGAGCAGATTCGCTCGTGACATTTTACGTATGAAGTCAGAAATCATTTGTTCTAAATATCAACCTGAAACTTTAGTGAAAATATCAGGCATTATGAGTACGCCTGACGCTCAGTTTGTTCAAGCAGCTATTGAGTTGCTAAAGAATGAAACAATGCGTAACTTTAACATTGATATTGAGACTGACACTTTAGTACAGATAGATCAACAAACTGAAAAAGCAAACAGAGTTGAGTTCTTAACTTCAGTAAGTTCATATCTTGAAAAAATACTACCAGTAGGTCAACAACATCCTGATCTAGTTCCAATATTAGGTGAAATGTTATTGTTCGGTATTAGGGGCTTTAAGATTGGCCGTACTATTGAAGGTTCATTTGAACAGTATATTGCTCAAGCAACTCAACAAGCTAAAGCTAAAGCTGCACAACCTCCACAACCACCGCCTCCTACTCCTGAAATGATTAGGGCGCAAGCAGAAGTTCAAAATGCTCAAGCTAAGAATCAAATGGAACAAGCTAAACTTCAAACTGAACAACAACTTGAAACGCAGAAACTACAGTTTGAACAGTGGAAAGCACAACTTGATTCTGACACCAGAGTTATGATCGCTGAAATGAGTAGTAAAACTAGCTTGAAACAATCATCAATGACTATAAATGCAGCTCGCGATCAAGAAGGTTTGATAGAGATGGGCGAAACTGGTGAAGAACAACCTACTAGCGCATTATCAGGGCTTATAGATGCAGTAAATCAAAACTATGCACAGATGCTTCAAATGTCATCTATGCAAAATGAAATGGTAATGCAAAAACATGCTGAAATGATGGCTCAACTTTCTCAACCTAAACAAATTGTTCGCGGTGCGGACGGTAAAATAATTGGAGTTCAATAATGGCTGTATCATTAAATACAACACTTCGCAATAGCCGAGCTGATGCAATCACGACTTTTGCAGGTAACGGGGCTAAGTTAAGAATTTATACTGCTGGTGCAGTTCAAATAGTTGAGTGCGTTTGTGGCACTCCATTTGCAGGCGCGGCTTCAAGCGGGGTTCTAACTTTGTCAGCTATTGCTCAAGGTACAGCAGGCGCTACAGGAACTGCGACTAACGCAAGCATTTATAAAGCTGACGGAACTACATTAATAGTTAGCGGTTTAACCGTAGGCACGTCTGCATCGAATGTTAATCTTTCAAGTACTTTAATAACAACAGGTGATAATGTTGCTATATCTTCAGCTACGATCACTGAAGGCAACGCTTAGAAATGGCTTTGTGGGATTCTGGAATATGGGATTCCTCTAAATGGTCTACGATAGAAACAACCGTAGCCATACCGCTTGCGGATATAACTGTTGCTTCTACTGGTAAGGTTGTACATTCTGGCACGTTAGCAATATCACTTGATGATGTAACTGTAGCTTCTAGCGGAGTAATAACTCGCCACGCAACAGTAGAGCTAACACTGGATGATATAACTGTAGCTTCTAGTGGCGTAATAACCCGCCATGCAACAATAACATTGGCTCTTGATGATATTGATGTAGTTGTAGCCGGGCAAGATGTTCATGCAGGGCCTATAAGTTTAACCTTAGATGACTTTACTTATACATCGTCAGGAATAGTCGTTCATAATGCGGCAATAGCTATTCCTCTTGAAGATATAAGTGTACAAATATTAGGTTCTGATGTTCACGAAGGTGTTTTAGCTTTAACTTTAGAAGATATAGCTGTTTACTTTCAGACGTTTGTACCTCAGCACCGAGGGGGAACGGGCAAGAAAAAATCTAAAGTTTATAAAGATTTACGTCAAGAAGTTGAAAATGATATAGCAAATGCTATAGCTAAAGTTACAGGTGAAGATATACCCCCTGAGCTTGAAGAAATTAGTTTAGAAGCTGAAATTAAAGTTGCTGAAGAAGCTAATATAGCTAGGCTTCAAGAAAGGGTTATGCAAGCGCAAGCAATGGCGCTTCAAGCTGAAATAGACCGTTTAATTCAAGACGAATTAGACGATGAAGAATCATTAATGTTACTTTTATAGGCAAATCAAATGGCAGGATCAGCACTAATAACAGGCGCTTCAAATGGGAACGCTCAACAATCAGCGGGTAATGACGGGTCTACATTATCTGTCAGTATCAATAGTCCTAAACCTACCTTTAGATATACTGCTATTGATATAACACCAGTAGCTACTGCAACTGATGTTTTAGTATTGAAAGGTTCAGCTACTAAAACAATCCGTGTAACTAGAGCAGGTATATTAGGTACAGCTACAGCGGCCTCAATTTACGATCTATACCTTACTAAACGAACTACGGTTAATACAGGTGGTACTTCAACTGCCCCTACACCATCTCAATCTGATTCGTCAGATGCCGCGGCTACTGCTACTCTAGCGCTTTATACCGCTAATCCTTCAGCATTAGGTACGGGCGTAACTTTAGAAGCTTCAAAAGTATATTTACCTGCTGGCGCTACGCCTGCTGGAGCTGGAACAGAAAGACAGTTTATGTTCGGCAACCGTAACGATAAAGCACCTGTACTACGCGGTGTAGCTGAGTCTATAGCGTTTAACTTTGCTGGCGCGGCTGTGCCTATAGGCGCATCATTATATTTAATCATTGAATGGACTGAGGACGTTCTTTAATGCCTTTATATGAAGTCAAATGTAGAACCTGCGGAGAACATCAAGATATATTCCGCAAGTTAGCTGATTGGGATAAGTTACCTGAATGTTGTGGAGAAATCACCATTCGGGTAATGACCGCACCTGCGGTATTTGAAGACATAAAACCTTACAAGTCTATGATGACTGGGGAAATGATTACTGGAAGAAGCCAACATCGCAAGCATTTGATTACTCATAATGTGCGTGAAGTTGGTAATGATAGTACAGAACAAAAAGTAGATCATTTTGCGGTAAAACGTAAGAAAGAAGCTTTGCGTAGAGAAATATCTGAAAAATTCAATTAAGGATTAAGAAATGAGTGAAGATACAATGCTTGACGACTCAAGCGAAGTAGTAGAATCAGTAGATTCAACACCTGCTATTGAGTCAAATGAACCTGAAACTACACAAGATATTATCAGTAAAGAATTTGATAAACTTGAAGATAAAGCTCCTGAAGAAAAAGCACCTGAAGAACCTAAAGTAGTATCACAAGAACGCTCACCTTGGAAATCATGGAAGGCGGATGCTGCTAAAGTAATGGAAGGCTTGCCTGAAGAAGCACAGAAGTATATAATCGAACGGCAGGATCAATTCCATAAAGGGATTGAACAGTATAAGGAAGCAGCCAACTATGCTAAAACCATAGATAAAGCTATTTCGCCTTATAAAGATTACATGCACAACCTAGGCGTAACTCCAGACGTGGCGTTTACTAACCTATTGAAAACCGAACACACGCTTAGAATGGGATCATACCAAGAAAAAGCGGAAATGTTACAAAAGTTAGCACATGATTACCAGATTGATATGAACTCACTAGCCGGTGTGCCATACGATCCGAATATGCACAATTTAAAAGCGCAGTTGGAGTATACCCAAGGTCAACTGCAAGCCTCTCAAAACTTTAGACAAAGCCAAGAGGATGTACAGATTCAGTCTAGTATTGATGGATTTGCACAATCACATGAACATTTTACAGATGTGCAAGCTACGATGGCAGACCTGCTAGAACGTGGTTTTGCAAATGATCTGGATGATGCTTATGCGAAAGCCATACGATTAGATGATAATGTTTTCAACAAAACTATTGCTCAACAGCAAGGTGGAGCTAACAGACAAAATCTAGTTCAGGCAAATCAAGCAGCTCAAGCTGCAAAGGCCGCAGCCGTATCTGTAAAAGGCGCTCCTGCTGGAGTGACTCGCTCAGTTATGCCTGCATCAACTGAAGATGCCGTACGTCAAGCAATGCGCTTACACGGTTTATAATTTTTTAGAGGATTACTATTATGGCTTTCGCCAACAGCGCAATCAGCGATATCATCGCTACTACTATTGAGTCTCGTACTAAATCGGCTCAAAACAACTTGTCTAACAACAACGCATTATTGATGCGTTTGTCTGAACGTGGCAACATTAAAACTATTTCTGGTGGTTCAACAATTTTACAAGAATTGTTCTATAACGACCCTAATACTAACTACGCATCTTCATACTCCGGTTATGAAACTATCAACATTTCACCTGATAGCCCAATTTCTGCTGCTCAATTCACACTAAAGCATTATGCTGATGCAGTAACTATTTCAGGCCCTGAAATGTTACAAAACAGTGGTAAAGAGCAAATGATCGAATTGCTTGCAACTCGTGTTGAAATTGCTGAAGCTCGTTTACGTAACAAAATTGATACTGATTTACATGGCGATGGAACTGGCAACGCTGGTAAGAACTTAGTTGGTTTGTCAGCTATGATTAGCACTACGCCTACTTCTGGTACTTACGGTGGTATTGACCGCGCTACTTGGACTTTCTGGCGTAACGGTGCTTTCACATCTACTACTTTGGCTGGCGGTGTTGCTACTGCTGCTAACATTCAAAACAGCATGAACACTGTTGCTTTGTCTGTAGTTCGTGGAACTGACCATGTAGATTTAATCTATGCTGGATCAACTGCTTACTCTGTTTACTTGTCTTCTTTACAAGCTATCCAACGTATCACTGATGATAAATTAGGTGCTGCTGGTTTCAGCGCATTGAAATTCTATGGCGGTGCTGGTTCTGCTGACGTTGTACTTGGTGGCGGTATCGGTGGTAATCAAGTTGCAACTAGAATGGACTTTATCAATTCTAAATATGTTTATTTCCGTCCTCACAAAGATCGTAACTTCGTGCCTATCGGTGGGGATCGTCAAGCGGTCAACCAAGATGCAATCGTTCGTTTGATGGGTTTCTCAGGTGCATTAACTTGTTCTGGCGCTCAATTCAACGCTACTTTCTCAACTCTATAAGGTTTAAATCTAATGGCTTATAAAATTACTGATCCATTGATAGGCCCTCAACCTATCTCATATTCTGACACTACTAAAAATCATCTTTTAGGCACTATCGTTCGTGCTGAAGATGCTGCTTACGGTGCTGGTGAATTTATATATTTAGCGGGTATCGCATCTACTGTTGTTGGTTCATTAGTAGACTATGATTCATATTTAGGTACTACTGCTTTAGCTCCAGCTACTGGTGGTTTAGGTCAAGTTGCGGTTGCGATGTCTGCTAACGTAGCATCACAATACGGCTGGTATCAAATTGCAGGTATAGCGGCTGTAAAAGCCCCTAACGCTATGGTTGTTGGCGCTGAAGTTTTCTCTTTAGCTGCAACTCCCGGCTCTGTAGATGATGCAGCCGTCAATGGTGAGCAAATTCTTAACGCTAAAGTTAGCACTACAACTGGTACTCCATCAAGCGGTTTGGCATTGATTCAAATCAATCGTCCTTTCCATCAAGGTCAAATAGTATAAAGTAGTAAAAGGGGGTAATAGCCATTACCCCCTAATTTTTTTTGAGGATTTAAAATGAGTGATGGAATTTCATACGTTGGCGATACCGGTGGCGATGCTTACTTAGATGTATCTTTTTATGTTGGTATTCATGAGAACCAAGAATACGACTTTATTAGGATAGGTGTTCCGGGTGATAAGTCTTTATCAATAGATACTATTGCTGAAGATACCCATAAAAGACGTTTTGCAAGACAATGGGAAGCCTATAAAGGGCTTAAAGATATAAAAGGCACTCCAATGGCCGAGTGGGTAGAAATAGCCGAAACATTGAGACACGAATTAGCATATCAAGGCTTTAGATTTATTGAACAAGTTGCAAGCGCACCTGATTCAGCTTTTGCTAGAATGATGGGCGGTATACAATTAAGAGTTAAAGCACAAGCCTTTTTAAATAGAGGTAAAGTTGATGCTGATGTTATAATCACTCAACAAAACGACCAAATAGCTGAACTTCAAGCTCAAATGAAACTTTTAATGGACTCTATGAAAGTAGAACCTGCTAAACGAACTCGTAAAAGCGTAGAAGAAGAACCTAAAACTTCATAGGATTTAAAATATGGCAACCCTTTTATCGAACGTACAAGATGTCTGTTTAGAATTAGGGTTGCCTGTCCCTACTGTCGTAGCTACTTCGACAGACCCCCAAGTGCTACAAATATTAGCACTGATGAATAGAGCTGGCGATATCATATCAACTGATAGGGATTGGCAAACTCTAGCCGCAGAATACCGTTTTGAGACTGTATATTACCAATACACAGGTAATGTAACCGCAGACTCAACAACAATTACAAATTTAAGCTCAGTAATTGGTTTAACTACTGATTTTATGGCTTCAGGCACTGGTATCCAACAAGATAGTTTTTTAACTGCTGTAGGCTCTACAACTGCTGAAATGACTATTCCATCTACAGAAACTGCAACTGGAATCACTATTACTTTTGGGCAAGCTAGATACGCTATGCCTAGTGATTATGCACGAATAGTTGATAAGACTCAATATAACAAATCTAACCGTTGGTCTATTATAGGGCCTAAAGATGCTCAAGAGTGGCAATGGCTTAAAGCTAGTTATGTAACAACTGGCCCACGTATGCGTTTCCGCATGATGGGTGACAAGTTTACACTCTGGCCTGCACCTACAGCAACGCTTGTATTAGGTTTTGAATATGTCTCTAATGGCTGGGTTATAGCCGCTAACGGAACGTATAAAACTAAGTTTACTGCTGATACTGATACTAGCAGATTTACTGATAGGGTTCTAATTTTAGGTACTAAACTTAAGCTATTTGAAATTAGAGGCTTTGACACTACTGCGGTACTTCAGGATTATACTCGTGAGCTAGATAAATGGAAAGCTTCTGAATCAGGTGCTGATACATTATCACTTGCACCCCGCTATCCAAACATCCTACTTACACAATCGAACATACCGGATACGGGTTTTGGGAACTCTACAAGTTAGGTTATTGATTTAAGTATCAAGCCATGATATCATATAATCTCTTTTTATTTAATCGGAGATTATCATGGCAAGACCAGTTAACGGCATTACATTTTGGGATAGAGTTAACGTACATACTGAAGTACAAGTAAACGGATGTATTTTATTTAAAGGGAATTTAGATGATTGTGGATATGGAAGAATAACGAGAGACGGAAATTTAGTTAGGGTTCATAGAGAAGTTTGGAAGCTACATAACCCTAATCAAGAAATAACAGGGGTTATAATGCACTCATGTGATACCCCAAACTGTATTAATCCAGAACATCTGTCTCAAGGGACACAAGCTGAAAATGTAGCTGATATGAGAACTAAAGGCCGAGGTAGGTATTTAACTGGAAGCCAGCAGTCTCAAGCAAAGTTAGATGAAAATAAGGTGCTAATTATCAAGGATAAATTAGCGATAGGTGTTACTTGTGCAAGGTTAGCTAGAGATTTTGATGTTAGCGAATCTGCTATTCGCAATATTAAAATGGGAAGACGGTGGACACATGTTAAATAGGCCAAATAAATGCTAAAACCAAGAAGACAAAGGGCTAGTACGATCACAGTTACTGCACCTGTAGGTGGTTGGAACTCTCGTGATCCTTTAGCACAAATGAAGCCGTCTGATGCAGTAGTATTAGATAATTGGTTTTGTACGCCTACTGAACTTAGATCACGAAAAGGGTATTCTGATTGGGCTACTGGAATCCCCGGTTCAGTTCAAACATTAATAGATTACGATTCTTCTACCGGTACAGAACAACTATTTGCAGTTAGTAATAACGCAGGAACTTGCGCGATTTATAATGCAACAGCTCAAGGCGCTGTAGGCGCTGCTGTAGTTAGTGGATTAACTAACGCTAAATGGACTCATGCTCAATTTGCAACTTCAGGTGGGTCATTCCTTCTAGCTGTTAATGGACTTGATAATCTGCGAATTTATGACGGTACTACATGGTATGCAGTTACCGCAGTATCTTCACCGTATGCTATTACGGGTGTCGCAACTACGCTTTTATCAGATGTTCATACTCATAAAAGACGTAACTGGTTTATTCAGAAAGAGTCTCTTAAATGCTGGTATTTAGCTACTGATGCAATTTCAGGTGCAGCGGCAGTATTTGACTTTGGCCCTATCTTTGAACAAGGAGGGTCTATATCTCAAATAACAACTTGGTCGTTAGATGCTGGTTACGGAATGGATGACTATTTTGTAGTTATCACTTCAGCAGGTCAAGTAGCTGTATATAAAGGTGTTGACCCTGCTGATCCTAATAACTGGTCATTAGTAGGTGTTTATCTTGTAGGTTCACCTGTAGGGGAGCGTAGCACTTGCAAATATGGTGGTGATGTATTATTGCTTAATAAAGATGGATTAATCCCTTTATCTAAAGCCTTAATGTCTAGCCGTGTCAGCACCCATTTAATGATTACTGATAAGATTCAGAATCAATTAGCGCAAGATACGACTACTTATGCAAGTAATTATGGGTGGGATGTAACATTATACCCTCCTCAAAATATGCTTTTAGTTAATGTCCCGATTAGCGCAACTGAATCATATCAGTACGTTATGAACACCATTTCTGGTGGTTGGGCTAGATGGACTAACATACCCGCACAGTGTTGGTATTTTGCTAATGAGAATCTTTATTTTGGTACAGCAGGAAAAGTCTGTAAAGCTTGGGATACTCAAGCTGATAATGGCGCAGCTATCGTAACCGATCTGCTCCCTGCATTTAGCTCATTTGGGTCTTCAAGTAGAGTAAAACGCTTTACTATGGCTTTAATCTCTATGGGATATACAAATCCTTTTGGATTTTCAGCCCAAATGAACCTTGATTTTGACCAATCATCTACGCCTGTAATACCTACAACT
>Ga0304729_1000793_pt1 | contig 21933 bp, 21 predicted proteins | sample C_131016_MF_Meta_FD_190475 | JGI IMG/M metagenome (GOLD analysis project Ga0304729, IMG submission 190475) | Freshwater microbial communities from Lake Croche, Canada to study carbon cycling - C_131016_MF_MetaG (v2) (version 2) | ecosystem: Environmental > Aquatic > Freshwater > Lake | place... | reverse complement strand
AAGTCCTCGCCATCGAGGACCTGAACGCCCGACTTTGGATCTGGTTGGCACAGGTCTATCACGTCCGCCCCCATGGGGGACTGAATGATCAGACTCCGCTTGAGCGGTACCAGCAGGATCTACCGAAGATGAGGCAACTTGGCCTTCTAGCCCCCCGTATCGATGAGATTTTCTACCACCGCGTCGAGCGAAATGTTCGAAAGGACGGCACCATCGCCTACCAATCCCAGTTCTTTGAGGTGCCCTACGAACTCTCAGGACAAAAGGTGTGGCTCGTGGTGGAGCCCCATTCGGGCCAAGTCATCGGCGCCGAGGATGCTGGGGGGTCCCCCTTAGGTCCCGCGACCCCCATCGATCGGATCGCCAACGCCAGTCGTCGCCGTCGACGGACTGAAGATCAGGAGGGTTGAGCCATGTATCGACAGCATTTTGGCATCAAGGCGCACCCCTTCGACAAGGCCGCGACCGACCTTTGGGAGGATCACGCCATCAACCCTCTGCGTGAGCGTTTTCAGTGGCTCCTCGAGAGTCCAGGTCTTGGTCTTCTCACCGGGGATCCTGGCGTCGGCAAAACCTCCGCCATTCGCAAGCTGGCCCAGGCCGTTAACCCTCATCGCTACCAGATCATCTACACCGCCGAAACCGATTTCGGTCGAACCGATCTCTATCGGAGCCTGGGGCTGCACTTTGGCCTCCAACCCCACTATCGACGGGCCAATATGTGGCGGGATCTTAAGGAGGCCATCCAGGACAAAGCTGAAACTCAGAACTGCCTTCCTGTCTGGATCCTCGATGAAGCACAGAACCTCCCGCCCTCGTTCTTCAGGGACTTCCCGTCCTTCCTGAACTTCGCCTTCGACTCGAAGGATCTGATGACGGTCTGGATGGTGGGGCTGCCGCCCCTCGCCCAGACCATTGATCGGGCGATCAATGCCCCTCTGGCCAGTCGCATCCAGATGCGAACGCAGATCAAGCCACTCCACGAAAGAGAAAGGTTCCAAGCGTTTCTTCAGTATGGCCTCAAGGTCGCCGGGTGCGAGCACACCCTCATGACCGATACCGGTATCGAGCTCCTCCGCCAGGCTTCCCAGGGCATCCCCCGGCAGGTCGGGCGGATCGTAAGGCAAGCGATGCGGCTTGCCGTCCCCAAAGGGCTCAATCACCTCCCAGATGATCTCATCCAGCAAGCGATCGAGGAATTACGATGAATATCGATTTTGAAGATCTGTTCCCCGAAGACCTGACCGATGAAACCGCCCGGGCCATCAGCGAACTGCTCCATCAGGTTGCTGACCACTTCGATCGCACGTTCATCGACCAGATCCTGCGAGCGAACCGGAAGTCATTCATGATGGGGGTGAATCCGAAACGTCCCTGATAACCTCTGAAATAACGACCATCATCCCGCACTGATCTAGGGTTGCAACCAAAGGGATCCGTGCGGGATCGACCCTAAAATCCCACCTCAAATAGGGCGAGACATCAGCCCTCGATCAGACCGGGACGTAACACCTATCCGAAGCTCAAGTCGCTCGCAGTGTTGTGAATCAATCCGCTGAAGAGCGTGGTGCGGCAATACCGCACGCCACGTTCTGTGGGAGCCGGAAGCGGGTGACTGCTTCCGGCGACCCGGTGGGCGCCAGGTAACTGGTGTCCCTACCGGAACCGGTGTACTCTCCTTCAGGGAGTGCGCTCCGATCGACCGGCAGGTTTTCGATCCGATCGGGACTCTCGACCTTCTTGAGGGTGGTACCGACGCGGCCCTTCTGGCCGCCGGTTTTTTTGGCCTCCCCCTCCTTAGGCTTCTTTGGGGTGGGGAAGCGATCGGTCGATGGAGGCTTGCTGCTATTGCGGCTTGAAAGGCTGAGCCGACCGACCATGAGCTGAACGACGAGGATCAGGACTTCGAGGGTCGATCGGAGTGCTGGCGAGAGATTAGGCTCTTCATCGAGCAGCACCTGGACGCGCTTGAGTGTTGCCTTGACGTCAATGTTGTCGATGGTCAAACCCGTAACCTTCTGAAGAATTTGAAGTTACGGTTATTATAAGGGCGGTTTTAAAAGTCGATTTTGACCTCCTGAGGGCCTGTCAGGCGGACGATCTGATGGGCGGGTCGAAAGGGCGTTTGAGGGGTGTCAAAACGTCCGGAGAGATAACGAAAGAGGCGCGGACAAGGAACCTAAGACGATGCGGCCGCTGAACCGAAAAAACGGCCTTTCGAGCGAAAAACCTTGTCAAGCTTTATTTTCAGCTATTTCTACTTTTTTTACGCTGAGTAGATACGTTAAGTTTATGATAAGTCGGGTAGTAGCCATGGATTACTCCATCGCTACTACCCGACTAGCCGAATGTAGGAGAACTCATTAAATGCCGGGTCATATTTTGATTTCGATTCGAGTTATCAAGGTCCTCTCGATATTTTGTCTTGCCTTGATTATCCCCAAAGCCTGGTCAAAGGAGAGTCAGAGAAATCTCAAATGTGAAGTGGCAATCATCGGAGGCGGGCCGGGGGGCTTGTACAGTGCTTTTCGACTTGGTCCCAAGCTTCACAACAAGACTTGCCTTTTTGAGAAGGAAAATCGACTAGGAGGCCGCCTTTATGATGTACCCAGCTATCCAGGAGGCCCTGTCCATGGTGTAGGTGGGTTGCGCGTGATGGAAGGACAGGATCTCGTCTTTGCCCTAGCCAAAGAACTCGGTATTACACTGGAACCGGGTCCCTATGTTGATGACATGATTAGCGCCCGCGGTGCTTTCGCATTCGATACTGAAATTCTCAGGAAAGAGGTTTACCCTCTTGTGTCTGAGTCCGAATCCGCCCTCTATGACAAATTGCAGTTCGGTCCTGAGCGTGCCAACGTGTCCCGTTATCCGGACTATCGTTCCTACGTGCGTGCGGTTGCCGGTAAGGAAGAGTACTTTTTCCTCAGAGATATCTCTCGATTTAGGGGCGATTACACCTATTCTCTTGATGCGGGCGGCTACATGGACTGGCTTGATGAGGAGATGAACGTATGCTGCACAGGCTACTTTCCCGTGGGTGGAATGTCAGAGTTTCCCCGCCGGATGGCAAATAGTGCTCAACGAGACGGGGTGCGAATTTTCACATCTGAACCGGCGCTTTCGATACAAGGACGAGGTGGCCATTATTTCGTAAGGACACCGAATCATCGGGTTGAGGCAAAACATCTGATCATTGCTGCCGACCCCCATGGATTCAAGTCGGTGACTGGCAACATATCCAAGAGGATTCAGGCGCAGGCACAATTCCAGCACATCACCGGCGTGAAGGTCGCGACGGTTACCCAGTGGTTTCCATACTCCTGGTGGAATAATCTGATCGAGGGTCGGGATGTGCATCGTGCCTGGACTACGGAAGCCTGCCTTAATGCGATAGAAATTCCGAAGGACAAGTATGCCGCCGACCAGTTGGTCGTCAGAACCGTTTATACAGACGATCAAGATTGTGTGGACTTTTGGGATATCACGTTTCGACAGAAGGGCGTCGAGGCTGTAGAGGCCGAGATTAACCGGGGTCTAAAATACCTCTTCCCCAACGCCGACATCCCTAAGCCCCTAAAGACGATCGTGCAAATCTGGCCAGCAGGGTGGTACTTTCTTGGAGCGGGATCGAATTTCACCAACTCTGACATCTCCCAGTGGGCGGTCCGGCCTCTACCCGGGGAAGCAGTTTCCCTGGTTGGCGACTCATATAATCCCCAACGGGCGACTTGGAGTGACGGAGCATATAAGTCGGCCATCAATACCCTAAATGCGTTGTATGGATTCGATATCCGGTATCAACAGTCTAGAACCGACTTAGCCCCTAAGATGAAGGTAGGCCGCCACAAGGGCGGACTAGCCAGGCATTAATAGAGTCCTTAACCCTTCGACTGAGTTTTCAGCTCAAGTATGCATGGTTTAGCGGGTTTTCTTTCGTCTTGTGTGGAAGCAGGGTTCATAGCGGTACCGGATTTTGTCAGGGGATGGCCAGGAAGCTTTGAAAGGTTTCCTGTCGTCAGGTAGAAAATGTTTGCCGGATTCGTAGCGACCTAAATCCTCATGCTTTGATGATGGTCGCCGGAATCTGATTATTGATATTCTCGGCTATGGGATTGCTTGCACCCAGGTGATAAGCTGCAATTGTTTCCGGTAAATGTGAATTCAAGGTCTTCACTAAGGCGCGGGAGGGGCTTCATCCGACTGCGCTTAGCCCAAGAGATCCAGGGTCGATAAAGGAGCTCAGGCTCTGCGCTGGTGAGACACATACGCGGGTTATTCAGGGCCGACTATTTAATACTCACTTGCGCCTCATGAGACAGGAATCTGGTGTTTATTGTTTAAAGTCGTTACTTGCGATCTAACGGAAGAAGTATATGGAGCGCCCAAATATATGGGCCAAGCTGATTTGATTGGACCCTAACCCCCAGGACCCCGCTGATCATACCCCTTGGCGGGTTGGGTGCCCGCACACGGTTTCGTGGCTCTATGGGCTTCTCAGGAGGCCATTGTTACCCCTCTATCACTTATCACTTATCGAGTTCTGCCAAGAGGTTCACGCATTTCGTGACCACGGCGACTCAAGCCAAGGCGGGTCTGAGTTCAGCAAGAAAGGGTGCGAGTGGTTGGGGTGCTCTCAATCTCAGCTTTCATTTTGGTAAGCTGTTGGCCGACGCGCACCAGAACTTATTAGTAGCACTAATAAGTTGACAACTTCAGAGAATGCGATTTCCCTTTTGGCCTCCCTCGACGACATCGCCTTTCCGAAAGCTCTTGAGCGGCTGGAACCCGATATGTCGCAAAAGGATGCCTTGGCACAAAAAAACCACCCGAAGGTGGCTTTTTTCTTTCAATCATCAAAGGGTGGACACCCTGTGTCCGAAGGGTAGGGCGCTTTCAAGTGTGCCCCCGGCGTGCCCCCAAAAAAACAAAGGCCCACCGAAGTGAGCCTAAGTCTATGAATTAAATGGTGGGTCGTGTGAGACTCGAACTCACGACCACTGCATTGAAAGGGCCAAAAGTACTTTTATATGATTGATTTATAAAGATAATGTCGTGACCTTTCGTTGCTAAAATGCTCCACGATGCTTAACTCTTCATTACTGTCTTACGCAAAACTTACGCAGGTCGATTGGGTTCTATCTCTCGACCCCAAAGCAGCCTCCGCCAACCCGGGGCGGTTCATATCACTTCTGGAATCTGTGACGGCACCTAGCTCCGCTTTCTCTTATCGGTATTCATCGATTCAGGAATGACCGATTGGAGGCCCTTTAATATGACTGGGTTTCGGCCAGGAAACTCGGCTACCAGGCGCAGCTTTCCCCCCATCGCCTGAACGTAGCTTTGCAGAGTCGAAAGCATTAGGTCGTGTCGCTTCTCGATCCGGGATACGTTCTCCTGCCTTATGTTGAGAGTTTCTGCGAGGCGCTCCTGCGTAAGAGCCATGGCCGTACGCAGGTCTTTGAGCGTTGCTTCTTCAGCCATCATTTCCGCTGCCATGGACTGAATCCTCTGCCGACGCTCTGGAGTCAAACCCTCCATCTTTTCTTTGAGTGTCTTTGTCATGTCTATTTGCCTATCTTTGAGATGTGCGCATCAAATCGATTGTCTGCCTTCTTGATGAGCTGACGGTAAAATCTTTGCTCACTAACCCCTGATTTATCTCCGCCTACCAAGAGAACGGCTTTCCTATTGGGGTCAAATGCAAAGGCAAATCGCCAAACGCCATCATCAGCCTCGAATCGAAGCTCTTTCATGTTTGCGTGCTTCGATCCTTTGAGAGTGTCTACTCGCGGTCTTCCGAGGTTCGGTCCGAACGCCTGCAGCAACTCTGCATGAGCGAGCAGACCATCCTGTACAGCCTCGGGCAACGCCTCAAATTCAGGATCAAAGTCGTTGTGAAAAAGTATGGTCCACTCCATAGGATGACTATGACCCAAGAGACATATGCCGTCAAGGTCATATCACCAAGAGGCGGGACTCAGCTCCGTCTAATCCGGCGTCCATCAAACGATGGATTCTTAGCTCGCGGGTGGCTCATATCGACCCAAAGCGCAACTAGAGAGTCGTAAAAAGCAGACGAGGTGAACGCTGGTCCAAATCCGCGTAGTTTTGACGGTTAAGGAAATTTGGGTACAAAAAGACCCTATGGCCACTGACGTGGCTTTTTTTTAGTCTGAAGGTTGGGTCTTGGTCTAGACCCTGAGGCGAAGCCGGGTTAAAACGGCCTCTGAAAAATTAGAACGGCGTATCACTGCTTTCAACTTGCAGGACGACTGCAGTGACACGCCCAACCCCCGGCCGATGGCCAGGTGCGGGATCACTATCCCAGAACCCAAAACCCTTGTCCAGACCTGATGCATCGGCCCTTCGAGGTGCCTATGTCTCAGCCCAATGCTCGCCGTTTCCACTGCGTCCGCTGTCACGCGCTCGTTGTCATCTGCTCATCCTGTGATCGCGGCAATACGCATTGCAGCAAAGAATGCTCAAAGGCCTCTCGAAGGGAAAAACAGCTTGCATCGGACCGTCGCTATCAGGCCACCTGGTCGTATCAACCATTCCGCGCGCAATCGAACCTATCGACACCGCATCAAGGTTTCGGCCAAACTGCATACTTGGACGCTCACCAATTGCAACGGTCAAACTCTGATTTCGGAATGGTGCAGCCATACATCCGTATATGGACGCCCGCTACGAGCGCAAGTGATTTTTTCTGGTTGCATAAAGTAGCGATTGCATTCGTATACTCGGGCTCTCTGGTGTGATGATCAATCACGGCTGCACCTCAGGGGATGGAGAATCCAGTTTGGGCGCGGGTTTTGTTGATTTGCACTTACCATGCACTTACGGAAAAAACAAAGACCCGCCGAAGCGAGCCTAAGTTCTTGAATTTTAATGGTGGGTCGTGTGAGACTCGAACTCACGACCACTGCATTAAAAGTGCAATGCTCTACCGACTGAGCTAACGACCCTCCAAGCAAGCCATTATAATGCTGAAGCCTTAGTGTGAGCAAGGAAGTGACGCCCAAGGCCTTTTTATGTGGGCTGGCTTTTGGAGGATAAAGATGTTGCGTTTTGGCTCTCTCTCTTCTCGTGTCGTCCTGATCTTTATGGCCCTGACGCTGACGGGCTGTGTGTGGTTGCGACTTCTCCAAATCAAGAATCAGTTGGCTGATTTCGACGAGAACTTTCGGATTGAGGTTGCCGATAAGCATTTTATTTTGCACTTCATCGATCCTGTCTTGCTGAGTGATGACTTTATCTATCTCAGCAAACTCAACCCCAGCCGGATTGAGAAGTTACCTCAAGGCGATGAACGTTGGGTGTTGGATTTTCATCTTGATCCAGCGAAAACACCGGAACAAAAAACAAAGACGCTGTCGTTCATCATGACCTATACCAAGGCTCATAAGCTGGCTGCATTTGATTTCTCCCCGCTCTTTGTCGAGATGGCTCCGGTTGCGTTTCTTGAGGCTTCGATACGCTCCCTAGGCGTTGGGAAGGTTGACCAGGATAAGAAGCAGCTTAAGGTCGATCCAGAGGATCTCCCAAAGCTTTCATCAAGTCTTCCAAAAATGGAGGCTATTACCCAAGTGATGGGCCCTCCCACGGATCAAGGGATGGATGAAGGGCTCAAGGTTTTGCTGTACCGGTTCACCGCCGATGCTAAGCCGGTCGACAAGGAGTATGAGGATCGACGAATTGCCGAGGCTTTCCTTTATTTCGATCCCAAAAAGAACGAGCTGGTTCGGCTCAAAGGCCGATTTGCGGGTCTTAAATTATCCATCGACTACCGGAAGCTCAGCAGCCCATAGTGTTTGCCTTAAGATCTTTCTAGGTGATGCGTATGAGTCGATGCCAAGTCTGTTGCTCTATGGTTTCGCATCGCTTCAATCCGGCCTTCGATGCCAAGATTTCGAGGGTCTTCAGGGTCTCTGGCATATCGAATTCCCTGACGTGGGTGATCGCATAGTCCATTTCCTCCTCCGTGAGAGTCTTCCATTCGTTGGCCATTTTTCCGCAGTAGGCATCGAGGTAGTCCGGTAAGTCTTGCCCCTCATCCCTAAAGACATCGACCAGAATGAATTCGCCCTCAGGGGTTAGCCGCTTTTTAACGGCCATTAAAAAACGTTGTTTGTCCGTCGTCGAGAGATGATGGAGAGCAAACCCTGAGAAAATGACATCAAAGTTTTGAGGATCATCTCGCTCCAGGAAGTCGACCATGTCATCCACTTCAAGCTCAACCTTGAGGCGGAGATTATGAAGACGTTCGGCCGCGAGCTTTAATGCGACTTCAGAAAGATCAACGCCGACATAATGGGCCACGTTTCGCCGCAGCAGGAGAGGATGAATGTTTTCGATATCCCCACAGCCTAGGTCCAGGAGGCTAAAGGGGGCTGAATCTCTCTTTTGAAGAAGATGGTCTACCGTCCGGTAGATCGCCTGATGGAACATGAAATTGCTTTGGACGATCTTCTTGTAAACCGTCCAAGTGTCCACAAAGAATTCATGAGGCAGTCCTTGAGCGTCATCGGTCGTCTTCATCATTTCGAGTCTAGTCGGATGACTTGCCCGGTTTTTGCTGATTCGAGCGCGGCCACAATGATCCGACAGTTAGTGTGGGCATCGGTCATTGAAAGGAGTGGCGGGTTTCCTTCGAGGACGGCCTTACTAAAACCTTCAATTTCAAGCTCAAAGTGATTGGAAGGTTTCAGGCGCTCTTCACCGCGGCGACCATCTTCGGTCCACCAGAGGATTTCGGGGATATCCCCCGGCAATTGCCAGACGGTCGGACATTTGATGCTGCCCTTGGTGCCCGTGATCTCATATTCCGAGCGGCGGGTACAGGCGAAGCTGAAGTCAAAGTGCGCGCGGCGCCCACCACCAAAATCGAGGATGCCGCTGGTGCCGATATCGGCCCCACTTTCAATGAATTCAGCCATCGCGGTCACGGCAATGGGCGGCTTATCGAACCACATCCTCGCGGCATGAATGGCGTAGCATCCAATGTCCCACATCGCACCACCCCCTCTAGAGACGGGTTCTTCAAGGCGATACATTCGAGCGGGCCGCATCATGAACGAAAAACTGCTTCGAACCGAATGAATTTCCCCGATGAGGCCCGAAGCGATCAGCTCCTTTACTCGTGCGTGTTGGGGATGGAAACGGTACATGAAGCCCTCCATCACGGTAACGCCCTTCCGCTTGGCCGCCTCAGTGATGGCGTCGATATCAGCGACGGTGAGCGCCATGGGTTTTTCCAAGAGAACATGTTTACCCCGCTCGATCGCTCTAAGTGCCCATGCTGCGTGCTCTTGATTAGCCATCGGGAGATAGAGGGCCTCGATGTCTGGGTCCTCGATCAGCGCTTCCAGTGTGGGATGAATGCGGACTCCCTGCGCTCCAGACCCATATTTTTCGAGGGTCTCTTTTGCGGCTCCTTGGCGGCGACTTGCGATAGCGCCTAACGTGGCGTTTGGTGCCCCAAGGATGGCTGGCATCAGGCGTTCATTGATTCTGGCGGCGCCGAGAATGCCCCATTGAAGGGTGGCCTTGTGGTTCATAGTGATGGTCTCAGATTGGAGCGATGTGGACGTTCTAAGATACCGGAGGCCTGCAGTCTGTGAAAGGGATCTCTTTCGTCCCCTTTTTTTAGCCTTCTTAAAGCCGTTTAGACGGCGTTGTCTTGAAGGAAAGCCTTGAGCCAAATCGATTGAGCCTCTTTGGCTGTAATCACTGAGATGTGATCACTGATGGGGATCTGAACCCTTTTAAGGAAGGGGACTTTTGATCCATTAAAGACGCTGCGATGTTCTTTTTCGAGTGTTTTTGATGAAAAGAGGGTGGTCTCTACAGGGCTTTCGAAGACGTCAAGATATTGGATGGCGTGACGACGTATGGCCTTCCGGCGGGCAGCATCACCTTTTGCTTGCGGCCTCCTAGAATGGCCGCCCTGGAGACTTTGCCAAAGATGAATTGCCTCAAACATTCGCCTTTTTACCCCGTGGTTGAAGTGGGTCCAAGGAGAATGGTGAAGAGGAGGTGGGTCAACCAGGATGGCACGAGTCATGACGGCCCCTTTGGCGGCTAATTGCCTCGCGGATTCATGAGCGGCTAGAGCACCAAATGAAAAGCCGGCCATGATCACGCTAGACTTCGCCTTTAAGGGATCCAATCGCTCCAGATGATGAGCGCAAATCTCAGTAAGCGAGGGCCAGTGTCCATCAAAGCGGGGAAGGCTCAGGTCGCAATCGATGTAAAGGATTCGGTATCGGTCACCGACATGATCGACGATGGGTTGCAGCCCCCCATAACCAAACCAGATCAGAGTTTCATGAGCTTCCCGCGATCCAAGTTCTTCGAAACCTTGATGTGAGGTCGCCCTTTCAAGTTGTTTTCGCAACGTCAAGAGGGGAAGTTCGCTCATCAAAAGGCCCGATCTCACCATGGTGCCATGCCGATCCCTCAGATGATTCGTTAGGTCGTAAAGGTCGATGGAATCGAGTCCAAGTTCACGAAGGCTTCTAGATTTAGAGGTTTCTGAGAGGTCGGTGGATGTCCCCAGCAGGAATCGGGCGATACGATCCAGTCGATCTTCGCCGGGTATTCGCGTTATTCGTTGACGGGTTTCGGTGAGCGCGGCGTAATCGATTTTGCCGTGACGATTCCTCGGGAATGCCGATAGACCATGAAGTTCTCCCGGCAACAGAGGGCTCTGGCTAAAGTGATCCTCACAGCGCCTCGAAAGATCGTCCATGATGGCTTCATCAAGAGGTTTCATTTCAACCCAAGCGATGAGATGGCCTTTATTTTTACTGACGGTGACCAGGCAGGCAGTCACCGTTGTCTGTTGCTTCAGAAACCCACTGAGGGGCCGGATATCCAGCCACTGACCGTGGTGCTTTATGAGGTGACCTGCGCGGCCTATGAGGATCAGTTGACCTTCCTCGTCAAGGTGGCCGATATCCTCTGTGATGACGGTGGCGCTATCTCTTTTAGACCCTGGAAAGGGGGTCAATCTTGGAAGGGTATTCAATGGCTCTAAGTAGCCCTCGGCTAGATATTGTGATGCGATCACCACGCGGCCTTTAGTCCCTCTGGGGAGGGGCTGATGCGCTTCATCCACAATGGTGATGTTTTTTCCTTGGAGCACGCGGCCTTTAAAGTCGAGGGGGCTTTCTCCAAGAGGCCCTATTTGATTGGCGGCGACACCAAATTCAGTTCCCCCATAGGCATTGAGGACAATGGCCTCAGGGCTTGCAATGGACCTCATCGCTTCCCAAGCGCTGTTGGATGAGGGTTCGCCGGTGAGGCTGATGCGGTCATAGCCGGCATCAAGGGTCTGGATGGGTCTAAACCCCATAAATTGTGAGGGTGCGCCATAGACCAGAGATCCCTTTTGGGGTGATAAGCCTTCAAGAAGGGGGAAGCGTTGGGTGCAGCCCGATAGCAGACAGCCTAGAAGGTGCTTGGTGGAGGCTCCGAACATGGGGGAGACCAACATGTCACAGACGGCCCCTGCTTCAAGTTGCAGGATTTTGGAGTAGCTTTTGGCCTCAAAGAGAGCCTGTCGCCAACCGCGGACGACGGCTTTAGGTTCATCGGTGGTCCCTGAGGTAAAAAATATCGATTGCCATTGATTCCGGTTTTCAAGGGCCGATCTTGGTGTGCTTAAGCGGTCTTCTTCAGCTTGAAGCCTTGGCAGTGACTCGAAGGCGGCTGGAAGGGCGCCAAGACTAAAAACCGCATGACTCCGTTCTGCCATCAGGCGTCCAAGCTCAGGTTCCTCGTCGATGGTGGCGGTCCGATAAGGCAAGACGACGCCACCGAGGTGCCAGACCGCAAGGAACGCCCTGAGGAAAAAAGCGTCATCGACCGCGATGGCGATGTGATGATTTTGGATGGGGGCCTCACCAAGGTCCCACGACGAAGCCAGCCTTTGGGCCTCCTGCTGAAGCTCCAGAAAGGTCAGATTGCCTTGCCTTGAAATCAGAGCAAGCCGATGGCCATGACGATGCGCCGTTGCCTCCCAGGTTTCTTGCCAAGTGGGTGTCAAGGGATCGCGCCTAGAAGATTAACCGCCACCACGCCGCCCATGCCTTGGCTGATTTGAAGGGCCGATAGGGGGCATGGCTGTGGCTTGGGGGGGTTGAGAGGATAATCCAAGGATGTATCCGTAATCTTAGGCCAGGGGAGCGTTTCTCCGCGCCGAAGCCCCTCGGTCAGCAGGCTCGCCTCGATCAAACCTGAAGCGCTCAGCGAATGCCCGGTGAATTGTTTGATTGCACTGATCCAGGGGAGGTTGTTGCCGAAGACGGTGTTAAGGGCCTTGGCTTCTAGAGCATCATATTTAAGGGTTCCTGTCGCGTGAAGGGAAACCCAATCTGGCCCTTTTTGTTCTGAAGCCAACTCTTTCATAGATGCTATCAACCCAGCCAACGTCCTTGCTTCAGGCGCCGGTGCGAGGAGGTGATGCGCCTCATTGCGCGACTCACCATCAATCCATGAGGCGAAGGCGACCCCGTTCCTTGCTATCAAATGATCTTCAGATTCCAAAATCAGGCAGGCCGCTCCCTCGATAGGGGTCATGCCGCTTCGATCATGAGACAAGGGTCCCGCCTGAGGGTTACGACTGAGGCTGCCATTGCGTTTCATGGCATGGCGTATCTGAGAGCCTGGCATTTGATCAGCCGCCACAACGACGACCGCATCTAATCGCCCCGACTGAATCAACGCGCCGCCAAGGGCCAGGGCCTGTCCGCCGGTGGCGGAGGCGGCGTTAATTGATAGATTCATGCCCCCAAGGCCAAAGCGAACCGCGATCGTTGACCCGACTGCATTTCCCCGCCAGCGGGTGAGGGCAAAGGCTGAAGTGCGTCCTCTTGCTGAAGATTCAAGCTCTGCTTCAAAGGCGCAAAGGCCTCCGAGAGAGGAGCCACTGACACAGCCAAACTGAGGGTCATGATGGGTCTGGCGTCCCCCACGAATGTGATTGGGGATCAGGGGGATCTGGGCCTCTTTGAATGCGGCATGGGTTGCAGCGAGGGCAAGCCGTTGATGGCGGCTTAGAATCAGCCGATCGGAGGCCTTGGTCTCGGCGAGATCATCCAGAGCCTCATTGGAGATCAATGGGCCCTCGGGAGGCCCTGCCAAGGCCGACATGCCACGGGACCATAAGGTTTCAAGCTGGTAGTGGGAACCAAGCACAATGCCACGCCCGCTGATATAGACTTTTCTCATGCCGGAAGTACACTGCTGTTCATTAAAATCCGGCCTTGTCATGACACGATCGGATCGTCGTGATTCTCGGCCGTCGCCGATCATGTTCAATAACACCGAGGCATATCTTAAAGTGTTGGCCTCGTTGAGCAAAGCCAATGAGGTGCTTTTGGACCTGGCGCGGTGCTTTGCATGGTAGAGCGCGACATCCCGCTGTCCGAGGGTGTGACCGCTGTCCCGGTGGGGTATCTCTGAATATGCGTGAAGTCACATTCCAATTTAATCAAGCATGAGATCCTTCAAAGCATAAAACAAAGCACAAAAGTTCTGGAGCGAAGAAGTGCATGGATGGCAGGCCGACCCCCGAGGCGAAGAGTCATTGTGTGAAAGGGCGCCTGAGGACGTCTTTGGTTTTTCTCTCGCCGGTTTTTTCCTTTAACCTTGTGGAGTAAAACCCACCACCCTGATCGATCTTTAGGAGAAAAAAAGATGAAAATTGGAATCGCCTCCGACCACGCTGGCTTTGAATACAAAGAAGCGCTTCGTCAATGGCTCTCAACGCTTGGGCATGAGATGACCGACTATGGCTGCTTTAGTGATGAGCGCACCGATTACCCTACTTGGATCCGTCCTTGCGCCGAAGCGGTTGTTCGAGGGGACGTTGAGCGGGGCATCGTCCTAGGTGGCAGTGGCAATGGCGAAGCGATTGTAGCCAATCGTGTTAAGGGCTGTCGTTGTGGATATACCTTCAATGAGGAGACGGCCTTTCTAACCCGCTCCCACAACGATGCCAACTGTATCGCCATCGGCCAACGGATTGTGACGCTTGAAATGGCCAAAAAGATTGTTGAGACCTTCCTTGAGACGCCCTTCGAAGGAGGGCGACATGTTCCAAGGATTATTGCGATCGACGACTGATGGGGTTTTTGGACTGCCCAACAGCGCTTGAGCGATAGCCGTTACGAGCCCATCAGGCGGGCAGGCCGTTGTCTTTAGGATCCGCCTCCCGCTCAATCTTGTTGCGAGCGGTGAGGGGCTCGTTAGCCCCTCACCGCCCTTCATGCGCAGACGTTCGAGACATCAAAAGGATTGATTAGAGGGCGGCAAGAACGGCTTCGACGTTCGAGACCTCGAATTTTCCGGAGGCTTCAACGCCGAGATACTGGACCACACCATCATTCATGATCATGGCAAACCGCTGTGAGCGAGTGCCCATGCCATTGGCGTGAAGGTCCCGGTCAAGCCCCAAGGCTGTGACATACTCGGCAGACCCATCGGCGAACATACGGACCTTGTCCGCAGCGCCCTGTTCGCGGCCCCAGGCGGCCATCACGAAATGGTCATTCACGGAAATACACCAGATCTCATCGACGCCTTTGGCCTTGAGCGTGGCCGCCGCCTCGATGTACCCTGGCAGGTGTTTTAAAGAGCAGGTCGGCGTAAACGCGCCTGGAACGCCGAACATCACGATCTTGCGGCCTTTGGCGGCAGCCAAAACTTCGATCTTTTCAGGATTTATGGGGCAGCCATTGTCGGGATCGAATGCGCTGCATTCCATTACATGGCCGGCGGGTATGGTTTCGCCAATCTGGATCGTCATAAGGTTTCCTCCGAGGGTTTATGTGGCCGCGTGAGTGTGCCGAATCTCTTCCCAAAGGCCAAGAGGAACTTTTTTATCATCAATCCTCGCGGCGGAATTCCCCTTCAAGGACATCAGGCTCTTTGGTCCTTGATGTTGAACGCACCACAAAACCCGGACGTTCAAGGAGGAGCCGGGCGAGTCGCTGCTTGATCGGAGGCCATAAAAGCAGGAGACCGAGGGCATCGGTGAGAAGCCCCGGGATCACCAGGAGAATCCCTCCAAGAACGGCGATACCGCTGGTCGCGACCTCTTGGGCCGGGACTTCGCCGCGCTGCAGTGCCTGTTGGGTGTTCATCAGCGCCTTCATCCCCGTCTTTTTAATCAGGCTGACGCCCAGCATCGCCACCAGCAGCAGATAGACGAGTGAATTGATAAAGCCGATGCTAGCAACGAGCCTCGCGAGAAGGGCGACCTCCACAAAGGGGAGAAGAGCCAGAAGGGTCAAGATGCCGCGGCTCATGGTCAATGTGTCCTCCTAGGTTTAGAATCGGCCCTCTTTATGAAGGAGCGGGCAGGTTCATGTCATCAAGCGCGGTGGTCGTTCTTTCAAGTTGTCCGGATGTCGATACGGCTCGCCGCTTGGCCCGAGGGGTCATCGAAAATGGTTTGGCGGCCTGTGTCAGCATTATTCCAGGCGTAGAATCGATCTATCGTTGGAAGGGGGAACTTGAATCCCAAGTGGAGCATCTTCTCCTGATTAAGACGGTTCTTGCAAGCTTAGAGTCGCTAACGGCCTGGCTTGATGAGAATCATCCTTATGAATTGCCTGAAATTATTGCCCTTCCCATCGCCGGTGGTTCGGAGCGCTATCTTCAGTGGTTAAGATCCGATTTGGACAGTATGGTGGTGTCTTAATGTGGCCGATACGTTCCCTTTTCTCCTTATTTTTCCTTGCTCTTGGGTTCTTGGGGCTGATAACGAGCCCTAAGGTTCTGTCACTGTCCGCCAGCGATCTCCTTCCTGCGGAGGAGGCTTTCAGGCTTTCTCATCACGAGGAACCCTCAAGTGTGGTGTTTCGATGGGATATTGCCGATGGCTACCATCTCTATCGGAAGCATTTAAAGTTTGCCTCACTGACCCCCGGGGTTGAGCTTGGGGCCCCAGATTATCCTCAAGGCCATCTTGAGCATGATGACAATATGGGGGATATGGAGGTTTACCGGGGCCACCTCGAGGTTCGGGTTCCCTTGAGTCAAAGGGGCAGCGTCCCAAAGGCTGTGCAATTAGAGGTCACGGCGCAGGGTTGTGCCGATGTTGGTGTGTGTTATCGGCCGCACCGGGAGCAGATTGCTTTTGCCTGGCCAGAAAACCCGGTCGTTTTAGCCGCCGCCGAAAACGGGGCTCAGGATCTTTTGAAGTCTTTGGGGATTCGCCCGACGGGCGGGAATCAGGAATTGCTCCCACCGGATCAGGCCTTTCGGTTTGAGGCAGAGGTGCTCTCGGTGGATCGGCTCAGGGTCACTTTTAGGGTTGCTAAGGGCTATTATCTCTATCGGCAAAAATTCGACTTTTCCATCCAAGGCCCCGCCGACACAGCTCTTGGACCGGTTGAGATCCCTCATGGGGAACCAAAAGAGGACCCTGAATTTGGCTCCGTGGAGGTATTTCATGAAGACATTACGTTTGAATTGCCTCTGTTAAATCCAGGGCGCCTTGAAGGTTCCTTGAGTCTCAAGGCTTCATTCCAAGGTTGCGCGGATCGGGGGGTCTGTTATCCGCCGATGACGAAGACGATCCCGCTGACCCTCGAGGCCTCGAGTGCCGGGGCGCAACCTGAGCAAGCCGTGCTGTCGGCGCCACTGGGTGAATGTGAGGTGGGCCCTGCGACGGGGTTCATCGAGACCGAAGGCCTTTCAGAGCAGTGTACGGTGGTCGATAGCTTGAAAAAGGGTTCTCTTTGGCTGACTATCGGAAGCTTTCTTGGGATGGGGCTTTTGTTAGCGTTTACACCTTGTATCTTTCCGATGATTCCGATTCTTTCTGGCCTGATTGTTGGGCATGGCCACCAGATGACCGCGGGCCGGGGATTCATGTTGTCCTTGAGTTATGTGCTGGCCTCGGCGCTCGCTTATACGGTGTTTGGGGTTCTGGCCGCCCTTTTTGGCAAAAATCTTCAGGCCCTTTTTCAGGACCCAAAGATTATCGTGGCCTTTAGTCTGGTCTTCGTTGCCTTGGCCTTGTCCATGTTTGACGTCTTCACGCTCCAAGTGCCGGGGTTTCTTCAATCAAGATTAAGTCACTGGAGTGATCGGCAGAAACCGGGGACCCTCCTGGGGGCTGCGGCCATGGGTGGACTTTCAGCGCTGATTGTTGGGCCTTGTGTGGCGGCCCCGCTGGCGGGTACCCTGATTTATATCAGCCAAACCGGAGATGCCGTCCTAGGCGGGGTTGCGCTCTTTTCTCTGGGGCTCGGGATGGGGCTTCCACTGTTGGTGATTGGTGCCTCTGCGGGGCGACTGCTCCCGCGTGCCGGCAACTGGATGAATACGGTCAGGGCCGTGTTTGGTGTTGGCCTTTTGGCGATGGCCGTTTGGCTCTTGGATCGCATTCTGCCGCCGGCCGTCACCATGGTGTTATGGTCCTTGTTGCTGATGGTTCCGTCCATCTACATGGGTGCAATCGATGCCTTGCCGGCCAACGCTTCAGGTTGGCACAGACTCTTTAAGGGTCTTGGCGTCGCCATGCTCGCCTACGGCGTTCTTTTGTTAATCGGGGTCGCCGCCAACCAGACTGATCCGCTGCAGCCCCTTCGGGGATTAAGGGAGGTTCCTTTTGTTTCTCAAAGAGCCAAGCTGGATCGACCCGAGATGCTTTTGTTTAAGCCAGTGACATCGCTCTCGGAGTTCAACGACGCCCTAAAGTCCGCCTCTCGGCGGGGACAGTCGGTCATGCTGGACTTCTATGCGGACTGGTGTGTCTCCTGCAAGGAAATGGAACGTTATACGTTTCGTGACCCCAGCGTCATGGACGCCCTTGGCTCCTTTGTCCTCTTAAAGGCCGATGTGACCGACAACAGTGAGGACAATCAGGCCTTGATGAAATACTTTAATCTGATCGGCCCTCCGGCGACCTTATTCTTTGGTGCTGATGGTGAGGAGCAACGAAGTCTCAGGGTCATTGGCTTCATGGAAGCCAATGACTTTGTGGCCCAGATCCAGAAAGTTCGCCACTGATGCGTTTCTGGCTGCTTCTGATCCTCGTCGGATCTCTGGCGCTCTCGGCGGGGGTCTTTACCAGGCAATGGCTGATGATGTCATCCGCCGCGTCCATCAAGGAGCCCCTCTTGGTCGATCTTGAGGGTAAGGCCCACACGTTAGCGGAATGGAAAGGACGCGTGGTGGTGGTTAACTTCTGGGCGACCTGGTGTCCCCCATGCCGCGAGGAAATGCCGGATTTCACCCAGATCCAAAGCGAATTCGACCGGCAGGGCGTGTCTTTCATCGGTATTGCCATTGATGATCCTTTAGTGGTTAAGGCTTATCTAGCCGAGCATCCCGTCAATTACCCTATTTTGGTGGGTGGTAGCGACGTGCCAGCTTGGGCGGATCGTCTCGGTAATGAGATTTCTGCGCTCCCCTTTTCGGTCGTTTTGGATCGAAAGGGTCAGCAGATTCATGCCCATATCGGGCGTTTTCATCATCAGCAGATTCTGGATCAGGTCAAGCCGCTGTTACTGCCTTAATACAGGCGGTGGCGAAGGTCGTATTTTGATTTAAAATCGACACGATCATGGACAGAATGTTCGATTTTGGGCAAAATAAGGGAGTTTTATGCGACTTTTCGGAGTACTAACGACCCTTCATGGCCAAACTTCTTGTCCTCAATGGTCCGAATCTAAACCTACTGGGTCTTCGTGAGCCTTCGATCTATGGCCGCGAGCGTCTTTCTGAGATCGAAGCACGCCTTGTGGAATCGGCCCAGCAGCGAGGCCATGATCTCGAATGCTTCCAAAGCAATGCGGAGTCTTCCTTGATTGACCGTATCCATCTTGCCTATCGGGAGGATGTGGATGTTGTTCTGATCAACCCTGGCGCCTTGACGCATACCAGCATCGCCCTCCGCGATGCCTTTCTCTCGACGAAAATTCCCTTCATCGAGATCCATTTATCGAATGTGCACGCCCGCGAGGCATTTCGCCACCACTCCTATCTCTCCGATATCGCCCTCGGGGTGATTTTGGGGCTCGGTCCGATCGGTTATTCACTCGCGCTGGAGGCCGCACTCCACATCATCCATTTACAGCAAGGTCAATAACATTATGGATATTCGAAAAATAAAAAAATTGATCGATATGATCGGTGAATCCGATGTTGCCGAAATCGAGATCCACGAAGGCGAGGAGTCGGTTAGGATTAGTCGTCAGAGCACGTTCGCCCCCCAACCCATAACCTATGCTCCGGCACCAGCCCTGGTCACGGCGCCTGTTATTGAAGCCAAGAAAGGCGAGGCGGATCCTTTGAGCGGCCATATCGTCCGTTCGCCGATGGTCGGGACCTTTTATCGCTCCTCGACCCCTGGTGCGAAGGTTTTTGTCGAACTGGGTCAGCGGGTCGAGGCGGGCGAGACGCTTTGCATCATTGAGGCTATGAAGATTCTGAATCCGATTGAGTCGGACTGCTCGGGGAAAATCACCAAGATTCTGGTCGAAAACGCTCAGCCCGTCGAATATAACCAGCCCTTATTTGTCATCGAGTAAGTCGACACGACACAAGGCCTCCCCCCAGCCTCGAGAGTTGATATCACATCATGATTGGTAAAATTTTGATCGCTAATCGGGGCGAAATCGCCCTTAGGATTTTGCGTGCCTGCCGTGAACTCGGTATCAAGGCGGTCGCTGTCCACTCCGAGGCCGACCGTGACCTGAAGCATGTTCGTCTGGCGGATGAGTCCGTTTGTATCGGGCCTGCCTCCTCCAAAGAGAGTTACCTTAATGTGCCGGCGATTATCAGTGCCGCTGAAGTGACGGATTCAGAGGCCATCCATCCAGGCTATGGCTTCCTCTCTGAAAACGCCGACTTCGCTGAGAAGGTCATCCAGAGCGGATTCATTTTCATTGGCCCTCGTCCCGAAACTATCCGCGTCATGGGGGATAAGGTGGCCGCGATCGCGGCGATGAAGAGCGCCGGTATTCCCTGCATCCCAGGTTCCGATGGACCCCTTGGGGATGATCCTGAGGAAAATATAGCGATTGCCCGCCGTATTGGCTTTCCGATCATCATCAAAGCGGCAGGCGGTGGCGGTGGTCGCGGCATGCGGGTAGTCCACAGCGAAGGCCATCTCATGGCAGCCATCACGCTGACTAAGGGTGAAGCGGGAGCCGCCTTTGGTAATGATATGGTCTACATGGAAAAATTTCTTGAAGACCCAAGACATGTTGAGTTTCAGGTGATTGCCGATAGTCACGGTCACTGTGTCCATCTGGGTGAGCGGGATTGCTCGATGCAGCGTCGCCACCAAAAGGTGGTGGAAGAAGCGCCGGCACCTGGGATCAGCGAAGAAAAACGTCAGGAAATGGGCGCGCGCTGCGTGAGGGCGTGCCTTGAGATCGGTTACCTTGGGGCCGGTACCTTCGAGTTCCTCTATCAGGACGGTGAGTTCTATTTCATTGAAATGAATACCCGGGTTCAAGTCGAGCATCCCGTCACGGAAATGGTGACAGGCTTTGATATCGTGAAGGAACAGCTGTTGGTGGCATCCGGTAAAAAATTGTCCTTTGCTCAATCGGATGTTCGCCTTCGTGGTCATGCCGTCGAGTGCCGGATCAACGCTGAAGATGCCCGGACTTTCATTCCAAGTCCTGGTCTCATCGAGCAGTTTCATATGCCGGGTGGTCCGGGGGTTCGTGTTGAGACGCATATCTACAATGGTTATCGGGTCCCTCCCTATTACGATTCCATGATTGGCAAGCTGATCGCCCATGGTGAAGATCGTCAGAGTGCGATAGCTAGGATGCGGACGGCACTGAACGAGATGGTGATCGGCGGCATTAATTGTAATATCCCGCTGTTGCTCGACATCATCAATGATCCGGGCTTTGAAGCAGGTGGCCAGAACATCCATTACCTCGAAAAAAAGCTCGGTCTCAAGCATTGAGATGTGGCGCCAGCTGATCGCAACGGTTGAGAGGGCCCATGCCGAACCGGTCAGCGATTGGATGTTGGCGGAGGGGGCCCTGTCGGTGACCTTTGAGGATGGTCTCGACCAACCGCTTTTTGAGCCTCCTCTCGGTGAAACACCCCTTTGGGATCAGACGCGGGTCATCGCGCTGTTTGACGCGACACGCGATGATTCCCTTATCGCCATCAAGGCGCGTGCATTTTTTGGTGAGCAGCTCCTCAGCCTGACGTCTGAAAACCTTGAGGATCAGGTTTGGGAGAGGGCCTGGATGGCGCACTTCAAGCCGATGTGCTTTGGTCAGCGACTATGGATTTGTCCCACTGGATTTGAGCCGCCGGAGCCTCAGGCGGTCAATGTGATTCTGGATCCGGGGCTAGCCTTTGGAACAGGAACCCACCCGACGACGGCGCTTTGTCTTGCTTGGCTCGATGGCCTTGATCTTGAGGGACAACGCGTACTCGACTATGGTTGTGGCTCAGGAATCCTCGCGATTGCTGCCCTGAGGCTCGGCGCCTCATCGGCGATGGGGGTTGATATCGATCCGCAGGCGCTGACGGCCAGTCTTGATAATGCGGAGAAGAATGGGGTGGCCGACCGACTTCGCCTTGGGCTCCCAGATGCCCCAAGGGGGGCGCCCTCAGGGGTCGTTCTGGCCAATATTCTCGCCGGCCCTTTAGTGGCCCTTCGCGGCGATATTTTGGGTACCCTCAGGGTAGGCGGTCTCATGGCCCTGTCTGGAATTTTGAGGGAGCAGGCCGCCGAGATTTGTGCTGCCTATGACGCTTGGATCGACTTTGATCCCGCGAAATACCAGGAAGACTGGGTGCTTTTAACGGGTCGGAAGCGATCCCAGCCGCTAAAGCCTTAAGTTGATTGAAGCTGGGTCACAATCCAGCCCCTGATATCCTCTATTTCCTTTTGGCACATCGAATGCGGCATGCTGTAGTGGTGCCAGT
>Ga0304729_1000791_pt1 | contig 21984 bp, 26 predicted proteins | sample C_131016_MF_Meta_FD_190475 | JGI IMG/M metagenome (GOLD analysis project Ga0304729, IMG submission 190475) | Freshwater microbial communities from Lake Croche, Canada to study carbon cycling - C_131016_MF_MetaG (v2) (version 2) | ecosystem: Environmental > Aquatic > Freshwater > Lake | place... | reverse complement strand
CATACGTCACCGTAACATTTCAACCAGCGGGTGTCACTGGCGTTCAGCCCGGTTTCGAAGCGGGCCTAACTGGGGCGAAAACTCACGCCTTGTTCAGCCCATGCGCCACGGCCTCGCGCAGCGCGGCATTGATGCGGGTTTGCCAGCCTTGCCCGGTGGCCTTGAAGGCTTCCAGCACATCGGCATCCACTCGCATATTCAGCGTAGGGCGCTTCACGGCGGCGGCGGGCCTGCCACGGCCTCGCTTGATGCTGGCCTGTTGCCAATAGGCAGCCACGGCGGCTGCATCGTTGGGATCATAGGGGCCATCGGCGGCACTGTGGGCAATCGGCGTGTCTTGGGCGGCTTCGCGTTTGACGCGCTCCCAATCGGTCGCTTTGGGCTTAGTGGGTGTTTTGGGCATACAGCGTCCTTTCCTGTTTCGATGCGCGGCGCAGCGATATGGCTCGCACCTCGTTGGGTTCACGCAGCACATAGACCAGCACCAGCACCACGCCAGCGACTTCCACCATGGCCACGTCCATCAATCGGTTCTCATCGCCCCGTGTGCTTTCTATCGTCAGCTTGTTGACCGCATTGAAAACCAGCGGCGCATCTGACAGTGAAAGCCCATGCTTGGCGATGTTGGCGGCGTCCTTGCGCGGGTCAAATGTGAATTGCATGAATAGATTTATTGTATGGGCATTAATTTAAAAACTCAAGCAGCCACTCTTGATGCGATGTGCACCACGCTGGCGCTGGCCTCGGTCAGGAATCGGTGAAGAGTTTCCAATGCCTCCAGCTTTTGCGGCGCGTAGTCATGACCGTCATAACTCGCCGCTTGCACCCCCGTCACGCCATGGCTCAGCAAGTGTCCCCGGATTTCTTGGCTGACGCGCAGGCTAGCCAAGGCAGTTTCCACGCCAGAACGAATGCGCTTCGCCTGGAACTGCCCGATGGGTTTATCGGTCTGAATCCACTCCACACCAGTGGCGGCAGCTTTGGCCCAATCTGCAATCGCCTTGGCGCTCACGGGTGATGCGCCACCATCCACCGACAAAGGGAACTCGCCGGGGTTCAGCGTCAGCAAGTTGTTCAAGGTTTCACGGGCGGCAGGCAGCAGCGGGATGGTGTGAAGTCTTGCGCCTCGGCCTGTTCGCCATTTGGCATCCAGTAGGGTGATTGCGCCCTCCCCCACGTTGGACCGGACCAGCTGGCGCAACTGCTCAATGCGCTTGCCACCTGTCAACAAATGCAGGCGCAGCACGGCACCCCGGACACCTTGCAGCGGTTCGATGGCCTGCAAGCGGGGGTGAGGTCATGGTTTGCCTATTTTTTTCCAATCATTAAGATATTCAATGGCCCGTTTTTTGGATTCAAGCTGTCGTTTCCGTCGCCATCGGTTTGATGCGGCTACGGGCCTTGGCGCTTTGCCGTGCCGTCCATAAGTCACGCTGAGTTTGCAGGGCCAGCCAATAGCCCTGACTCGTGCCCAAAGCCTCGGACAAGCGCAGGTCCATATCGGCGCTCACGGCAGCATGGCCGTTCACGACACGCGACAACATGACCCGGCTGATTCCAATGTGTGCGGCAAAGGCGGTCACGCTCACGCCCAAGTCATCCAGCCAGCCTGTGAGCAGTTCGCCGGGGTGTGCAGGGTTGTGCATGTTCATGGTGTGCCTTTCAGTGGTAATCCACGTCATCCAGTAATTCAACGTCTTGCCCGACAAAGCGCAGTGTCAGTCGCCAATTGGCCTGCACGGTCAGCGCGTAAAAGCCAGCACGGTCACCCGATAGGCTGTGCAATCGCCACGATGGCCGCATCAAGTCTTGCGGTCCAGTGGCGACACTCAGGGCGGTCAGCAATTCGCGCAGTCGTTTGACATGAATGGGTTGTATGCCCGCCATCCCGCCTGTTTGATAGAAGGCTTCAAGCCCTTTGTGTCGGAATGAGAGAATCATAATCTGTAAATCATGGGTTTACAAGTCAAGTATTAACAACTTGCACTCGTCTTTTGGTTTTTCATGCCGCCAGCCTTGCTGAAATGCGCGCCACGCTGGCGCTGGTTTCAGTTAAGAATCGATGAAGCGTTTCAAGTGCCACCAAATTTTGCGGCGGATAATTATGACCTTTATAACTGGCGGCTTGAACCCCATTCACGCCATGGCTCAGAAGGTGCCCCCTGATTTCTTGACTTACTCAAAATCCCCCGCCGCAAGGCGTGCCGGTTCGAGTCCGGCCCCGGGCACCAGCATCAAGCCGCAACGCTCCCAGAGCTTGCGGCTTTTTCTATGCTCGAAGGTGTCGCGCAAAGCTGCGGCTGAGGGCGCTGGGCGTAAGATGCATTCAGCATTCAACTCAAAGCCCCCTTGTGAAAGCCCTGTCATGAAAGCCCTTTTTTGCCTTTGCTTATCGCTCAGCGCCTGCTTTGCCCATGCGCAGTTGCGGCAATTTGGGCAGTCGCCCGGCAACACGTCTTACTATGACGCCAGCACCGTCCACCGCACGGGCAACAAAGTGCAAGTCTGGACGGTGACCGAGTTTCGACAGCGTGAACCCGCCGGTTTTTTGTCGACCCGCTCGCACAAAGAGCTCGACTGCAAAAGTTTGCAAGAACGCACGATGCAGTTCATGGCTTTCACCGAAAGCAAAGGCCAAGGCAAAACTGTTGGCGAGGTGAATGAGGCCAATACTTGGGAGAGCGTTCAACCCGGGACACGCAACTCGCGCCTGTTGCACATGGTCTGCGGCGATTGAGCTTCAGAGCAAAGAAGCTTGTGCGCACAAGCCTTCGCGCACGGTGGGGTAACGCAGTCGCAGGCGCAACTCCCTTTTCATGCGGGTGTTGTCCAATCGGCGCGATTCACTCATGAAGCTGAGCAGCATCAAAGGCAATGTTTCGCTTGCACTGCTGCGCGAAACCTTGGGTGGCCGTGGCAAACCCATCAAATCTGCGGCCAAGTCAAAATAGCTGCCCATTTTGAGTTCGGTATCGTCATTGATGTTGTAGACGCGTTGAGCCCGCCCACGCCACAAAGCGACCATGCAGGCTCGGGCCAAGTCATCGGCATGGATGTGGTTGGTGTACACATCTTCCGCGGGCAGCAGCACGGGCGTGCGTTTGAGCAGACGCTCCTTGGGTGTACCCCCGACACGGTCAGGCGCATAAATGCCCGGGATGCGCAAAATACTGGAACGCACCCCGCTGCGTCCCAAAAATCGAACCGTTTCTTCCGCATCCACCCGCCGCACGGCCCGGGGGGTGTGGGGTTGAACGGGCCGAGTCTCGTTCACCTTGACGCCTTCGCAATCGCCATAGACGCCACTGGTGGAGCCATACACCCAAGCTGACAAGCCCGAGCGCAAACGCAGAACGCGGCTCAAAGCCAAGGTACGCGGATCGTGTGACCAGTCCCGGCTTTTGTCCGAGGGCGGTGGCGCCAAATGGAGTACCCGGGTCGCCAGACCCGCTAAGCGGGTCAAGGTGGCGGTCTGGTCTAAATTACCCAGCAATGGCGTGATGCCCGCAGCGCGCAATTGAGCTTGGCGTGCGGGGGTCGAGGTCAGGGCCATCAGGTTGACACGTCCTGCCAGCTGACGCGCAACCCGCATGCCGACATCGCCACAACCGACGATCAAAATGCGTTGGCGGCGAAATCGGGCTGGCAAAGCGCCTAAAGGGGTTTGATTTGAAGGCAAAATCAGGGCATCAGGTTACAGACAGACCCTCAAGGATACATGGATGAGCTTTCAAATTACCGTGCAGCCCAGTGGCCGCAGTTTCACCGCCGATTCGACCGAGACTTTGCTGGCCGCCGGGATTCGCCAAGGCATTGGCTTGCCCTACGGCTGTAAAGACGGCGCTTGCGGTTCCTGCAAATGCAAAAAACTCGAAGGCACGGTGGTGCATGGTGCGCATCAGAGCAAGGCTTTGAGCGATGAAGAAGAAGCGCAGGGCTTGATCCTGACCTGTTGCGCCACCGCGCAAAGTGACGTGGTGCTGGAATCCCGCCAAGTGACAGAAGCCGGCGCGTTCCCGGTCAAAAAAATGCCGGTTCGCGTGGCCTCTTTGGTCAAACAATCAGACGATGTGATGGTGATCCATCTGCAACTGCCCGCCAACGATGTGATGCAGTTCCATGCCGGTCAGTACATTGAGTTTTTGCTCCGCGATGGCTCCCGTCGCAGCTACAGCATGGGCAATGCCCCCCACACTTTGGAGCCTGGCGCCCCGAAAGTGGAACTGCACATCCGCCACATGCCCGGCGGCAAGTTCACCGACCCGGTATTCACCACCATGAAAGAAAAAGACATTCTGCGTGTCGAAGGGCCTTACGGCAGTTTCTTTTTGCGTGAAGATTCAGACAAACCCATGGTGCTGTTGGCCTCGGGAACAGGCTTTGCCCCAATCAAGGCGCTGATCGAGCACATGCAGCACAAAGGCATTGCCCGCCCTGCAACGCTGTATTGGGGTGGCCGCAGACCTTCCGACCTTTACATGAACGACTGGGTTCTGGAACAACTGGCAAAGATGCCTCATTTGCGTTATGTTCCCGTGGTGTCGAATGCCACTCCCGAAGACGCTTGGACAGGGCGCACAGGCTTTGTGCACCAAGCGGTGTTGCAAGACCACCCTGACCTGTCCGGATTTCAGGTTTACGCTTGTGGAGCGCCCATTGTGGTCGACTCGGCGCAACGCGACTATGGCCTTGCAGGCTTGCCTGCCGAAGAGTTCTTTGCTGATTCATTTACTTCAGAAGCCGATAAGGCGAAAGGTTGAATGCATGTCTAAACCCTTGTTGATTTTTATCGCTTCGCTTGCAATGAGCTTGCCCGTTTTGGCGCAATTGCAGTTGATCACCCATGCCGAAGCCCATTTACCCGATGGAAAAACCACGGTAACGCGTGCCATCACCAGAGGCCCTGGCATTCGCTTTGACTCTGCCACAGATGTGTCAGCCCAATCTTTCGGTTTCAAGGTCACCCTGGAGCCTCGCGGCGGTGCCAAACTCGACCCGCAATCGCTGAAGGTGGAATACCTCAAAGACCCGATCATTGACTTGACCGAACGCGTCAAAGTGGGCCTGAAAGGAGACACCATTGATTTACCCCAAATCAAAGTGCCCGTTGGAAATCACCCCATCCGCATCACGGTGCGTGACTCGGAAGGTCGAACAGGCTCGCAAACCATCAGCCTGAACGCAAAATGAGCAAGCGTCCATGAACTGCCCTTATTGTGAAAGCAGCCTATCACCCACGGCTAAGGTCTGCCCGCATTGCACGCGTGACCTGTGGATGATCCAAGCTTTGCAAAAAGAGGTTCATGAATTGCGCGAACAATTGGCGTCATTGCAAGGGAGCTTGATCCCAGCCCCGCTCATCGGTGATGCCCAGTCCCAAGCATCTTTTGATCCGCCACTCGCCACCGATCTGTCCCCTGCGGGTTGGAGACTGGTGGGCGCAGCACTGGTGTCGATCGCATTGGCCATGGGCTTGCATGGCTTACTTTTATTTGTTTTCGACGTCAACCCATGGGTGCTGCGCATAGCCACCATCGTATTACCGGCCATGGTGTCGGCATGGGCATTGCGCACAACGCGGCTTCTTTGGCCTGCAGTGGCACTGACCAGTGTAATGACAGGCACCTTTGCGGTATGGGGCATGTTGGCGGTCACTGGGCTCATAGACAATGTGCCTGTCGCTCCGCAGAATTTGCGCGACTTACGTGAAACCCTTGAATATGGCCTGGCCATGGCCTTGGGCTTTTTAACAGGGGCTCTTGCAGTGGGTTGGTGGCGACTCATGCAAAAACCACTGTCCAGCAAGACCCCGTCAGGACTGCTGGTGCTGCTTGTGCGACGCGATGCCCAAGGTCGACTGGATATTGACGCCATCATCAATGAAGTCCAAAAAATAATCACATTGGCCGGGCCGCTGGTCTCGGGCGGCATGGCCGTCTATTCGGGCTTTAAAAGTCTGATGGGTTAAAAGTCACAATCGTTAGACCATGAAAAAAAATTCGATGCAACTTGTTCTCTCCCGACTAGCGCCTTGGCTGATGGCTGTGGCGCTTTGCCCAGCCCCCTCTGCATGGGCCCAAAACAAGCCCATCCGGCTCATCGTGCCCTACGCTGCTGGCGGCCCGATCGATGTGACTGCACGGGCGTTGGCCGAACGCGTCAAAGACACGCTGGGCACGGTGATCATTGACAACAAGCCCGGTGCCGGCGGCAACCTGGGCGCCGATCTGGTGGCCAAGGCCAGTCCTGATGGTTACACCATTGGCATCGCAGCCACTGCCACGCATGCGATCAATCCCTGGTTGTTTGCCAAAATGCCTTACGACGCAGGCCGCGACTTTGCGCCGATCACGCAGATGCTGCGCGTACCCAACGTGCTGGTGATGAACGCTGACACCGCACACAAACTGAAGATCAACAACCTGGCTGACCTGGTGGCTTACGCCAAAGTGAACCCAGGTCGCCTCAATTTCGGCTCGGGCGGCAACGGCAGCGCAGGCCATTTGGCGGGTGAAATGTTCAAGCGGGCGGCAGGCATTTTTGCGGTGCACATTCCTTACAACGGGGGCAATCCCGCGCAATTGGCTTTGTTGTCGGGTCAAGTAGATTTCAACTTTGACAACCTGGCCACAGCGGCACCGAACATCAAGTCCGGCAGGCTCCAAGCTTTGGCGGTGACCACCGCGCAGCGCAGCAGCGCTTTACCCGACATCCCCGCCATGGCCGAGACCCTCAAGGGCTTTGAGGTCGACACCTGGTGGGGTCTCGTGGCACCCGCTGGCACCCCGCGGGAGGTGCTGGATCGTTTGAACAAAGCCTTTACTGCGGCGCTGCAAGCGCCTGAAACCAAAACACGCTTTGCGCTGTTGATGGCCGAACCTGTCGCCACCACGCCCGAACAGTTTGAGGCCTTCATGAAAAAGGAAATGAACCGTTATGAATCGGTGGTCAAAGCCAGCGGCGCCAAGGTCGATTGATCACTCGCCCAATCATTCGCCCAATCATTCGCCCAAATAGGCGGCTCGCACTTTCGGGTCATGCAGCAAGTCGCTGCCCGAGCCGGTCATGGTGATCAAACCCGACTCCATCACATAGCCACGGTTGGCAATGGCCAAGGCCCGGCTGGCGTTTTGCTCGACCAGCAGCACAGTGACGCCTTGGGCATACACATCACGAACCACTTCAAAAATCTTGTCCACCATGATGGGCGACAAACCCATGGAGGGCTCATCGAGCAGCAACACCTTGGGGCGACTCATCAGCGCGCGAGCCATGGCCAGCATTTGTTGCTCGCCGCCGGACAAGGTGCCGGCCCATTGGTCTTTGCGCTCACGCAAGCGCGGAAAGACTGCGAACATCTTTTCCATGTCATTGGCAATGCCTGGCGTGTCGGTTCGGATGTAGGCCCCCATTTGCAGGTTTTCGGTGATGGTCATGCGGGTGAAGACACCGCGCCCTTCTGGCACCATCGCCAAGCCTTGTTGGACCAAATCCCAGGGTCCCTGACCCGCAATGCTTTTGCCCAAGTACTCGATGTCTCCTGCGTTGAAAGGCTGTGTGCCGGTGATGGCTTTCATGGTCGTTGTTTTGCCCGCACCGTTGGAGCCGATCAAAGACACCAACTCGCCTTGGTGGACTTCAAAATCGACACCCTTGACGGCTTGAATACCGCCGTACGCGACTTTCAGACCTTTGACTTTCAGCAAGATGGCGCTCATGGTCAGTGTCCTCCCGTGCCCAGATAGGCCTCAATCACCTTGTCATTTTTCTGCACTTCGGCAGGCGTTCCTTGGGCAATTGGTTTGCCGTAATCGAGCACCGTCACCCGGTCGCACAAACCCATGACCAACTTGACATCGTGCTCAATCAGCAAAATGGTGCGGTTGTCGTTGCGGATGCGATCAATCAGCGCGCGCAATTGAATTTTCTCTGTGGCATTCATGCCTGCGGCAGGCTCGTCCAAAGCAATCAATTGCGGATCGGTGGCCAAGGCGCGCGCAATTTCAAGCCGGCGTTGATCACCATACGACAAGGTGCGTGATTTGTAGTCGGCGTATTGTCCGATGCCAACATAGTCGAGCAGCTCTTGTGCCCGTTCAGCAATCGCTTTCTCTTCCGCAATGAAACGGGCTGTGCGGAAAATCGCACCGAGCAGGCCCGAATGGGTGCGCATGTGGCGCCCGACCATGACATTCTCAAGGGCCGTCATTTCGGCAAACAAACGAATGTTCTGAAAGGTCCGGGCAATGCCTGCTTTGGCCACGTCGTGCACTGCGGTCGGCTTGTACGACTTGCCCGCCAGTTCAAATGTCCCTGCATCGGGGCTGTACAAGCCTGTGATGACATTGAAGAATGTGGTTTTGCCGGCACCGTTCGGCCCGATCAAACCATAGACCTGCCCGCGCTCTATCGTCATGCCGACATCGGTCAAGGCTTGAAGACCGCCAAAACGCTTGGAAATGCCTGAGACTTTCAAGACGGTATCGCTCATCTCAGGCTCCCTCTTTGGCTTGCAAGGACTTGCCATGCGCAGGCGATGGCCACAAGCCCCGTGGCCGCATCAACATGATGACGATCATGGCCAAGGCGATCAGCAACTGGCGCAGGATGGCTGCATCCAGTCGGCCATCGGTCAAGGCCTGCAAGGGGCCCGCCACATAACGCAAAACCTCCGGCAAAGCGGACAACAAGATGGCGCCCAAAATCACGCCGGGCAAATGACCCAAGCCACCAAGCACCACCATGGCCACGATCATCACGGACTCCATCAAGCTGAAAGATTCAGGCGAGACAAACCCTTGAAAGCCCGCAAACATGGCCCCAGACACCCCGCCAAAAGTGGCACCCATACCGAATGCGAGCAGTTTCAAATTGCGCGTGTTCAGGCCCATGGCCTTGGCCGCAATTTCATCTTCGCGGATGGCCATCCAGGCCCGGCCAATGCGGGAGTGTTGAATCCGGTGCGATATCAAAATAGCGAACAACACCAGTATGAGAAACAAATAAAAGTACAAGGACACCGAGGCCACTTCGAAGCCTGCCACTTGCAATGGCTTGCCTAGGCTGTGCCCTAAAACACGCACTGAATCAATCTGGTCAATGCCTTTGGGGCCGTTGGTGATGTTGTACGGTTGGTCCAGGTTATTCAAGAAGACGCGGATGATTTCGCCAAAGCCCAAAGTCACGATCGCCAAATAATCACCCCGCAGCTTGAGCGTTGGCGCACCCAACAGCATGCCAAACAGACCCGCTACTGCAGCAGCAACCGGAACGATGACCCACAAAGGCATGTGCAAACCAGCAGGAAACAGGGCGGCCATCAGCGGGAAGGTGTCCGTCAAATGTGGCGACGCCATGAGGGCATACAAATAAGCGCCCACAGCAAAAAATGCCACATAACCCAGATCCAGTAAACCGGCATATCCCACCACCATGTTCAGACCCACAGCGAGCAGCACATACAGCAAGGCCATGTCCGCTATGCGCACCCAGGCGTTGCCAAAGTTTTGCAGGATCAAGGGCAACAGCACCAAGCCCAAGCCGATCCCAAAATACATCAGCAATTTAGTGTGTTTCATAGTCCCCCCCATTCATGCGCGATCTGCCACACGCTCGCCCATCAAACCGGACGGACGCAGGGTGAGCACAAAGATCAACACAATGAAAGCAAAAATATCGGCGTAATGACTGCCCAAAACACCGCCGGTCAACTCGCCGATATAACCGGAACCAATCGACTCGATGAGTCCCAGCAAAATACCGCCCACCACGGCGCCACCCAAGTTGCCAATGCCCCCAAAAACGGCGGCGGTAAAGGCTTTCAGACCTGGCAAAAAACCCATGGCGTGTTGCGCTGTGCCGTAGTTGGATGCGTACATCACGCCCGCAATGGCAGCCAAAATGGCACCGATGATGAAGGTCGCAGAAATCACCGTATCGGGTCTGACCCCCATGAGTGAAGCCACTCTGGGGTTCTCGGCAGTGGCTCGCATGGCGCGGCCTAATTTGGTGAAATTGACCAACCACATCAACAGCGCCAATGACACGGCCGTCACGCCCAAAATCATCACTTGCGTCGGACTGATGACAGCACCGGCAATGTCGATCGGCTCATTCGAAAGCAGCGTCGGGTAAGCTTTGTAATTGGGCTTCCAAATGATCATGGCCAAGGTCTGGAGCAAGATGCTCATGCCAATGGCGGTAATCAAAGGGGCCAACTTGGGGCTGTTACGCAAGGGCCTGTAAGCTATTTTTTCAATCGCAAAATTAAGCGCAGCCGCCACCACACAGGCGATCAGCAAGGCCATGGTCAGGACGAGCCAACCTGGCGCGCCAGGCATGGCTTCTTTCATCATGCCAATGACCGTCCAACTGGTTAATGCTGCGACCATGAGCACTTCGCCATGCGCAAAATTGATGAGATTGATGATGCCGTAGACCATGGTGTAGCCCAAGGCCACCAAAGCGTACATGCTGCCCATGACCAGACCGTTGATGATCTGTTGAAGCAAGACGTCCATAAAAACTCCCTTGGTATGTCGCGCCACGGCACAAACAGGACGCGTGGGGAAGCTGAAAATTGTAAAGATCGGACTGAATTTTCAGCGATGCATTGAAATAGGATTTACCCTTGCTCGCGGTTTTTTCTTTTTAATTGCTCGAGTTTTTCGGCGATCTTGATTTCCAGACCTCGGTTGACTGGCTTGTAGAAACCGGGCTCGGCCATCCCCTCAGGCAGATAAGTCTCTCCGGCCGCAAAGCCCTCTTCTTCATTGTGCGCATAACGATAGCCTTTGCCGTAGTCGAGCTGCTTCATCAGCGCTGTAGGGGCGTTGCGCAAATGCAGTGGCACCGGTCGGGTACCTTCTTTTTTGACCCATGCTTTGGCGGCGTTAAAGGCTTTGTAAACCGCATTGGATTTGGGTGCAACAGCCAAATACACCACACACTCAGCAAGTGCCAATTCACCTTCGGGGCTGCCCAATCGCTCGTAAACATCGGCCGCATCCAGTGCCATACGCAAGGCACGGGGGTCGGCAAGTCCAACGTCTTCGCTGGCCATGCGGATGAACCGCCGCGCCATGTAACGCGGGTCGGCTCCACCGTCCAGCATCCTCACAAACCAATACAGCGCTGCGTCGGGGTCTGAGCCTCGCACCGATTTGTGCAGCGCACTGATCGTGTCGTAAAACTGCTCCCCACCTTTGTCGTAGCGTCGCATGCGCTCACCGAGCACCTTCATCATCCAAGCATCGGTGATGGGGGTTATTTTTTCACGCTCGGCGGCAACCGCCAAGGTTTCAAGGGTGTTGAGCAAGCGCCTGGCGTCACCATCGGCGTAAGCAATCAAGCGTTGCTCGGCTTGTGTCTGCAGCGGTGCAATCGCGCCAATGCCCTGCGCTTTGAGCACAATTTGATGCAAATCGACTTCTTCCAAAGCCTGTAAGACATACACCGCTGCGCGCGACAACAATGCAGAGTTGACCTCGAAGGAAGGATTTTCGGTGGTAGCCCCGATGAAGGTGAACAACCCGCTCTCAACATGGGGCAAAAAGGCATCTTGCTGGCTTTTGTTGAAGCGATGCACCTCATCGACAAACACGATCGTGCGCTGCGGATGCATGCCTGTGCGGGCAGACTCTGCTTTGTCAACCGCCTCGCGAATATCCTTGACCCCTCCCAAGACCGCGCTGATGGTGATGAATTGGGCATCAAAGGCACTCGCCATCAAGCGGGCGATGGTGGTTTTTCCAACACCCGGTGGGCCCCACAAAATACAACTGTGCGGCTGCCCAGATTCAAACGCCAAACGCAGGGCCAAGCCCTCGCCAAGCAAATGCTGCTGGCCAACCACTTCACCCAATGTGCGCGGCCGCAAACGCTCCGCCAATGGCTGGTGTGAAGCGCTTAAATGGGGTGGGCTGGAAGCAGTTGCCGTCATGGGCTTGAGTGTACGTGGCCGAGCTTGGCTCTTCAGTGGGGTGGCGCAATGTTCCCCATTGCAACATTCAAGCCATTGAAAGAGTTAATTTTAGGTATTTAAATTTATTTAAATAATAAATTAAGTTACATTAAAAACTTCAAAGACCCGAGGCTGTTCGTGTCGTCAATTTCAAAGGAGCATGAAGTGAAACAATTTGGTGCAGAGTTCTTTGGCACATTCTGGTTGGTTTTGGGTGGCTGTGGCAGTGCCGTTTTGGCTGCCGCTTTCCCCGGCGTGGGCATCGGTTTGCACGGCGTCTCCTTGGCGTTTGGCTTGACGGTGCTGACCATGGCATTTGCCATCGGCCACATTTCAGGTTGCCATTTGAACCCCGCCGTATCGATCGGCTTGTGGGCGGGTGGCCGCTTCCCGGGCAAGCAATTGCTTCCCTATATTCTTTCGCAAGTTGCAGGCGCTCTCGCAGGAGCCGCTGTTTTGTATGTCATTGCCAGCGGCAAACCCGGCTTCGATGTGGTTGCCAGTGGATTCGCTTCCAATGGTTTCGGCGAACACTCTCCGGGTCACTATTCCTTCACCGCGTCCGTCGTGACCGAAGTGGTGATGACGATGTTTTTCTTGCTGATCATCATGGGGGCCACCGACAAGCGGGCGCCTGCGGGTTTTGCCCCGATTGCGATTGGTTTGGCCTTGACATTGATCCACCTGATCAGCATTCCGGTGACAAATACCTCGGTCAATCCTGCGCGCAGCACCGGTGTCGCTTTGTTTGTGGGTGACTGGGCTGTGACGCAGTTGTGGGTTTTCTGGCTCGCCCCGATTGTGGGCGCGGTGATGGGCGCAGTGACTTACCGTTTGATTGCCGAAGAAAACAGCTGAAAACCTCCAGGCTGCTCAAGGCACTCAGGGCCGCACACTCAGGGCCGCACACTCAGGGCCGCACACTCAGGGCCGCAACACATCGGCCCCGGCGGGCGGCTTGAATTGGAAATGATGGGCAGCCAAAGCAGGGTTGGCTTCATACGCCGTGAAGGTCAAGACCGAACGCTGGCCAAAGCTGTCTTGAACTTCCAGCACCGCCAGTGCGGGACCTTTGTCGGTGTCTCGAAAAGCCGCGAGCACCGTTTGGATTTGGCCCTCTTTGGCTTTGGGAGTGGCTCGCAGCCATTGCAGGCCGTCTTTGTCAGGCTCAGCCTGAACAACAAAATCAACCTGCAATGCCTTCAAGTCGTTGGCTGAAGTCAAAATGGCGGCGGGCGTCGAGCCCAGCACCTGCGCTTGTTTGCGGGCTGTGACTTGGTTCAAATCAGCGTCATACATCCACAAAGTCTGACCATCGGCCACCAACACTTGCGCAAAAGGTTGTTGGTAATTGAAGACAAACCGCCCGGGCCGATCGAATTCAAAAAAACCTGTAGAGGTCTTGCTTCGGGCAACTTGTCCCGCTTTGGCAGGCGCAGTCACAACTTGTGTGAATTGAGCCCGTCCGGTTTTGGCCTGGCGCATGAATTGCTCGAGGCTGTCAAGCCCGTTGGCATGCACAGGCAAGAACCAGGTCGCCGCTTGCAAAACAACAGCCCAAACGCCTGCATTGCAGGATGTCAATTTACCGCACAACAGGGGGGTCATCTTCAACCTTCTCATTCAGCGCGCATTGGCACCAATATTTCACGCTGGCCACTGCCACTCATGGCACTGACCAAGCCGGCCTTCTCCATTTCTTCCACCAAGCGCGCAGCCCGGTTGTAGCCAATTTTCAAATGACGCTGCACCAATGAAATACTGGCTTTGCGGTTTTTCAAAACCACTTCAACCGCCTGGTCGTACATTGGGTCTTTTTCGCCATCGCCGCCGTCCAGAAGTCCGTCTTCGCCCTCCACAGTTCCGCCGTCAAGAACTCCCTCAATGTAATCGGGCTCGCCTTGCGACTTGAGGTAATTCACAACCCGGTGAACTTCGTCATCACTGACAAAAGCGCCGTGAACCCGGATCGGGAATCCGGTGCCAGAGGGCATGTACAGCATGTCCCCCATACCCAACAAGGCTTCCGCGCCCATTTGGTCCAGAATCGTGCGGCTGTCTATTTTGCTGGACACCTGAAAAGCAATACGGGTTGGAATATTGGCTTTGATCAAGCCTGTGATCACATCCACGCTGGGTCGCTGGGTCGCCAAAATCAAATGAATTCCTGCCGCGCGGGCTTTTTGCGCCAAGCGGGCAATCAACTCTTCAATTTTTTTGCCAACCACCATCATCAAATCGGCCAATTCATCAATGACCACCACGATGTGTGGCAAACGTTTGAGAGGTTCTGGATCGTCGGGCGTCAAGCTGAAGGGGTTGTAAATGAACTCATCACGGGCAGCGGCCTCGTCAATTTTGGTGTTGTAGCCGGCCAGATTGCGCACGCCCATTTTGCTCATCAGCTTGTACCGGCGCTCCATTTCAGCCACACACCAATTCAGGCCATGGGCGGCTTGCTTCATGTCAGTGACCACCGGCGCCAGCAAATGCGGAATGCCTTCGTAAACCGACATTTCAAGCATCTTGGGGTCGATCATCAGCAGTCGCACATCACGCGCCTCGGCTTTGTACAGCAAGGACAAAATCATGGCGTTGATGCCCACTGACTTGCCCGAACCTGTGGTGCCGGCCACCAAAACATGCGGCATCTTGGCCAAGTCGGCCACAACGGGATTGCCGCCAATGTCTTTGCCCAGGCCCATGGTGAGCATGGATTTGGCCTCGTGATAAACCTGAGAGCCAAGTATTTCGCTCAGTTTGATGGACTGGCGCTTGGCATTGGGCAACTCCAGCGCCATGAAATTTTTACCAGGAATCGTTTCGATCACGCGGATGGACACCAAGCTGAGCGAACGGGCCAAGTCTTTGGCCAAGTTGACGACTTGAGCGCCTTTCACGCCCGTGGCAGGCTCAATTTCATAACGGGTCACGACGGGCCCCGGAGCGGCGGCCAGCACACGCACCTCCACGCCAAAATCTTTCAGCCGTTTTTCAATCATGCGGCTGGTCATCTCCAGCGTTTCCAGCGCCACCCCTTCTTGTTGCGCTGTCAAACTGTCGAGCAAATCGACTTGCGGCAGTTTGCTATCAGGCAACTCATTGAACAAGGGTTTTTGACGTTCTTTTTGGACGCGCTCACTCACGGGGGCATGTTGCGGCTGCGACTCGATCACCACGGGGCTGGGCGAAAACACCCCTGCAAGGACGGCAGACGGGGGCTTGCGCAGAACCATGGGCTCCAGCGTGGGCTCCGTCAATCCCTGATTAGGCGCGCGAGCACCGTCCATCGCCGGCTCGAAAGGTGCCAAAGGCTCGACAGCCAGGGTGTGATCCCGCTCGCGCAAGGCTTGCTGCCCCAAAGCGTAATCTTGCTCAATTTCGCGTTTCTCGTGCCGTGACTCGATCAAGCCGTCTATGTGCGCCCCGATGGCCTCGGCCAAACGACCCCAAGAAAATCGAAAGACCAGGGCAACACCGACAACAGCGAACACCAGGCTGGCCAAAGCCGAGCCAGTAAAACCGAGCCATTGGAGGCTGAATTTACCTGCCAAATAACCCAAAGCACCGCCACTTTGGCCGGGCAAGTTGGCGTCGAATTTGTACAAGCGCAGCCACTCCATGGCGCAACTGGCGACCAGCAAAACAAACAAGCCCAACCAAAATGCGGCGCGGCTGCGTGTGAGGCTCCACCCTGGTCTGTCAGAGGCATTGCCGCCTCGCAACCAAACCGCCAAGGCCACCAACCAAGCGCGAGCCCCCGCCGCCAAGCACCACCAGGCTGAAAAACCAAACAAAAAATACGCGATATCTGCTATCCAGGCGCCTGTCTTGCCCACCCAGTTGCGCACCTGCCCATCAACGCCAGAACTGGACCACGAAGGGTCTTGCGAGTTGTAACTCAAGAGCGACAAAAAGCACAATATCAAAGCCGCGCCCGCCAGAAACAAGCCAAATTCTTGAGCGAATCGAGTCAAGCCGGTGCGCGCTGCAGCGGGCGTGTCAGGCTGGGCAGTCCCGGTCGGGTTGACAAGTGTGTGGATAGAGTAAGTCATAACAGTGGCTGCAAGCTTACCCCATAGACACCCGTTTTTGGAAGTCCATGGCTCCAATGAATGCCCCCGATGGATGCCCCCGAATAACCCGTGTCGAAATTTGCGCATCCAAGCTTCATACAATCGAGCTCATCCCGGGCATTGAGCCCATTTAAAGAGTCCTGTCCTCATGTCCAACACCCAACACGCCCAAGTCCTGATCCTTGGCTCAGGCCCTGCCGGCTACACGGCAGCCGTTTATGCGGCCCGCGCCAACCTCAAACCCCTTTTGATCACCGGCATGGCGCAAGGCGGTCAGTTGATGACAACCACCGAAGTCGACAACTGGCCTGCCGACGTCCACGGCGTTCAAGGCCCTGAACTGATGCAACGCTTTCAAGAGCACGCCGAGCGATTCCATACCCAGATCGTTTTCGACCACATCAACAAGGTGGACTTCAGCAAGCGTCCTTTCACATTGACCGGCGACAGTGGCAGCTACACCTGCGACAGCCTGATCATTTGCACCGGCGCATCGGCCAAGTACTTGGGCTTGCCTTCCGAAGAAGCCTTCATGGGCCGCGGCGTGTCTGGCTGCGCCACCTGTGACGGCTTTTTCTACCGCGAACAACCGGTGTGCGTGGTCGGCGGCGGCAACACTGCCGTTGAAGAAGCGCTGTATTTGTCCAATATTGCCTCCAAAGTTCACCTGATCCACCGCCGAGACAAATTCAAAGCCGAAGCCATCATGATCGACAAACTGATGGAAAAAGTGGCTGCCGGCAAGATCGTGCTGGAAACCAACAGTGTGCTGGACGAGGTGCTGGGAGACGCCTCCGGCGTGACCGGCGTGCGATTGAAAAGCACCGATGGCAACACCACCCGCGACCTGAGCTTGCAGGGCTGCTTCATCGCCATTGGCCACCACCCGAACACCGACATTTTTGAAGGCCAATTGGACATGAAAGGCGGCTATTTGTTGACACGAAGCGGTTCGCAAGGTTTTGCGACCATGACCAGCGTGCCCGGCATCTTTGCCGCTGGCGACGTGCAAGACAACGTGTACCGCCAAGCCATTACCAGCGCGGGCACGGGCTGCATGGCCGCTTTGGACGCTCAGCGCTTTTTGGAACAAGGCGATCACTGAGCAATTAGCGCTATAATCGCAGGCTTTGCTGGATTCAGCGAAAAAGATGGGTTACCGCCACCCTGATCTGGCGAGGTGAGGCGAGAGTACCAACGACCGCCTTTGGCGCTCGTGTGAACGACCGCCGTAGATATGGAGTGTCCACATGGCACGCGTATGTGAAGTCACGGGCAAAGGCCCAATGTCTGGGAACAATGTCTCCCACGCTAACAACAAAACAAAGCGCAGGTTCCTGCCGAACCTGCAATACCGCCGTTTCTGGGTAGAGACTGAAAACCGTTGGGTGCGCTTGCGCGTTTCCAGCGCAGCTCTGCGCTTGATCGACAAAAACGGCATCGACGCCGTGTTGGCTGATTTGCGTTCGCGCGGTCAAGCTTAATTCCAGTTACTGAAAGGACACGATCATGGCATCCAAAGGCGGACGCGAAAAAATCAAGCTGGAATCCACAGCCGGTACAGGTCATTTCTACACGACCAGCAAAAACAAGAAAACCATGCCCGAGAAAATGTCGATCATGAAGTTCGACCCAAAAGCTCGCAAACATGTCGAATACAAAGAAATCAAACTGAAGTAATTCACTTTGATTTTGCCGACCCTGGGTCTGCAAAACGCCCCCTGAAAAACCCGCTTAGCGGGTTTTTTTGCGTCCTGTGTTTCGTCCGTTTTGGAGACCTTTGGCCGGGCTGGCCAAGTCATCCCATCGGTTTGACAGCGGCTGCGCGCAACTGGGTCGAGAAATCACGCAAAGCGGCAATCCCGCTTTCTTCGGCGCGGCGGCACCAAGCTTGCAGGTCGGCCGCCAGCTGTTCTCGGCTGTGCGATGTGTTGAGCCAAATCTGAGATAACTCATCCCGCATCACCACCATCTTGTCCAGCACAGGATAAGCAGCACGCGCCTGGGATAGCAAAGATCGCGCCTCCACAGGCACTTTTTCTGCAGCGCGGTGGAACCATCGCGATGCCACCTTGATCACCTGGTCATCCACCTTGGCAGACGAGACTTCCTGAAGGAACACGCCGCGCATTTGGCGGGCGTACCCGGCCATGACTTCATAGCGATTGGCAATCAGGGCTTCCAAGGTTTTTTCATCGGCCACGGGACGGATCGCGCCATAAGCCAATTTGGGTGGCGTCTTTTTGACTTTGGCCAAACCTATGGATTGCAACATTGTGATGTACATCCAGCCTATATCGAACTCATAAGGCTTGACCGACAATTTAGCCGACGTCGGATAGGTATGGTGGTTGTTGTGCAACTCTTCGCCACCGATGAGGATGCCCCATGGCGAGATGTTGGTGCTCGCATCAGGCGCCTCAAAGTTGCGGTAACCCCAGTAGTGGGCGGCGCCATTGATGATGCCAGCGGCAGTCACGGGTATCCACATCATTTGTACGGCCCAGACCGTCAAGCCCAAGGCGCCAAACAGCGTCAAGTCAACGATCAGCATCAGGGCCACGCCTTGCCATGAAAAACGGGTGTACAGATGGCGCTCGATCCAATCGTCGGGGGTGCCGTGACCATAACGCGCCAGCGTATCCAAATTCTTGGACTCTTTGCGGTACAGCTCGGCGCCTGTCAATAGCACCGTTTTGATGCCATGCACATGGGGGCTGTGGGGGTCTTCTTCCTGTTCGCATTTGGCGTGGTGCTTGCGGTGAATGGCCGTCCATTCTTTGGTCACCTGACCCGTGGTCAGCCACAGCCAAAAACGGAAGAAATGCGACACCAGAGGATGCAAATCCAAGGCGCGGTGAGCTGAGTGACGGTGCAGATAAATCGTCACACTGGCAATGGTGATGTGGGTTAAGACCAAGGTCACCACCAACACCTCAAGCCAGGAAAAACCCAAGCTGCCATGGGCCAGCCAGTCGATTGCCGCGTTCAACACGGCCCAGTCAGGTAATAGCATCGATCATGTCTTTCAAAAAGCCTGTTTTTCAGGCAAGCAGTTATTTTAGGTTTTTAACTTGCAAAGGAACAGTTTTTTCAAATCCAAGCCCTTTCAGCCCCGAGCAGAATTTATTTTTTCACCCAGGCCGCCGCAAAAAAACCATCGGTTCCATGCCGGTGTGGCCACAGACGCAAAAACTCAGCCTGCGCCCCGCTGCACAATTGGGCAGCCTGGGGGACCTTGAGCCGATCCAACTCAGCGGCAACAACCATCACTTCAAAGTCAGGATTCGCTTGGGTGAAGGCTTGAGCAATGGTTTCATTTTCTTGCATCAACACACTGCATGTGGCGTACACCAGGCGGCCACCGGGCTTGACCAAGCGGGCCGCGCTTTGGAGGATGGCCAGTTGTTTGACCGCCAATTCGGCCAAGGCCTGAGGTGTCTGGCGCCATTTCAAATCGGGATTGCGCCGCAAAGTCCCCAAACCTGAACAGGGAGAATCGACCAACACGCGGTCGATTTTGCCCGCCAAACGCTTGATGCGCTCATCTCGCTCATGCGCAATCGCTGCCGGGTGGACATTGGACAACTTGCTGCGAGCCAAACGAGGCTTGAGCGCGTCCAGGCGGTGCCCAGAGACATCAAAGGCGTACAGGCGACCTGTGTTGCGCATGCTCGCGCCAATCGCCAGGGTTTTACCGCCGGCACCGGCACAAAAATCGACCACCATTTCGCCGCGGTGGGCATCGAGCAGCAAGGCCAGCAGTTGGGAGCCTTCGTCTTGCACCTCGATGGCACCGCGGACAAAGGCATCCAATCGGGTTAAGGCGGGTTTGCCTTGTATCCTCAGCCCCCATGGGGAGTAAGGGGTTGGCTGGGAGGCGATACCTGCCAGTTTCAATTCTTTTTGAATATCCGCACGTTTGTCATGCAAGGCGTTCACACGCAAATCCAATGTGGCACTTTGCCCCAAGCTGTCCACCAGCGGCCAAAACTCATCGCCCAACTGGGCTTGCAGAGGTTCGACCATCCATTCCGGCAAATTGTGGCGATGGCGATCCAAAAATTCTTCAGGCTTGACGCGGTCGCAGCCTTCGAGCCAGGTTTTTTCAGCCTCGTTGATGGCCCCATACAGAAAATCACGCGGTGCATGGAAACCCAAAATGGCCAAGCGGCGCTCTTTAGCGCCACTGCCTGAGCGTGCCAAGTACTCAAAGCGAAGTTTGTGCCGCAGCACGTTGTAGGCGGTCTCAGCCAGGGTAGCGCGTTCGCGAGGACCCAGTTGGCGATGTTCACGAAAAAAGCGCGAGACAACCGAGTCGGCAGGATGTTCAAATTGAAGCGTCAGCCTGACCAGTTCGGCACAGGCATCAAGAAGGGCTTTAGGATGCATAGCCCCTATTGTCCCACTCTGCGCATTCAGGATTTCACACATGTCAGAAAGACTGCCACCCCTGATCACCACCCGCCCTGGCATCTACCGCCACTACAAAAATCTGCTGTACGAAGTCAAAGGCACCGTGCGGCACAGCGAGTCGCTGGAACCCCTGACTTTGTACCAGGCGCTGTATGGCGAGCGCGGTCTGTGGGTGCGTCCTGCGGCCATGTTCAATGAAAATGTCGACATCAACGGTGTCATTCAGCCGCGATTTACCTGGGTATCCGAGGCCGAGCCTTCAGCCCGCTGAAGGCTCGGGTCTGCAAATCAAGCGCCCAACAGTTTCTCGATCGCTTGCGGGTAGATCACATGCTCTTGGGTCAGAACGCGTTGAGCCAAGATGTCCGCCGTATCCGTGGGCAAGACAGGCACGATACCCTGCGCCAAGATGGGGCCATGGTCCAACTCGGGCGTGACATGGTGCACCGTCGCTCCGGCAAATTGACACCCCATGTCAATCGCACGCTGGTGGGTGTTCAGGCCAGCAAAAGCCGGCAGCAATGAAGGGTGGATGTTGATCAAGCGCTGGTGATAATGGCGCACAAATGCCGCAGACAAAATGCGCATAAAACCTGCAAGCACGACCAGGGCAGGTTCGAAGCGGTCAATTTCGAGCTGAAGCGCCAAGTCAAATGCTTCGCGACTGTCAAAAGACCTGTGGTCCAACACGACGACGGGTATCCCGCGGCATTGGGCAATGTCCAGGCCCTGAGCATCGGCCCGGTTGCTGACCACGGCAGCAACCCTCGCCCCGCACCTGACTGACCATTGGCGTTGTTCGGCAGCCTCAAGGATGGCGGCCATGTTGGAGCCTGCGCCTGAAATCAAAATCACAATGTTTTTCATCAACCGGTGATTATCCCTGCCTTGAACGCCCCTTGAATGGGGCCCGGCTTGCGTTGTTTTGTCACAGCAAAGACAATTTTTCCGCACGATCGTGCTATAAATTGTTTTTTTCAAAGTCCATTGCTGATGCATTGGGCATTTCGCCACCTGCTTTTCTGAGAGAGACTCCCCATGGATTTGGCATTCACCCCCGAAGAACTCGCCTTTCGCGATGAAGTTCGCACCTGGGTTCAAGGCAACCTGCCTGCTGACATTTCACACAAAGTGCATGCCGCCATGCGATTGACGCGCGAAGACATGCAGACCTGGGCCAAGATCCTGGGCAAAAAGGGCTGGCTTGGCTGGGGTTGGCCCGAAGAATTTGGCGGGCCGGGCTGGAGCGCCATTCAGAAACATTTGTTCGAAGAAGAATGCGCTCTCGCTGGTGCGCCACGGGTGGTTCCTTTTGGGCCAGTGATGGTGGCCCCCGTGATCATGGCTTTTGGCAATGCGGAACAACAACAACGCTTTTTGCCCGGCATCGCCAGCGGTGAAGTGTGGTGGAGTCAAGGCTACAGCGAACCAGGCTCGGGCTCGGATTTGGCTTCACTTAAAACCCGTGCAGAGCGGGTCGGCGACACATACATTGTCAATGGCCAGAAAACCTGGACCACGCTGGGCCAG
>Ga0304729_1000786_pt1 | contig 22017 bp, 37 predicted proteins | sample C_131016_MF_Meta_FD_190475 | JGI IMG/M metagenome (GOLD analysis project Ga0304729, IMG submission 190475) | Freshwater microbial communities from Lake Croche, Canada to study carbon cycling - C_131016_MF_MetaG (v2) (version 2) | ecosystem: Environmental > Aquatic > Freshwater > Lake | place... | reverse complement strand
CGCCGTGTGTATGCCGCCCTAAGATTCAATCTTAGCTGGATGCGCTGGTTGGCTGGTGCGGCCCGTAGGCACCATTCATGGTCAACTGTGGATAACGTAGTGGACACGTTCGAGCATGCAACGATCAAAGGATCTGCACTCACTCGCCACACATGGAACCGCACAGGAACAGTGGAAATGCGGATTTGGCCCACATCGGCTAAATCAGAAGATTGGCTGGGTAGAGCATCGCTGATGCAAGCAATCGCCAAGTGGAGTGAAAGCTACTCTCCGATTGTCCATCCCATCAATCAAGAAACAGAAGCACTTGCCTGGCCTCTGTTCTTCAACTGGGCATCAATCAATGCACCAGAAGCATTAGTATATACACTGGATCAGTTCCGTAAAAGGGCTCGTTCGACAAGCATCCACTACACAGACCGAGAGGCCGCAGGGCGTCTCATGGGAATGTTCGAAGAATCTGGAGTTACTGTCAGAGGTTATCGTCGCCGCAATCGTGTAGGAGTTCCAACGCCAGTAGCAGGAGCAGTGTCACCATCATATCCAGACACTCTCTAAAATCAACCAACCAACAACCAATTATCACAATGTGTAAATTAGCAGGATGGACAAGCAGTAAGGAACATCCCCTTACAAAAGCCGCCGCAGATGCCGCCATCGTTGCGGCTCATAAAATCATCGGTCAAACAGAACGTGACGGATTCGGATATGCTCAAGCTGGCGCATCTGGACTCCGTGCAAAGTTCGTTGATCCGAAAGAACACAGGGGAATCGACTGCCTTTCCAATCTCTACAAGAGAGCAGGAAAAGGAGCCGGTGCCTTTGCAACAGCTTATCGCACTTCCATTGAAGGAGCTTACAAGCCAGATAAGTCTATGATGATTCATGGACGCACAGCAACGTGCGGAATCAGCTTAGAAAATGTGCATCCGTTCCGCAGGAATGGCTGGACGCTGGCCCATAACGGAGTCTGTGGTTATGCAGGAGCAGATACAAAAGCTCATGCAAAAGTAACTTGTGACTCTCAGCACCTTCTAATCTGCATGGCAGACAATACACCTACCATAAAGCGCAAAGAGGACTTGGAGAACATCACTGGATACGCCGCCTTCCTTGCACTTAACCCGCAAGGAAAGCTGTTCGTAGCAGTAGACGATACCGCAACGCTCTTTGCTGGAATCACCAGTAAGGGACGCTGGATCTTCGGAACCAAGCCAACGATAGTCGAAGCTATCGCAGATGCTTGGAACTGTAAGGGAGTTGACGCATATCCAATTGACGCATGGACGTGGCTTGAGTTTGAAACGGCTGGAGGCGATCCAGAACTAGGAGAATGGAAGCACAGGAAGGCTAACGAACGCCAGCTTGGTTTCGCCTCGCAAAGCCTCGGTGCCGCATGGGATACGTCAAAGATCCGCAAGCACAGAGCCGGTCACACGCACGTTAACTACGGAAGCGGTTACGACACTGGGTATGGTAGCAAGGTACTATCAGCAATGGAAGCAGAGGAGCAAAAAGAGCTTATCACAGAATCAGACGCACTGCGTTATGTAGATGAGAGGGCTCTAAGCGATGCAGAAAACGACGGCGTTCCTGCATGGGAGGGCCTCTAAGTGGCTGGCAGGCGACTCCTAGAGCAGATCATAGCATTAATTCTTGCTCTATGGATAGCTTGGTTAAGCGAATGCGGTAAGCGGTAACAGAGAAGGGGACGAGGGCTTACGCCCTCGCCCCCTTTTTTTGTGGCGAGGAACTGGGGCTCGCCTCGCTCGCCCCAGAGGGGGATTTAGGCGGGGCGATCAGTTTTTTTCTTGGAGGCGGATTTAGGCGGGGCGATCCGAGGTTTCTTCCTAAAGATGTCTTGGTAGTTGCTTAAGTATGCTTTGGAGTTGCAAGATCGTGGACAATCTCCCTTACCGGCATCGTAATATGGTATTCCTTTCATTTGATTTCAGATTTGAGTGCGGCGATTTCCTTATTCAATGCTTCTTCCATAAACCAATACTCTGTTTTGAGTTTCTTGATTTCGGCCTCTAGCTTCTGATTCAAAATGCCTACTGGCTCACAGCAGTAGCAACTTCCTTGGAATCCGTTCTTCAGCCTCTCGACCTCGGCCTCTAGCTGACCTTCCGATTGCTCTGCTTCGTATGCCTTGCTTTTCCAGAAGGCGACCTCGGCCTCTGCTTTCTTCAGTTGTTCGTATCGGTTTGTGCCTATCCTTTCCGCACTTTCCTTTAGTTCTTTAATCTCGGCCTTTGATGCGGCTAGTTCTCGCTCCAATTCTCTTGCAAAGGGCATATCTACGACATCACAGGGTTTGTGGTCAAATTCGGTTGTCCAGATTTGCTCATCTGTGCGTGGTGTGGCGGTATGTTTGTGGCATCGGCAGTCTGGGCCGCAGATTGTTCTGGTTGTCATTTTTGTTTGTCCTTTTTTTTAACTGGTTTTGAATAAGAGCTGTAATCGGCGGCACCACTTAAGCCCCTCTTCTTCCAGAAGTTCTCTATGCCCCTACGCATGCCAATACATAGGCCCATATCAGAACCTCCATGCCCCTCTTCCGAGGGGCGTGAAGTGATTGGCTTGCCGTTCATCTTACGGCTCATTTCGATCATGAGATCGAATGTAAAATTGCTTCGGCTCGGCAAAGAAGACATTTATCTTTCTCCTCCTCGTCAGGCTCGCCATGATTCAACCCATTGGTTTTAGCAAGCATGGCAAGAGTTAGGTACATATCACCAAGCAGTTCCCACATAGTAGGTGCTTTGGCAAATAGTTTTGCAAACTTAAGGCTTTCCTTAATGTCAATTGCGTTGTCCATTGTCATGACGACTCGCCCGTTGTAATCCAAAACAGTATCTACGTCTGCACGAAGAGGGAACTGCAATGGAACTCGAATGTCTGTCTGGTCAATTCCAGCGGGAATAATAATGCTCATATTAGTTAAGGCTATACTCAGCGTATTTTTTGTTGTTTTTAGTGACCATCTTGCGATTAATTTCCAAGCCCAATCCTGAGAGGTCGTGGATTCTTGATGCCAAACGGAAGCATCCATACTTGTTAAGTGCCTCCATAGGCGTGATACTGCGCCGGTTAATCATGTGATTAAGTATTTTAAAGTTCTGGCTATTGTTTTTCATAGGGTGTGTCGTTTCATTATCAATTCTATTTCGTCTGCAATTTCTTTAGTTTTTCCGAGTGAGTTCATTTTTCGGAGATCTTTAAGGGTGTGTACAAGCCCCCATATCTCTGCCTCTTGGTCGATGATCTTATCTTCCACCTTCTTAAGCCTAAGCTCAAAATCTTCAATGTGAATGTCGTCGATCATACGTCTTGCTCCGATTTTGCGATTTCTTTCTTAGTGACTTTGATGGATAGGTTGTAAATCCAAAGCTCAAAGCCCTGCTTGTCATCCCTCCATTTGCGAGCCAAGTATTCCAGAACGCTCTGCTCTACTTGCTTTCCGTAAAGCCAAAGCCCAAGAATGTATGCTCCGATGGTTCCGATGATTCCGATTGTGATGATGAATGGTGTCATAAGTGTTTTTGGTTGGAGGCTTGGTTTAGCCCTCCCCTCGGTCAGAAATTCGAGAGAAGGGCCGCAACCAGCACACCACATGCCGAAACTAGAAGTTTACGTCCTCGTCGTAGGAAGGTTTAGGTTTGAAAGCCTTCTTCTCACGAGGCTTCCCGACCTTGAGGGAAAGCCATGGAGATCCTGCCTTGCTGGTCTTCTCCCAAATCGCAATCTCATATTCCTTGCCGTCCACGTTGAGAGGGCCAGCGAACTGAGGAGCCTTAGGGTTGGCGTTTTCCTTGCGGAAGGCGGCCCCACTATTTGTGTTGTCGTACTGAGCCATATTAAGAAGCGGATGGGGTTGCGTCCACGGATGGTGCGTTTTCTTCGGTGACAATGGCGGCATCAGTAGCCACGACTGTCTCTTCCTTGATAAAACCAAGCTTGATGCAAAGCTCCTTGACTTCGTTCACCACTGCTTCGTCTGCGCTCATGATGGCATTACTAAATGCCTCAATAATTGTTTCTTTCATTTTTTTGGTTGTTTGGTTTCTGCTACTTTTCTGTGAAGCACATGTGGCTCTCACGGAAATCTAATGGAATACTAGCCCTTCCACATGATCGGGCAAGCTTTATATTTAAATAATAATTGCCCTTGTCATCACGCTCAATGACTAAAAATAAATCACAATCATGTTCGATTGCTCTTGACTCTCGGCTTGCACCATCTGCATTAAGCTGGGTCAGGGCGATGATGGTGATGCCAAGCTCCTTGGCAAGCTGTTTCAGCGTCCTTGATGTTTCAGCAACTTGCTGTTCACGGCTCTCCTTGCGGTCAGTAGGTGATAGGAGCTGGATATAGTCCACGACCACCACTCGGCACTTGTGGACGGCACACATGCGCCGCATTGCGGCTCGTAGCTGAAGGGGATTCACGTTGCCCTCATCTCGTATAAATACTGGAAGCAGGGAGGCTTGCGTGGCGGCACGACTAATTGCGTCAATGTCCCTCTTGGTCGGCTCCTTGGAAAGAACTGATATATCAACCCCTCCGTATGATGCCACAAAACGATCAAACAGTTCCCCTGCGCTCATCTCCAAGCTGATCACCCCAACTGGCTCTCCAGCATTTGCAATGCGAGATGCCATATTTACTGCCATAGAAGTTTTGCCACCCTTGGTTGCGGCACCTATCACAATCACTTGCCCCTTGCGGAAGCCTCCAGTGATGTCATCCAACTGCTGAAACCCTGTCGTGGTTCCGATGAGCTTGCCTCGGTTCTTATAGATGTCTTCATAGTCGCTGACACGATTCAATGCCACCTCCTTGAGAGATTCAATCCTACCCCTGCTCTCGGCATCTGCCGCCACACTCACAAGGGCCTTTTGCACGACCTCAGATAGCTCTCCTGCCTCGCATGGAGTCTGAGCAAGTAGAATGATCTTCTCGGCGGCACCGATGGCTAGGCGGGCCGTATGCTTGGTTCTCAGGATTTCCAGATACTCCCTCCAATTAGAAGTTAGGGCTGGGGCAACAAAACATTCCGTGATGAATGCTGGGCCTCCAGACTCCTCCAGCGTCCCATTATTATTCATATGGTCGGTGACTGTGACAAGATCGCAGTCTTTGCCCATCTTCCACAGCTCTAGCACCGCATCAAATATGCGCTTGTGAGTTGGATGGAAGAAGAGCTTGGATGAGGCGTAGTCGCAAGCCTCGTTAAGAATGGAGGATTGCTGTAGGACGCAGGAAAGGAATGCCTTCTCTGCTTGTTCTGAATATGGCGTGGTTGATTTGGATGTCATGGTTGTGGTGTTGGTTGTTTTGTGTCTCTCCGCATTGTTCCGCATCCCGCTAGACAACACCCATTATCGGCATTGTCAATATAATTGCTTCCGTGGAATTCTTTTGACAAATCCCACCATCCCTGATCGTGCTTGCAACACGCATCGCAGACAGTGCAGTGATCCTCGCTATACAAGTACCACCCATTCCCATTGCATTTAGGGCATGTCATGCTTTTTTCTTGCGTGGCTTCTTCTCAGGCTTGGCGGAATCAATTGCCCAATAAAGGGCTATCTGATGCTTGAACACATTCCAAGCCTTCATCAAGTCTGGATTCCAAACCACCTCAAAATCACCCTCGTCAAGCTTGCCGATCCTAACGATGGCGTGATCTTTGATTCGGTGAGTCGCCTTAAATTCAGAGTTCTCATCCCACAATGCGGCATAACCAGCGCATTGCCTCCAATAAGAATCACTGATCTTTTTACTGGTCTTAAAGTCAATGAGAACGTGGTCGCCATTAGGACGCTTGGCAATCAAATCAATGGTTCCTCCGAACTTGTTAGTCTCGCTTACAAGTTGCACTTCAGTCGCAACCTTCTCCAAATCTTGAGTCTCCCACCAATCTGCAAACTTGTTGTAGCTGACAAGAGCTTTGTCAATGAGGTCTTGTTCATAGTCGGACAAGTCGCAAACAAATCCGTTTAGCAGGGATTCAATCATGAAGTGAGCAAGCGTACCCACATCACAAGCCTCTTGGCTAACCTTGCGGTAGTCTTTCCCTTTCTTGCCTAGATCCCAAGCCCAATAGATGAGGCCATCTACGGAGTCCCCTATCTTGCTTATCGTGCTTCCTCCGGGCACCTGAGTTCCATCATTTAGATGGTATTTTTGATGAGGCGCATTACGCACCAGTTTTTGTTTTTCCATGCCCTACCGATAGTCAGACTCAAATTCGTGGTCAAGAACATATTGATCCCAATCTTCAGAATTTTGTGATTGACTTGCCGTTGCATTTCCCAATCCGTTCTGATTCACAAACAGCTCCACGATCAGCGCAAGGGCATCAGCTCTATCTGGAGAGCCGCCTTTGGTTCTTTTCTTCAGTTCCTTCTTGCTCTCCAAAAGCGTCTTTTCATTCTTCAAGGAATATATTCTGGCGCATAGTTCTCTGGCTGTTTCATCATCCAATCCACGCATCCTTCCAGCCATGATAACCACTTTAATCTGGCTCCAAAGTTGCGTCACCCTATTGGCGTAGATTTGTTTTGCAGGGCGTGGGTCTTCCACGCTCACTGCGGCATCTGTGGCAGATCCCCCAAACCCAACCCTCACAAATCCCGACTGCCATCTTTGGCTGATAATATCAGCTATTCCAGCACCGGCACCAGTAGAGTCAAGTGCAAAATCTTCTGGTTGCACGTTGCGCTTTTTAAGCTCCTCAATCGTGAGATCAGCAACTTGGTAGAACAAGGGATAATTAGGATCTTCCATGAGGTTAAGCTTAACCACTTCGGTCAGGTCAAGCATGATACTCCCATCGGAAGCATTGCCCACTTTAGCAAATCGTAATATGCAATCATCCCCTTCTGTGGTAAACGCTGGATCAAGCCCTGCGATGGTCTTAATTCCTCCACCAGCCCAGATCACCTTCTCCCTTGCCTGTCCGTCTGCAATCATTGCTGAGTCAAGAATGGTATTCCTTGCACCAGATCGGTTCCACATTCCTCTGCAATAAGAGTTCCATTCAAGGCTTCCCTCGCCAAAGTTCTTTTTGATTATGTCCACGTTGTCTTGAGAGAAAAGATAAGGATAAACAACCCTCCCTGCCTTTACGTTTGGACTCTTAAGCCCATCAAACCTCACGCACACACCGCTTTTTGTTTCCCAATGCTCGTCACCATCATGGATACTCCCCCACCCCATGCGAGGCTCGCAGAAGATTCCGTGAGGGTCAAACATGGAGGAGGCATTGGCAATGGCAATAAATTTGTAGAAATCAGCTCCCACCTCCAAGTTAGCCCTTGCGCTGAACACTGCTGGATTAGTCTGAGCCGCCTCATCGACCATGATTACCATACGAGGTAAGTGAACGCCCTGTAGTTTTCCAACGGCTTGCTCCACTGCTCCACTATCCACGGCTAACGCAATAATGGAGGATCGGTCATCCCCCTTAGTGAACTGGATCTTTGTCTGCGAATCAACCACGTTAAGGCCAAATAACGGAACGCACGGGCGAACAAACTTCATCATCTCCGACCAGATACGTCCACGAAGAGAGGGGACAGTGGTGCTGGTTAATGCCACACGAGTCATCATAGGTTTAGCCAAATACTCCACAAGCGAAAGAAGAGTAAAGGTGAAGGTCTTTCCAGCCGCCGCACAACCAGTAACGCCTATCTCCCTATGGTTAGTCCATGCCCAAAGTGCTAGCTCGTTCCAATCGTTCCAGCTTCTAATCACATCGGGCCATAGCATCGCTATAACGTGTTTAATGTGTTGCCCCCTGCTAATCCCGCTAAAGCGTTCTGGACTAGCATCGCCCACCATCAGCAACTCTATTTCAAGTTGCGTGACGGCAGGATGCTGACTGAAGTCTAAGCCGTATGTTTGTAGCTTCAACGAAGCTGGCTACGGATGGACTCTAGTGCGCTCTTTGGTCTTCCTTTTGAAGTTTCCTCCTCATCAGAGGAGCTTCCTTTGGAAATCCGTGGCTGAACTTTGGCATCTTCAGATGCTCTGTTTTTGTACTTTGAAAGCTCGGCCTTGAGCTTGGCATTCTCAGAAGCGAACTCTTTAGCAACTACTGCCAAAAGTGGTACGGCGGCTAATTCATTCTGGGATGCGTTCCCGTGAATAATGGCCTTTGCTTGGCTAATGCGCTCGTTAACTGCCTTATCGTGATCCTCGTCACCAGTCAGACGAAAGAACTCGCTCTTGTTTCCAAGATGCTCCCTGACACGATCAAAGTTACGATTAATAATCTCTAGGGTTTTTGCGTTCTCTTCCTGCTCAGACTGCTGGATCTGAGTGGACGTAGCCCTATAATCAGTAAGGGCTCCTTCCAAGTTTCGCTGTTTAATGTCGGCATCGTTAATTAGGTTGAGGAACTGGGCTGAAGCCGCCCCTCCACCAAAGGATTCGTCAATGAAATTAATGCGCTCTCGGCCCTTGAGTGATAAAGCTTTCGTTGCAAGAGTCTCGTCATCGCCAATCTCTTGAGCAAAAGCAGATGCCGCCTTAACCGCCTCTTGATATGGGCTTTCGTAAGTATCTTTAAATTTTGGAGAACGCTCAAAAGCAGTGCGCTCAAGCTCTGCTTCCAATTGAGTGAGCTTGTCACGGAGTGCTGAAGCCTCATTATCCTTGCTCTTTAGGATCTCCTCGTATCCTTCAGACTTCTTCCGAAGCTCTGCAATGTTGTCCTCCTTGCTCTTCTTACCCTTTACTTCTTCTTTAACTGGCTCTGCGTCTGAGGCTAGGTCAAGATCGGAAAGATCAAAGTTAGACGCATCAATGTTGTCTTGAATCTTATCTGCTTTGGTTTTTTTAGGTTCATCCTCAATAGGGCCTTGCTCCTTGCTGTCCATGTCGTTAAGGAAGCTTTGGATGTCTTGATCGGCAACTGCATCAAAACCAGCGGGTGTCATCACAACATCTGGTGCCTCGGTAACGAGATTGTCTGGGGGAGCGTCAAGACTACGAATGTCCATCTTAGCAATGGATGGCTTCTTTAGCTGTTTGTTTAACTGACTTTCAAACGATGACTCCGCAGGAGCATGTTGTGTAGTTGAGATAATCGGATCTGCCGATATTGTCTGTGTGTTGTTGTCCATAAATTAAAACTCTGATCCACGATAGGATGGATCTTGCTCTGCAACGATTTCGCTCACGGAGCAAAGGCTGTTAAGGTCGTGAATAACAGAGGCTCGACCAGCATCAAAGCCAAACAAAACGTGTGCGTTTCCTGCGTGAGAGGTGATGGCGTTGGTTGTCCCAAGGGCTTTAGCCGCCGTTAACTCATTAAGAACTGATAGTGCCTGTACAAGAACTGGATGATTTAGAAGCTCTTTTAGTTTAGGAGCCAACGTGGTATCGGCAGTCCAATCGGTATATGTCATAGTAGGTCTTTTTGTTTTGGCATTTCATCGTCGCTAAAGATAATTCCATTATCTTCGGCTGTTTGAATTTGGTTAAGAGCATCAATAACTGCCTCGGTATGCACAGTCAAGCCAAAACCATGAACTCCCTCTGCGTGTTTTTTGCAAGCTTGAATGGCCTCTTCCATAGTATCTCCGATTCCAATACAATCCCCGATCTCGCACATTCTTACGCCTTCGGTCGGAACAATATAACCTTGACCATCAATCTCACAATAATTGCGCCACTTAATCCACTGGCGCATCTCAGGATCTACACTCACTGTACACCATTTATCCTCCGCAAATGAAGAGTGAATAATTGCTAATGCTCCATATTTTGCCCTCCAAACTGGATCTATAAGCACACCATTGGCTCCTCCCTCCACGATTGCCCCAACGTTATCAATCATTTCCCAGTAAAGGGCAGATGGTGGGGCTGGGCAACGGGTTGTCAAATCTATCAAATAAGGCACATCATCTCCGGTAACTCGGATCTCAGTTGAGAAAAATTGAGAATAACCAGATTCTTTAAGGAATGGAGAAAGTTTTTCGTTCACGATTCTTACGGGTTCAGCAAGCTTGTCGTAATCAATCACGGCCCCAAGGTATCCACGATCCTTAACCTCGACTCCAGTAAGGCAAGTTGATGGGAACTCCCCCCCAACGCTATATCCGTCATATCCTGCCTCAACAACGGAATCCACCATGTGTTCCACTACAAACGGAAACACGTTACAAGCCCCTCCTAGCTCGTTCCATAGCTCGTTCATTCGTGGCTCTACCATCTTCCAGCTCTCAGAGTGAAAGGTTTCTGCAACGCCTCGGAATCCGCTAATCTTTACAAAGACATTATCGTTTTCCTCAAGATATTTTCTGAGCGCGCTCATTCCTGTGACTAGCTCGCATTTCCCAACTGGAAGCCCAAGCTCCCGCATTGTTTCTTTGGCCCTCCACCTCTGGACTTCTAGCTTCTCTCCTAGTCCTGCACCCCAAACTTTATATCCATGAGATCGCAACCACTCAGCCAACTGATAAAATCCAACGTCAGGGAACACAATAAAGTCCACCTCGTCCATAAGCCTCCACATGTCCTCCACCCTATCCACTCCACGCAATCCAGTTCCAATCATTGCTGGGCCGTGCTTTGGAAACGACCTATCTGCATAAGGCACAAAGTAACTCACCTCATGATCTTCGGCTAGTCGTTCTGCAAATGCTGTGAATAGTCCGTGGTCTACCACTAGGCACTTACTCATTCTCGTCTTCCTCCATTTCGATTGCTTGCATGTCTCGTATAGTATGAATAAGATTCTTGTGAGATAAAGCTAATTCAGAATCCGCCCCGTGGAACGTCTTATGAAAGAGGTATCTGTCGTAAATAAGGCTAACGATTAACTCAGTTGCCTCAACTTGCCCCGCCACAAAGGAGGGAGATTTCATTATCGTGTGTTTGTTTTTATTTTAGCTCTGGAGGTTTGGAAGGGGATTCTCCCTCTTCGGCCCAAACGCTTTTACCAGATTTAAGACGCTCGGTTGCGTGTTGTACAGCTTTCTTTTGAATGCTTTTCCAGATGACGGGATCAGCTTCAAACAATCTATCAGAAGGTGTATTAAGAAGATAATGAACCTCATGTTTGGCAAGGGTTGGAACAACGGATGGAATATCAATTTCCTTTCCTCCAAGATTAATGCCAATTGAAAGCTCTGAAGAAATACCTCCATCTGGCCTTTTTAGAGGCCCAAGAAAACCAAGTCCTTTCATACTCCCATCTGCACGAACATCTTTTGGATTGGGTTTCCAATCAGAAAATTCCAATGGCTTAAGCTGTTGTTTAACAACCTCCATTGCGCCTTTTGGCTTATCTTTTTGATCGGGCATAATTATGGCTGAATGCTTCCGTATTTAGAGGCGGTTTTGATTTTATCTACCATAAGCCTTTGCGCCGTTTTGCGGTCTTGTAACTGCATCTGGTGCTGGGCTTTGGCTTGCTTTATCTGAGCGTCATTAGAAAACTTCATTCTGTCAAGCTCTATTTTTGCTTGTACTGCCAACATCTTAGGATCTTGCGCTCCCTGACCTTGGCCTTGTTGTTGTTGCTGGGCTTCCGCTTGTTGCTTCTGGATGTCCTGAGACATGCGGTTAAGCTGATCTGCAATCTTCATGAGTTCACTAACTTGCTCATTGAAATCGTTGTACTTACTTTCCATCGTTGGATCTTCCTCCATGTACTTGAGATGAGTAAGCATGTGCGGAATAAGAGATTGCATCGCCCTGTCCACCATAACTGGATCTGCTTGTTTTTCTTGGATGGCCTTTACCAACTCTCCAGCGAACTGAAGATGGACATTAAGATGCGTCTCGTGACTCTGATCTGGGTCAATCAATACGTTTCCGCCCTGTTGGAGAATGTTGTTCTCAATTGATGCCATAGAGAGATCATTGCCCTCAACCTTCCTCTCTTCTGGAATGCCGAATGTCTCAACTCCAGTTTGACCGGCAATAGCCGCAATATTAGCGTTAATAACACGCTTGCGATTGGCTTCTGGCAACTGCGGTAGGTATTGCCCAATCATCTCCATTGCTTGCATGCGAGCCGCACTAGATCCTTGACCAATTGAACGGGTTGCTTTAACGCTATCAACATCCAGAAGAGCCGCCTTTGGAACGCCACGATCTATACAAGCTTTCTGGAACTTAAGGGCCTCTGGCCCACCATGATCCTCTTCAATCAAGTTCGGGTTAGAAGCCCTGCGATAAACCTCCGCATAATGAACATCCAACGCTTGCAAATAAATCTCTGCACGGGTGTTAGTGAGACGGCTTTTCTCGCCAATCTCCACCTCAATCTCCTTATTGCCTTTCTTTCTTCCAGCTCCTCCGCTGACGGATGGCATAAATGACCCAATATCGTCACTCTCTTGCCCTTGGAAGAACTGCGCCGTCTGCATTGCGGCAGAAAGATTTGGAGTGACATTTTGCTGAATTAGGTTGAGTCCGGGCGGCAATATGCGATAAGGCCCAATCTGAACCGCCTTGAGCTTCTCCGCATCAGCAGAGGTCTGTGGCTGGAACATCGTGCAGGACGATAGGATAACCCCCTCCATGAGGGCATTGAGCATGCGGTTGTTGGCTTCAGCATACTTGAATACCTTTTGCCCCAACCCACGAACGCCGTGGTAAAAGCCATTACCGACACCATTAAGGAAAACAGTGAAGGCAGAAGAGAACTTACTATACCTAGAGGGCTTTGCACACAACCACTCAGTAGGATTGAGACGATCAAAAACGTAATGGCTGATGCGACCATCATACTCCTTAACGTACATATGGGCCACCTTGATGACTTTGGACTTTGCATAACTGTAATAGAGAGCATTGTTCTTCATTTCACGCTGATACCACTCCCAAGGTCTGCGTTGATCCTGCTCATCCACCCTAGCGTTCATGATGGCTTCTTTGCACTCTTCAATGTCCCAGCCACCACGAGATGCGGCCTCTTCGTTCTCAATATACGAGTAAAGCTGTTCGCAATACATCTCATCAAGGATGTAGCAAAACTCCCAATTATCCCAATCAACCTTAGATCCCTTTGGAACAACTAAAGCGTATGGCTCAATGGACTTGGCCCTCCAATCCACTCCATCTGGGAAATACATGCAAGCCTGTCCATGAATTACCAGTTCCTTATGGCAAACTTGGTGTTGAGCAAGGAAGTTTGGATTGCTCTTAGCAAGGAGGCTGTGGAACTCCTGAGTAATAATGCGGCTCCACTCTTCTCTCTTGCCCATGTCTTTGCCGTATTTGGTCTTAATCGTGGCATAGGTGCCTACGGAGGTGAGAATGTCAAAGTATGGGATGACAGCAGATTCAATTTTGGCTTCGGCATGGCCCCAGTTAACGTTAATTCTGTCTGCCTGACCCATCTCCCTAAGTTGCTGGTCACTATAAGGAGGATTTCCATCAATGATGCCCTGAATCTGTGCCCTGCGATAAGACGCTATCTGGTCGTCATTAACCAACTCATATAACATTGAACGTGCCGCCCCAGCAGATTCTATCCTCGTTGTAGGAGGTTTTTGATCTTCGTCTAGGTTATTCAGTCCAAATGTAATCATATATGAAGATTGGCGTTAGCTTGATTAATGTCGTTAGTCTTTAACCAGCACCAATCTGGTCGGGCCTCTGTTGTCTCCGATTTCTCGCCAGAAAGCAAGATATTTCGCTTGACATGAACTATTGCCTCATTTCGACACCCGCACATCCCACAGTTTTGAAGCTTGCCGTCAAATGGGGTGGTTCGTGATCCCTTCACCTTTGCGACCATTTCCGTCACCTTTTGCATGGCACCGCATCCCATACAGAAATTGGCGTTTTTATTCTGGTAGCACCTAACGCAAATAGAAGCCCTTCCGTTTGCTTCGTCTTGAGAAACAAACACATCTTCCCCTTTAAGCTTGCCAACAGCCATCTCGTACAGAGAGGATATGGCTTTAATGATCACTTCTGCCGTAATCATAATCTCTGGATTGGAGTCTCCTCCGCCGCTGAAATTGCACCAACCAGCCGGTAGTTGTCTACACATCTGATCCTCAATACGAGCTTGGTAATCATCTGGAAGCACAATCCCGTTATCAAAGTAGTGTTGCCTCACCCTTCTAAGAAGCCCATCCATTGTGTGTTCATTCTCAATCCTGTACCCAGTTTCGGGCACAGTAAAGCGAAAGCCATTCGGGGGAACAGAGTCTCCCTTAATTATCTTCTGAAGGATCATTGTTTTTGAGTAATGCGCTTGCGATGTCTAGCCCAATGGAGATTCCATATTTAAGGGCGTTCTTAAGATACCACTCATGACCAATCGCGCTCCCATGTTCTGGGGCAATAAGTCGTGTGCCAACCTTCTGATACCAATCCTCTATAATTTCATCTATGTTCATTTGTATTCCTCCTGTTGTTCGTCATGCCAAGGAAGCTCTTCCTCTGGCTCGTCTGGAAGGCTTGTTGAGGTTGCGGAAGATCTCGTCCACGCACCCGCCAAAAGCCAAGATTGTTTTTTCCTTTTCTGTGGGAAAGAAGGAATGAGCGACCTCATGGGCCACGATTTCAAGTAGCGTCCTGCTATGGTTGGGGTCAACGATAATCTTGTTTCGCTTGTGGCTACACATTGCATCATCTTTAACGCCCTTGGTTTTGCCAGCATCGCCATACCCATACTCCCATTCCTCCCCTTGTATTGATATTGATCCGCATTTGTAGAATTTCATTGGTCACTTGGAAAGTTCTGTGATTTCCCTATCAATAAACCAACGAGCCTTCTGAAGATCTTGAATCTCATCCTGTGGAGTGCCTTTAGATCCAGCCCGATAAATGTACTTGATAGCCGCCCCCCGAGGAAACGTGAGGTGCCCGATCATGTCAATTAACTCAATCCCTTTTGGATTGTTGGTATAGTGCCTTGGGTGATTAATAAGGTCGTTCATGATGCTCGTTTAGGAAGGATCATGCCCTTGCGCTCAATGTAATCGCTCTCATTGTGGTTCACAATGCGCCAAGGTATGTTGCCTCTTTTCATGTCGTTAATAACGGAGTTCTTGTACTTTTGCTCTCTCTTGCTTCCCCATGCAAATGGCCCAGCAAGTACGGAAAAACCCTCTTCGATGTAATATTCGTTTGTCATTTTGTTTTAATTATTTTGTAGTGAGGTATTGGACATGGCCTGTTTCCAGATATAATGCGGAATTTTTTTGTTTTGATCCAGCCATCCTTGTTCATTTCTCGAAGCCTTATTTTTGTTTGTGTGGTTTCAAGCCCCCATATTTCTTCAAGCTGGTATCTTGTATAGTAACCATTTTCTACCTTTTCCACCTTGCTTTGGCGGTGGTTAGCCATAACTTCCATCCATGCGTTTGCGCTCATAGTGGCAACCTCCAATCTTTATTAAACTCGCCACGAGTTAGAAGCCATACCGCCGAATCCTTTGGCCCTATTTCTCCATAGACGATGCCTTGTCTCCATCCGAGGGTTGCCCTGCGGCATTTTGCATAATCCATTTCACCTCGGCTTGTAAGCGTACCAACGCAATAGCCCGTGCTTTCTTTGAGAGTGCGTCCCTCTCCCATTTGAGAGCGATGCGTGTGCCCAAATATGACTTTACCTCCGTAGATTTCTGCCATGTCTCGTGCAGAATTTTCGTTATATATTGTACCATGAGTAAAGGTCACATCGCCAACCACATAGCGTTGAAAAACTCCATTGTACGGAATGCGGCGGCATCCAATCTGTGCAAAAGAGTCGTCAATAAACTGGGTTGCTTGCTGTGCGGCATACGCCACAAGTGCGTTGCGGCTATTAAGGAGTCTGGGAATTCTGTCTTCATGGTTTCCATCCAACACATGAGTTGGTCGGTAGTCTTTAAGGAAAGCAATTCCGCCATCAATGTCGGGGGCAACTGGTTCAGATTCATCTGAACTTCCAGCCGCACCTGAGCGAAAGGCCGTGGTATCGCACCAATCTCCCAAATGCACAACAATAGAGGGCTTCCATTTGTCCCGCATAAGGAGTACCGCATCAATTGCAGTGGGGTCTGCATACTTGCCATGCGAACAAGAAACCGCCATGAATTTTTCATATTTGACTCCAATATGGGGGGCGACTTTCGCCGCCCCCTTTTTGTTTGGATTACGCTTCACTTGGTGTGATAGAAACAAGCTCCCACTTAGAGGGATCTTTTTTGTTGGGGCAAACTCCAGCATCCGTCAGAATGCCATCGGTTCCGTACTGAGTTGCCTGTTTGAATAGCTTCTCGTCAAATGTGAAGGCTTCAATCAGTTTTCCGTTATCATTGAACTCAATGCAATAGAGAGTCCAAACCCTAGCACTCCCTTCCTTGCTCTGTGCCGCCACTTTTGCCTGAGAAGGCAATACGCCCCTCCAAGTAGCCGTTACTACGGCTGTGGCCCTAGCTGTCGGGCTTTTGTCCATAGCCCTTGCAACTGATGGCCTAGTCTCTTCCTTCTTAACTGGAAGATGCTCGTTGCCGTCAAGATCATCTTCTGTAGCAAGTCCACAAACAGCGGCAAGAGAGTAACGTCTTGCGTAAGTAATTGCTCCTCCAACGCCCTGTGGCGACTGATCCTTCAATGGGAGTAGAAGTGTCGTGGTTGTGGAATGACCAGCCTCGTGGATGATGGTTGTCTCCACTCCTGCCATCCCCTCCATGAAGAGTGGGGCCTGAGTAATGGCTAGTCCATGCTTGAGTAGCACAGGACGAGTAGCGTCTACGATTGCCTCCAATGGCGCATACTTGCTTTTGAAGTATGGGTTAGATGCTGTTTTTGCTACGTTCTGTAGCTCTCCGATTGCGGCTACAAGTGCCGCTGAATACTGCGACTGAATACTGGTGCTTGTGTTTTCCATTTGGTTTGGTTTGGTTTGGTTGGTTGATTACAAGGACTCTTCCGACTCCTCAAACGCATCATCAATAATACAGATGCACTCGTCAAGCTGTTCCCTAATTTCTTTTAGGCACTGCAAAAACACCTCCATCTTTTCTTGAGGCGTAAGAGGATTCGGTTGAGACATTTTTAGTGGATGAATATTGCGACTGTGGCAATAATAATTGCAAATGCCGTTCCGATGATGGACATCCAGCATAGATACTTGACGCTGTGAACAAGATTGTCATTCAGCTCCACAAGATCAGCGTCCCGCAATTGAAAGTTCATTTTTAGGTCATTCAGCTCCAAGGAATGATCGTTTAACGTCCCCTCCATGTTCACAATGCTGTTTTGGTGATCCGTCAAGATGTCGGCAATATCTACCATCTCATCCTGCTCTTGGATCTTCTTTGGCTTGGGGGTTTTAGTTTTATTGGATTTGGTTGGTGTTGTCATAACGCTTTCTGTTTTATTTGGAGATGATGATGATGTCGAGAATTATTTTGAAAAAAGATTCTCCATGATTCCGTCAAGGTAAACACTAGCTCCAGAACCTTTGTGTTCATTTATTGCTGAGTTGATTGCGGCAATGAGAGATGATTGAGTGCCCTTGATGGCGATGATTCTGGAGTTCAATTCTTCCACCTCCACCTCCAATGTTCTTGCATGCTCAAGTATGTTGATTGCAATGCCCCCATTCTCCATGAGAGCGTCTGTGCGTGGCGTGAGTGTGTTTGTATTGGTTGGCATTTGATTGGTTGGTTCGTCTTTGTATTTATCCAGTAATACCGGCAAAGCAAGAAAAAAATGTAGCCATATTCCCCTCATTGGGGATTTTACTCACAAAATCTAATCAAATGGCGTTGGAGTGGGATTTGAACCCACATTCCCATGCATAGGGCAATGGTTCTTTTGCGTTAGACGATCCAGCGTAAAATGGTCGGACGGAGTTCAGGTCGCTGACTTCTTAACCACCCTGCATAGGTATAGCTAGTCCATCCCCTCAATGCCCCGCCCGATTTGCGTCCTTGCCCATCACGCAGCCTTTCGATCACGGAGAGGGTGTGGGGACAAGATGTAAAAAAGACGAGCCGAGAGATAGCTTGCATGAGCAGAGGCCCGACTCGTTTGCTTGAAACGTGTTTCGTTACAAACCCTATACAGATGTTGATAAATGTCAAATTTATTCTCGGATATTCAAATCCTCATCCCACTCCATCTTGGCTTTTTTCTTTTTCCGATAACGCTTGACAATCCCACGAATTTCACCAAGTCCCAAAATGGGAACTCCAGACCTTTCAATCCAATCTTTTGACATAGACAATATTTCGCACAAGTCGCTCCCCCAATGCACCACAACAACTGGAACTCCCAATGAATTGTATCTCCTGAGTTGAAACGTGCCTTCCGTTGGAACGTGCTTCACTTCAATAATCCCGTAAAGCACTTCATCGGTTTTAATGGATATATCCAGCCTTCCTACTGGACTTGCCCATTCTAGCTCAAATGGGATGCCCTGTTGCATCAATACAGTTCCAATCTTAAATACAAGGTTCGCTTCGTGTTTCATAACCAAACCCTACCGAAAACTTTTTAAAAGAGAAGAAAAATTTTATGCTTGACGCATTTTGTGTTTGGCCCTTAAGAATCTAAGACTGCTCTTGCAGAGAGCTTCAGATTAGTCCTGTGACTTTTCGTAGATCCTGAGTCCTAGCCAACCATCCCTTTAAATACTTCTTTGAAGAAGGTCTTGATTCAGCCAATGATTTGTAAAATGAGTCTTGAATATTTAGAAATTTAGATCCGTCCAATCCAGATTGAGCTTTGATCTTGGTAGCTCGTCCGATCCCACAATTCACACAGCAATTAAAAAAGATCCAATCAAACTGAGGTGCGTACTCGTCGCAATGTAGGTTGCAATACTCTGTCCAGTAGATGGAGGTTGCCTCTGAAGCTGATAGGTTTTTGATGTCCACATGCGGATGTGATCGTTGATCTATCCCAAATTTGGTTGCCCCTCCGGGATCGTCCTTGTCGTTCTCGTATTCCGTCCCTTCCCATTTAAAGATCCAAGGGACAATCTCGTTTTTGAATCTACTGGTCATCCGAGTCAAAATACTTGGGCTTGGCTACACGTTTAATGATCTCCTCCTTGATTGTATCAACGGATGAAGCTACCATCTGAATCTGCGAGGTTCCCATCTTCCAATCATAGACCATCCTGCCAGTAACCATGAATACTACGATAGCCCCTGTGACGTACATGGCATTCGTCGTTATAGTGACGAATCCTGCAAAAGCCTCTGGAGGCAAAGAATAAAAATGCTCTGCGGCCCATTTCCAAGATAGCTGGACTATGGAAATGCCAAAAATACTAATAACTAATCTTTGTGATACTGCTGGCTTTAAATGGAACATGGTAGTTTGTTTCCTTTTCTAATGTTTATTCTTGCTGGTAAAAGTTGAAGATTTGACAACTTGTGAAATCCACCTTTGGATAGTGGGTAAATATGATCTACATGAAACTGAATACCAGTACAATTGGATATTCTTTTTCTTGCCATGTAAATCTCATTTATGATTAGTCTTTCTTCAATATCTAATGCAATTGTTTGACTTTTTCTTCTAGCCCTCTGCTTGCTGTTATATGCAACAAACCTGTGTTTGTTGTTTTGAATCCATTTATCTTGTATAACTTTTGCCAACTCTGGATTTTCAGTTCTCCATTTCTTCCTTCTTGCACGATTAATTGGAAGTAGTCTTTCTCTATTTCTTTTTCTGTATTTTTCGTGTGTTATTTTTCTTGTCTCTTTAAACTTTTCTGGGTCTTTTTCTTTTGCGGCTTTAAATTGGGATCTTTTTAGCATTCTATATCTCTCTCTATCTGATTCCCTATATTTTTTCCCGCTTAAAAGATTTTTTAATCTCATTTCGTCAAATTTTTGCTTAGAAACCCAATATTCTCTTTTTTCTCTTTGCTTTTTATATTCCCAAAAAACCATTCCATCCTCACGAACATCTCCCCGTTTGAATCGTGTTTCTGTTTGCATTTACAGACTCAAGCGAGGAATCGCCAAGCTGTTTTAATGCCGACATATCCGACCACGCAAAGAATGGAAACAATGGCAATGCCACGCCAGAACCACAACTCCTTCAAGGCCTTGATTTGCTTATCATGCCAGTAGACAACTTCACCCTGAGATTTGGCTAACGCCAATGATTGATCATCTACTTGCTTCTGATAGGTCGTAATTGCGTCAGAAAGCTCTTTAACGGCGGCTTGTCCCTCTGGGCGCACATACTGGCGCACCTTCTCTACGCCTGTCTTAACGGCAACTACAGAAGGCGCAGTATAAACCCCCTTTTCTTGATGAGCGCATCCAATAAGAATCATAGATGCCAATACAATAAGAATCTTGTTCATTTCAGTAGTTTCCTAATCCCTGCGTAGATTGCAATTCCACCAGCAAACAAAGAAACAAGAAGCGTCAGGTTTTGGAGCCAAACGTGCGTTACGTTAAAAAATGAAATAATTAGAGAAACCAACGAAATGATAGCTGAAGTTGGGCCTACGTCAGAGTTTGAAATATGGCCACTCATATTATGAGTTGGTTGTTTCTACTTGTTCTTCAGCAATGATTGGTGGTTTAGGCCAAATTGGTTCACCATCAAATGGCGCAAGAGTCAGAAGGAAAGCGTGATATGCTGACCAATATTCATCTTTTAACTTATCAGAATTAGTTAGCAAGATGCCATCTTCATTTGGAACAGATGTGCATTTTCGATCTTTGAACTGGGCGTTAATCGCGTCCAATTCAGCTTTTCGATCTGATGGAAGGATTAGCCAACTCATTTGAGTGAGGAGATTAATGTTTTTAGGATCTTGTTAAGGTACAACTCATTTGTAGATAGGTCATAATCCGAAGGAAGCAATGTTCCAAGCGAATAGAACGAAAGGATATTTGTGCCAATAGACCCTGCGTTATTGTCAGAACCAATATAAAGATTCCCTGCATTGGTTCCAGAAGAAGTCATTGTTTGTGAACCAAGTACCTCGTTTCCTGCAACATATAAATCAAAGATATTCTGCGAGGTTTCTGTTGCACAAAAAGAACCAACGTATGGAGTTGCTGGAGCTACTGATATACTTCTTGTTGCGTTTCCGTTGTTTCTAAAAACTAAACTTGTAGATCCAAGTCCAGTAGTGCAGGCCCAATATCTATTGCTGGCTCCTCCCCCGCCGCCATAAACAGATCCAAGTGTTGCTACACCGCTTGTAGGCGTGGCAAGCCCATTTACATAAACAAGCGTGTGACGATTGTACCTTGGTAAGTTAGTGTTGTCAGCATTGCTTATTTGCGTGTTTATATAACGGTTGTCCGCACCAATTTCACTTCCTCTCTGGCTTAAACCAACGAGCTTGCTGTAATCAGAGGTAGTGAAGTTATTATTTATAGGCGAAACACCAGTAGTATTGACAAACGGAATGAAAATAGAAGAAAGCGCATTGGTTCCTTCAACCCCGAAAAGGAAACAGGCTTGAGTAAAACTGCTGAAGAAATTTGTTTTGTTGGGGTTGTTTGGAGATCCATCAAGCAACCCCTTCATGTCAAGAATTGCAGTGTTAAAAACAATCTTGTTATAGGTTGTAATCGTGCTTCCATTAGCCTCGACAGCCGTGAACCAATCTAAAGCAGTTGGATCGTATGGTGAGCAAGAACCCCCTGATATTACATTCAGACTCAAAAACCCACCGCTACCATAATAGCCCTGACCGTTAGTTATCGCTGGCATTTCCTTTTAATATTAAGCGTACCAAAGCGTGTAAGTCGTGCTTGCGGCAGATCCCAAGCAATACAGGGCATTCGTTGGAACAAAAGGGAACTGATAGCCAACCCCTGCTGCAATAACGATTCCGTTTAATGCGGTTGCTGGCGTAGTGGTACTGACATAGAGCGTGTTAGCAGAAGTGTTTTGTATGGTAAGCGTTTTGGTAGCCGTACTAGCGGCAAGCAATGTGGCAGACGATGTACCAACCGAGCTGTTGGTCATTGTGAGTGATCCGTTTGCAGCTTGTGTGCTTACCCCACCAATCACATTAGTTCCAGCAGGAAGTGGGTTATCCAGCATGATATTGCT
>Ga0304729_1000785_pt1 | contig 22024 bp, 29 predicted proteins | sample C_131016_MF_Meta_FD_190475 | JGI IMG/M metagenome (GOLD analysis project Ga0304729, IMG submission 190475) | Freshwater microbial communities from Lake Croche, Canada to study carbon cycling - C_131016_MF_MetaG (v2) (version 2) | ecosystem: Environmental > Aquatic > Freshwater > Lake | place... | reverse complement strand
ATGAATGTTCTAAGTGCATTGAAGAGGACAAGAAAGCTAGTGAAGAGGGGCCGTCCGCTACTGTAAGTGATCTCGGTGCTTTTAGAAACAAAAGAAGAGAAGATAGAAACTACCAGGTTGTAGAAGATTTCAGAAATGACGATAAATAATGATAGATGAACAAGACGACGAGGCTAGAGACCGCGTAATTAACTATGTTGATCATGAAAAAGACCAAGACCGTACTCCAGAGTTTACTCACGGTTCTGAGCACCACACAGATAATGACTCTGAAGAATGCGGGTCTTGTGGTGAAAATAAAAATAAACCTAAGAAATTTACTGGCTTTTACTCGGATATAACCGAACTGCCCTTAAACACCCCTGGACCTGATGATGATGATCGTCCCGTAACTACAAAAGCGTCCGGGGATAAAAAAGACGACGTTTAGACACTGCGGGTGTCTATTATTAGTAATAATTAAGTAAGTCCGACTAGATAAGGAAAAATAATGTCGTCAGAAATTCCAAAGTCTCGCTATGATGATGATCAGCAGACCTGGGGAAGAGAAACCCATAAACACGATGGAGGCTGTGAAGCTTTTGGTTGTGATTTACAAGAAGGTTTGCCAAATAATCAAAACTGGGATAAAAAGAATATTGTTGGACAAGGCCCTATTGACCGTGCAGGAGATGTAGCTCGTCGAGTAAAGTCTCGCGCATCCGAGCTTATGGGGTCTTTAAAAGAGCACTTTGATGGCGGAGACGAAGCTCCTGCTCCTTCAGCACCTTCTGCTCCTTCGTATACACGCCCTGCTCCAAAGAGGCATGAATTTTTAACACCAACTGCTAGAAGTGAAGAAGGCATGGACCGTTCAGAAATTCCTGCACACAGAGCTAAGAATCAAGAGGTACGTCAGGGACTTATGGGAAGCGTTCACTCACGTATAAAAAGTGCAATTGATAGTTTTGGCCCTGGCGGTACAGGGAATGGCAATGGTGAAGGTGCTCACCAATTAGGGTTTACTCTTGAAAACGCTGCTAGACATCTTGCAAACTGGGCTAGCGGTGCAACTACTGGTGGTTCTACAAGATTGTTAACTTGGACAAGAGCACAGGGCGGTGGTACTTCAGAAGTTACAGACCACACTATTACAGGGCCTCAGGGAGAAACTATTGGTAGAGGTAAATTTAGAACACGTGTTAAAGCTGGGGACGATAGCGGCGGCGGTCGACAACATACCGAAGAGAGTGCCGATGCGGCAAATAAGAGGTCTCAAGGTGCAGATGTATCAGATGTTATTGCTGATGGCCGAGCTTTAGCACAAGCAGCCGGTACAGGTGCATACGGAATCTTGCACAAGGTTACTCTTACTCGTGAAGGTAAAGCAAAGCACGGTGCTGATACACTAACTTTGGATGCGCTACCATCAGAGAGTGGAGGACTTCAGGGTCGTATTCCTGATGCGTCTGGAAGAGGCAAAGGCGATATGATTCATGTAGAGCCTGAGCACATTCAAAGCCTTGAGGTTCACGCTAATGCAGCTGTCCATAAAGACCATAACAACACTCCTCACCTTTAGTAACTGCTAAAAACCAAAAAGAATGAAATCTGGAGATAATAATGTTCCTTAAAAAAAAGCAAATTGTAACTAAAGCACCTGAAAAAGTTAATCCTAATGACGCCCGTCGTTGGGGCGAAGGCGCTGAAGATCGTGGCAAAATAAAGCCTGTCGGCTCACAGATTAATGGCGAAAAAGCCCTGCCTGCAGACAAGCAATACAAAGACTAAAACCTGCGGGCAATCTTAAAAAGGTCTGTTACTATATTCCTACAATGTAGGAAAAGGCCTACTAAGAGAAGGAAGACAATATGTCACACGATACCCTTAATTCAATCACTATTTTATTAATAGTAGTTGGACAGCTTGTATACAATTTCTACCTTACCCGTAAAGTAGATAAAATTGCAACTGGCATCAAGTTTGACCATGCGGTTAACTATCCCGCTACTTGGGACGCAATTGATGGCCTAGACGCACGTATAGACAGTATCAATCAGCGCCTAGAGCATGTTGTAGTTAAATCTGCAACTACTCGACGCACTACTGCTGCTAAAAAAGCTCCGGCTAAAAAGGCAGCAAAGAAAACCACAAAGAAGTAAAATAAAAATAATTCCCTGGGCTAGTCATTAGGGATCCGAGTAAGCGCGAAGACATCGCCCGAAGCGCCCTCCCAAACTTTACTGGAAGATTATGACTTTTGTAATATTATGGGCACTTTTGGCTTTTTGGGCTTTTATGTCCTACCGGGGTAAATAAGCCCCTTTTTTGTGTTACCATAGAGGTAATGCTAATCAAGGTAAAGGTATGGGCCCCCGCCGTTGCGCTTCTTGTGCTTTGCACATCGCTACCAATGGCCCAGGGTCAAACCGTAAACAAGACACAAGCAGGGATACCCGCTAAAACTACGAGATGCGCTAATCACGCTTCTCGTTCTGCTGCACGAGTTCACTATGCGTCTCCCGTTTTTAACCAACGGTACGCATCTTGTCGAATGCAGGAGAAATATAACTGGGGATCAAAAGAGTACGGTTGTTTAGTAATCATGTGGAACCACGAAAGTGGTTGGCGTGTGAATGCTCACAATCGCTCTTCCGGTGCCCATGGGATACCCCAATCGCTTCCAGGAAGCAAAATGGCAAGTGCTGGTCCTAACTGGTACTCAAACCCCTTTACGCAAGTAGATTGGGGATTGACGTACATCAGGGGCCGTTATGGCACTCCATGTAGAGCCTGGTCCTTTTGGCAAAGGAACCATTGGTACTAATATAAACACAAGGCCTGGAGTTAATCTTCAGGCCTTGTGCTATTACTAATCCCTTTAGTAAAATTTGTTTACCGATACAAATGTTTATTTGTGAGAGACAATAAATAAACAAATTACTATTGTTAGTGATAACACATAATTAAATAATATCGCGCACCTGAGGGAACTATTTAAGAAGGTGTGATATGGCTCTAGTTAGAGTTATTATGACTACTGAGAGGTGTGACTCGTGTCCTGCTCGGGCACAATACAAGGTTTTTTTAAAAAACGGAAACCTATTCTTTTGTAAGCATCATTATTTAAAAAATGAGTACGCTTTAGAAAGAGCGTAGTTAACCATGACGATTATCGTCATAAAGAGGAAGATAAAGGTATGGATACAACCCCAGGATCGCCGGTAGGCGCAGGTGCAGCAGATCTTTCAGATGATCTAGGACAAAGAGTTGGAGCCCAAAGACAATGGGGGTTTCAGGAAGGCGGACTTGCTCAGAGAGCTGGCTCCTTTGTTGCTAGCATCTTTGGAACTAAAAGCGCCACTCAAATGGCATTAGCAAATGATCTTAAAAGACGATACGCATTTGGTGCGATTGATAACGCAGTAGACAAAGATAAATATGAAGGTCGTGCAGATATTGCCCACGATTTTATTCATCAGTATCGTGATAAAGACCCAGAAACAGGACTGCCTAGAACAGGCATGCTTAGTGATCAAGAGGCTTCAAATGTCCCAACTCTTGCAAATATCTTTAACCCTCCAAGAGTTAGCCGTTCGTTTGTTTTACAGCGGGGTCAAGCTGACGCAAGAGTTGGAGAACTTCAAGAGCAAATCAGAAAACAATCTGCGGCGTTTGATGCTTATAAGGCTTCTAACCCAGTATTAAAAGCTACTAAAGCCCCTGCAGCTCCTGCAGCACCGGCTGCTGCTGCTCCTGAAACACCGGCTGCTGAAGGCGGTAAGCCACCTGCTAAGAAGACTCCTGCAGCTAAGAAAACTCCGGCAGCTAAGAAAACTCCGGCAGCTAAGAAAACCCCTGCAGCTAAAAAAGTACCGGCTACAGACTTAATTGATAAAACTAAGAAGAGAGGCTCAGGCGCATAATGGCTGACAATAATGATTTTGAAGAGGTATTGCCTTCTGCGGCTGCCCCAGCTAGATCACGTATGGATTCAATACCTGTGGGTATGTATGATGATAGAGACGTGCAAAAAGCAGCAGACTACCAGCAGTCTTCTAATCCTAGAAACAGTGATTTTGATTTTGATTACTCTGCTGATCAACTTTCTGCACAGCATGCACTTTTGGAGCAGGAAGAAGCTGCTGCTACAGAAGCTTTAGGAAATTACCGCGCTATTCGTACCGAAAGCATTGAAGGGCAGCCAGATACACTTTTAACAGCGGCTAATAACACTTTCCTTCCTGGAAGAGCTAACCCTAGAAAATGGGGCGTTGGTAAGAAACAAATTTGGAAAACAACTGTTGATGCTGAGGGTAACGAAACTCAAGAAGAATCAAAAAACCCTCGTAGAGAAGGTCCTTTAGATGACACTGAGCGCGGAGCTCTTGATATGTGGAACTCTAAAGAACGAGATGCTCATGATCGGTTTAGAACAATTAAGCTAAAAAAGTATATTCGACGTGGTATTCCAGGTGTCCCTGGTTTAGATAAAGGCATTGATCATGCGTTTGCTTTGCACGAAGCACTCCACGAAAGAGGAGGAGAATGCCAAAATCAGCAGTGCCGAGAATTACGCCAGCACGTTGCAGAAAATACAAAATCTAAGAAATACCGTATGTTCCATTTTAAAAAGGCTCACACAGAGGTAGCAGATATGGAGCAGGACATTCGCCGTGCTGCAGCAGATCTACCGGGTATGCAGCCTTATCAGCCTGTTACGGAAGATGAATTTAAATCTAACCGTAGATTCTTGCACATCGGCCGTCTTTATGGTTTGTCGCAGTGGCTAAAAATAGGCCCAGATAAGTTACGACAAGCAGTAACTTCAACTCTTGGCCAACAACAAGCAAACCGTTCCGCTAAAGCTGACACTCAAATTCAAGTTGCTAAAGAGAAGTTGGAAGTTCGAGAACTTGAAAAAGAAGAAAACCGCAAAATTCTTGGTATTAAAAGAGGACAAGTAGAGCATCAAACTGATCTTTCCGCAACTGTTGGAAGAAAAGACTGGATGACGGTTCTTGATAATGATTCAACAATGTCTAGAGTTGAAAAACTATGGGCTGTACAACGTGCCGCTACTCACGCAGGTCGTCAGCGTAAAGAGGACGTTACTCAGATGCTTGCTGGAACTGGAAAAGCAGCTTTACCAAAAGAATTGCAGAAAGCACCTAAAGCAGAACGTGATGCATGGCTTGCTGATAATCCTGAAGCAGTAGCCTCAGCAAAGAAAAACCGCATTGTACAAAGAGATGTTAGAGAAGCTCATTTAAGAGCTGCGGCACACGAAACAGTCACTGGCCCAGAAGGTATTGGAGCACATGCGCAGGAATTGCTAGAGGCTTCACAAACTGGAATGAGCCAAGTAGCTAGAACATTAGAACAGCAAGAAGCTTTGAGCAAATCAGACGAAACTCGTCGCCGGCCATCTCCAGGCATCTTTACTACGCCTCAGGGGGCTAGAGACCCTGGCACAGAATACAATTTTTCTACTGAAGGTCTATCAGACGCAGAAATTAAAAAAGTTGCCGCTGCACAGCGTATTGCTAGTAAATTGCCTCACGTAATTCGAGAAATGGCGGATATGCACAATGGTGCTACTGCAGAGCCACTAGTTCTTCCTAGTGAAATGGCTGAATACAAAGCTGCAGGAAAAGCTCAAAAAGTACCTGCTAAAGTACTGAACCAAAGTGTAAGAAACAATACCGCAGCTATTAGTGCTCAAAATGATGCTATAGCTACAGGTGCTCGTATTAATCCGGAAGAATTGTTTTCTGCGGCTACTGAAGTTCACGAGGATGCTGCAGGCAACAAAATAACAATTCCTAGAGTTACATCAGATAGAGATTCAGTGTCTGAAGTAGGAAGCATCTTGGCTAAGCAGCGTAGTCGTCAGTTTGATCGGTAGGTCATTATGCCTAGAGACTTTGATGAATTCTTAGGTGCTGCACAACAATCCCCTGGGCGTAAGAACCCTAGGCTTAGAAGTGGTGCTAGAGAGGCCTATGAGTACTTCTCAGGCGATTTAAAGAAGAAGACTACTAGACAACAGGGGGTGCCGGAAAAAGCCTCTATATTTACGTATAGAAGCGTAGGCCGAGGAGCTAGTGGAGAGTCTAGTAATTAATGGCTAAGAAAAAAGAAGGTAAAAAGTTACCTAGTGGTGCTTTTATATTTAATAACGGAGTTAAGATTTGGGGCGGTCAAGACCCAAAAACCTTTGAATACTTAACTAACTACGAATGTGGTAACTGTGGAGCAAAAAACGAAATAAGAGAAGAAATACCAAATGCCGCTAAAAGAGCGACATTTAGGGCTGAAGCTAAACTACATAACTGTGATGCTACTATGAAGTCCCGACAGTTTATAGATGCGGCTAGAGAATATGAATTGGGAAGAAAAGATTTAAATGGCTAATAAAAAACATGGTAAAGATTCTTACCTTTTGGGGCCCTACAAAGGCAGTGCTCAAAATGGTGGCAGAGAAATATATGTTAAGAAATATAAGGGTAAAGACGGTAAATGGCACACTACGTCAGTAACTAAGGCTCGCCACGAGTACGAAGAAAAAAACGGTAAAGTGGCCAAAGGCAAAGAAGTTGACCACAAGGATAACAACAAAAAGAATGATTCTAAGAGTAATCTTAGAGTAATCTCTAAGAGCGAGAATGTCGCAAAAGAGAATAAACGACGAGCTAAGAAGTAGGAAACATGAAAGAAAAAGTATTAAAATTTTTAGCAAAAAACCCATTGGGTACTGCAGCTAAAGTTGGTATTGGTGCCGCACTTGTTTATGTTGTAGACAATATTGGATCTTTTAATTTTAACCCTGCAGTGGCCGCTTTAGTTATTGCTGGCGTTAACATGGCCATCAATGCGCTAAACCCACACGATGCACGTTATGGAGTTGGAAAGCAGCAATAATGAGCGACCTACCTAAGGAACTTAGTGAATTACTGGGTGATGTCACCGTCTTTTACTTTCGTGCGCATGGGTATCACTGGAACGTTGAGGGCGAAGATTTTGCAGCCTACCACGAATTATTTGAAACTATCTACGAAGACGTGTATTCTTCGATAGACCCAATTGCGGAAAATATTCGTAAGTTAGACGAGTACGCTCCGTTCAAATTAGATACACTACTAAAGTTGGCCTCGCTAGAAGACAGCAAGGTTCCGACCAAACCGGTAGCCATGGCAAAAGATTTGCTTGAAGCTAACGGTGAGGTAATCGAAAAACTAAAGACGGTTTTTCATACCGCTAATGATGCTGACGAGCAAGGAATTGCGAACTTCATAGCGGAAAGGATTGACATGCACCAGAAATGGGCATGGCAATTAAAGGCCAGCACCAAATAACCCTCTAGAGAAAAAGGTAATAAACAAATGCCAACACTTGATTCAGGTTCATTCCTGGTTTCCGGTACCGTAAGCGGTTCCGTATCAACTGGTGACAAGAGTGCAACAACCATCCTTGTTCCAGGCGACGTTTACTTAAATGGTACACAGTTCTTGCTAGGCACTGCTTCAACAAGCGGCGCTGTAACTGTTAACGTTAAAGTGATCCCTCCTACAACTCCTGCTGTTTACCCATTGTCGTCATACACGACTCAGGATGGTACAGTAGTTGTAAACAACCCTACAAAAGACATGTCAAAGCCAACTACCCCAAAGACTGGTGACGTAGCTTATTCTACTTACAGCGCTGCAGCGGATTTCACTCCAAACGCAAGTGCAACTGTTAAAGCTTACGTTTCAGACCTATCTATTGCTGCAACTAAAGTTGCTGTACAGGGTGGCGCCGCTGATAACCTAGCGAATGCAGATGCAAGAATTGCTAACCGTATTTTTGCTGGTTCTCAGATTGTAATCACCGTAACTGGTGCAGGAACTGGTGCGTCAGGCATAACCTACGCACTTGAGCTTGCTAAAGCGTAATAATTAAATTAATTAACTTGCCCGGACTAGTAAATACCGGCTCGGGCAAGTTAGTTTACTAACAAGAAGGTTTAATATGATTAAGTGCGATAACTGCGAATCTCCTGCAGTTTACGAATTTTCTTCAAGAGGGGCTGAAACAGCCTTTTATTGTGAGCCATGTGTTCCTTGGACAATTGCCGATTTAGCAGCTAAAGATAATTTGCCAAAAGTAACCCAGCCAGAAGTAACCGAGATTGCGCCAGCTCCTGAGGCAGTGGCTGAAGAAGTAGCTCCTGAGGCAGTAGTTGAAGCAGTGGCTGAAGAAGTAAAACCATCGGCTCGTAAAAAGAAGGCTGCAGATGCTGCAGACACAGTGGTAAGTGAGGACGCAACTAATGTCGAGAATACAACGAATTCAGACGAAGCAGGGGCATCCGCTTCCTAAAACAGCCGGTTATGCTCAAGGACCCTTTCCCCCAGAGCTATACCGTTCTCAACCAGTTATAGAAGAATACGAATCTATAACTGGAAATGGTGGTCCTGAAATACCTGAGGGCGGAACACCTCAAAACAATTTTCAACCATTAAAGTGGTTTAAATGCAAGTACTGCGACGATACCATTGCAGAAAACAAACTTGCTAGTCATATATGTCCTAATCAGTAGGAGATTGTACAGTGGCCGATAATATTCCAAGCTACCCAAGTATTCCTAACCTTGTAAACATTTTGGGTATTGATACCGATACGTTTAGGGTTATGCAAGAAAGTGGCCTTAATATTGAGGGTATTGTAGCTAATAATGTTGGTGTAGACGACGCCATTGATACTTATTATGACCCGTACTTAGAGTACGGAGCACGAACTGATGATCAACGAGACTCTGCAAATGAGGGAGAAGGCAGAAGAAATCTATCACCTAATCCCAATCAACCTGGTGTTCCCAACCCCTTAACTGTAAGAAACTACACCGCAAACTATAAACCTGGTGACATACTGAGTATGGCCCCTGCTAATTTTGAAGAAGGCTCCGAATACACTGAAGTCCCTACAGCAACTTCAAACCCGGCCCATCCTCGCACAGTAGCCGCAACGTACAATAGAGAAGAAACTAAGCTAACAATTATGTTCTTTGATGGCACCCTGTATAATTATTATTCAGTTAGCCCCGAAGAATGGAATAACTTTAAGACAGCTCAAAATGACAGAGGAGAGCTTTCTAAAGGTCAATATATAAAAGATACTCTAGATCAAAAAGCTAGAGGATTTGCAAATATTGAAGAACTTCCAGAAGACGTTAGAATGTTAGCTAGAACTCTTGCACGTGGAGTTCAGGTTGCTGCGGCAAGAAAACGTGGGTGGACTCCACCAGCTAGTATTACGCCAAGAGCTCCACAAGTTAGCAAAACACCCAAACCAATTAAACCTAATTTCGGAACAGGCAGAAGGAAAACAATCATATAATATGAATAGTGAACCAAAGGACATAGGCAACATGTACTGGCATATATTGGAATACCCTGTAAAACCAAAAGTACTGTGGGAAAAAGCAGAGACTCAAGAAATTGATGAGCCGTTTCGCTTTGGCAGTGGTTGGGCATTACGCATGCCATTTACTCGTAAAGCAGTGGTCGTAGGAAAATGGCGCACTTCTTATACTGAAAGTGAAGCCTTGACGTATGCTATTAGAGGTAGATCTTTAGATACTGATGAAGTAGACTGGGATACAATACGTTTTGGAATTAGTGGGGCAAAAAATGATAAGACGCAAGCAAGCGGCTGAACAAGAAAAATCAGCTCTTCAAAAACGAATAGAAAAAATAGAAACGCCTGAGTTACTTAAATGGGTAGACCAGGCACTTTTTGCTATTGGTCGCAATTTGAATGATTGGCATAAAAATTCTGAAGTTGTTTATTTAGAAGAAGCTAAAGATGCAGCAGATGCTCTTAACGCAGTGGTCGAAGAGTTAATTAATCGGAATAAAGGATCTCGTAATCTATGATGAATCAAGAAGAATCTGAAGAAGAATTTGATTCGCTTTACCTAGACGAGTCCTCTATCCTTACTGATGAATACGATGAGCCGGAAGATGAGCTTGATGAGCTTTCTAAAGAATTTGTAAGACAATTAATTGATAAAATTATGCAATTTATGACTGTATTGGTTGGTTATGAACTCCATAGTTATCAAAAACCTTTAGCAAGAAGAATTATAGAATCCGTTATTATTAATGACGGTGAGGAAATTACCGCTCTTGCTGCACGTCAGTCGGGCAAATCTGAAACTATTGCTAACACAGTAGCCACTCTTATGGTGATTCTTCCAAGATTGGCTAAAATTTATCCCGAACTTTTAGGTAAATTTGGGGATGGTCTTTGGGTTGGAATGTTTGCTCCAATTCAATCCCAGGCTGAAACTTTATTTGCTCGTCTAGTCAGCCGTCTTACAAGTGAAACTGCTTTAGAAATCCTTAATGATGCGGAAATTGACGATTCTTTAGGTAAAACTGCTGGGGTAACCCGAAACATTAAGCTCAAAAACAGTGGCTCGGTAGCTATGATGATGACTGCTAACCCAAGAGCAAAAATTGAGTCTAAGTCTTTTCATTTAATTATTATTGATGAGTGTCAAGAAGCAGACGACTTTGTTATTGCCAAATCTATTTCCCCAATGGGTGCGTACTACAATGCTTCCATTATTAAAACCGGCACTCCTACAACATCTAAAAACAATTTTTACAAAGCTATTCAGCTAAATAAAAGACGTCAAACCGGTAGGAATTCTAAACAAAACCATTTTCAATGGGACTGGAAAGACGTAGCTAAAGTTAACGAAAACTATTCAAAGTTCCTTAAAAGAGAAATGCTTCGCATTGGTGAAGACTCAGATGAGTTCCAGATGTCTTACAACTGTAAATGGCTACTTGAACGAGGTATGTTTGTTACCTCTAATATTATGGATGACTTGGGCGACACTAGTATGGAAGTTGTTAAGTCTTACCATAAATCCCCAGTTATTGTAGGAATTGATCCTGCACGTAAAATGGACAGCACAGTGGTCACAGTGGTCTGGGTAGATTGGGATAGGCCAGATGAATTTGGTTTTTATGACCATAGAGTTCTAAATTGGATGGAAATCCAAGGAGACGACTGGGAAGATCAGTACTACCAAATCGTTAACTTTCTTTCAGCATATGACGTATTATCTGTTGGTGTAGATGCTAACGGTGTAGGTGACGCAGTAGCCCAACGTCTTAAGCTACTATTACCACGAGCCACGGTTGTTCCTCTAAGCAGTAGCCCTACTGAACAATCTAAACGTTATAAGCATTTGCAGGCTCTTATTCAACGCAGAATGATCTCGTGGCCTGCTCACGCTAAGACAAAGAGATTACGTGCCTGGAAACGGTTTTACCAACAAATGGTGGATGCTGAAGTAAAATACAAAGGTCCAAACTTTACAGTGGCCGCTCCGGATGAGGCCCACGCACACGATGATTTTGTTGATTCTTTAGCTATTGCTTGTATGATGACTGAAGAATTAGTGATGCCTACTGTCGAAGTAAGCAGTAACCCATTTTTTTAATTTTTAAAGTTTAGGGCGACATTTAGTGAAATTCGTAGGAAACTCTTTATGAGGATCCTCAATCCATTAGGAGAAAAAAATATGGCAAGTAACATTAGCCCGGCACCGCAGTTCCCTGAGCGCACGCCGACTTCATACGAACGCAAGTTCAGCCCAGCACAGCCAGGTCTTCGTGGCCCACTTCGTTTTGAAGAAGGCCTTGCAACCGACACCGATGTTCCACAGGAATTCGAAAACGGTGCATCACAGGGGTACATCACCCCTCCTGGTCGTCCTAACCACAATCAGAATGTATTCGAGAAGTTCCCAGAAGAGACAATGCGTGAGCGTGCTCACGTTGGTTCTGCTGCTTGGGTAGAAGCTCCAACATACTTGGACAACTTCTCTGAAGGCGCATTCAGCGATGAAGCTGAATTGACGTTCCAGGAAGAGTTCCGCTCAGGCGAACACTACCAGCGTCTTAACCCAGCCACAGTCGTCGACTAGTAAAAAAATAGCTTCCCGGCCTCATACCCCTTCTCTGGGGCCGGGCAGCTGTTATTTAACTGTAGAAGGATTATAGAGGGCAATGTATGATAATTAATATGAAAGGACGTGCGGCATGAGTATCGATTTCTCGCCACCGTCCTATAGAGCCGCATCATCCGATCTTACAATTTCTATTTCCCCATTGGGACTTGTAGAGCTTGCGGATGAAGAGTTTGAAGTTCACGGTCCAAGACTTAATCGTTACTCCCTTAACTGGGCTATGTACCTTGGTCATCATTGGAGCTACCGACGTGAGATCGGTGAAACCCAAATGGTGTACAACTATTACCGTGCGTTTACAGATTACATTGTTAACTTTACATTTAGTCGTGGCGTACAGTTCCGTAGCCCTAAACAAACTGAAGCTATTGTTCCCGACATTTTAAAAAGAGCTTGGGAAATAGATAACAACAAGCATGGTGTTTTATGGGAAATGGGGCAGCAGGGCGGCGTATCAGGTGATTGCTTTGTTAAAGTTGCTTACGAAGAAGCCTGGCAAGACAGCACAGGTGCTTATCATCCAGGTAAAGTCCGTATTCTTCCACTTAACTCATCTTTTTGTTTTCCTGAGTTTCATCCCCATGACAGAAACAGACTAATTAGATTTAAACTAAAGTACCGATTCTGGGGTACTTCCGTTGAGGGCACCCGTCAGGTATACACCTACACCGAAATCCTCACCGATGACATGATTGAGGAGTACATTAACGATGAGCTTATTGACTCGCGTCCGAATCCGCTTGGAACCGTACCTGTTGTTCATATCCCAAATGTTTTAGTTTCGGGATCACCTTGGGGTCTATCTGACTGCCACGACATTATTGTTCTTAACCGTAACTATAATGAAGTGGCTACCGATGTTGCAGACATTATTAACTACCACGCTGCCCCTGTTACCGTTATTACTGGTGCTAAGGCCTCTAACCTAGAGAAGGGCCCTAAGAAAGTATGGGGCGGTCTTCCTAAGGACGCACAAGTATTTAATCTGGAAGGCGGCGGCCAAGGATTAGCAGGAGCTGTTCAATACCTAGAAATAGTAAAACGTGCAATGCATGAAATGGTTGGTGTACCAGAGACTGCTCTTGGTCAAATGGTACCTATTTCTAACACTTCAGGTGTTGCGCTTTCTATTCAATTCCAGCCTTTGATGAACCGTTATCAACAAAAGATTGTTATGTACGGTAAAGGTCTAGAAAAGATTAATGAACTTATTCTTCGTACACTAGTATTTAAAGAGCCTGAGCTTTTTACTTGGAATCCAAACTTTAATGGACCAATTAAGCCAGAGCAGATGCCGGTTTTGGACCCTGCAGATCCGCTTACTTACCAAAGCTTTACTCATTTCCCACCACCTTTGCCTCTAGATAAGTTAATTGTTTTGAATGAGATTCAAACAATGATGAGTATGAACCTAGAAAGCCGCGAAGGTGCCCTACGTCGACTAGGCGAAGAGTTCCCTAATGAAAAGCTTGAAGAAATTCGCGCAGAACTTATTGCAGATGCTAAATCTGATGGTGCTCTTAACTTGCTTAAGGGCCAGATTAACTCAGCAATCATGTCTCTTACTGGTTTATTACCAGACGGTTCACCAGCAGGTATGAGTCCTGCTCCAGGTGCTGAAGGTGCCCCGGGTGCTGAAGGCGCTCCTGCTATGGGACCAACACCGTTTGAACAGGAAACCATAGCGATGCTACAAAGTGATTTGGTAACAAAAGCGTACGGAACAAAAATTCCTCAACGTAGAGGACCAAACGCAGACGAAAGTTAATTAAAATAAAGTTTTAGCATGACATTAAGTAAAAGGTGTGTTGTGCTAGATACATAATCAAACCGCAGGTCAATCGTGTTAATTATTTGGAAAACGACCTAACTACTACAAAGGATAAATAGCTATGGCTAAAGCAAATGAGAGCGACGTAATTAATAGCGTTGAAACTCAATTTATTGAGCAAGTAAATGAGTACGTGTCATCTGAACCAGAGACAGAAGCTGTTGTAAAAAATTACACAGAAGAGGATCTTCGTAAAGTTCGGGAACAGGAAAAGTCAAAGCTCTACCCCCAGATTGAAAAACTCAAGGAAGAACTTGATTTTATCAAAAAGGAAAAAGAAACCGAAGCTGCTGCTAAAGCTGCTAAAGAAGCTGAAAAAGCTGAAGAAGCTAAGAAGAGGCAAGAAGAGGAACTTGAAGTTCGTGACCTTCTTAAGGTTAAGGAACAAGAGTTCGCAGCTCAGCTTGAAGCAGAACGCCAAGAGCGTGAAAAAGCTTTTGCACTTCTAGACGCAGAGCGCAAATACAGCGAGCTTCAAAACTATCGCGGTGCCCGCCTAGAGCAGGAACGCGACAACATTATTCCTGAACTAATTGATTTGATCGCTGGAGATACTCCGGACGAAATTGAAGCAAGTATTGCAGGACTTAAGGAACGTTCATCACGTATCCTTGAATCAGCGCAGCAGGCAATGTCATCTGCGCGACGTGAAATGGCAGGGAGCCGTGTAACGGTTCCTGCGTCAGGACCCCTGGACACCAATTCGGAGCAACAAACGTTTACGGCAGAGCAAATTGCCTCCATGTCGATGAGTGAGTTCGCTAAAAACCGTGGGAGACTACTTGGACAAGCAGCCTCCGATCGCGGACAGGGTCTATTCAGCTAGCAATAGCAACCCCATCCATTTATTTATTCTAAGGAGTAAGACGACATGGCAGCAGCCATTACAGGTACCGGCAATCTCGCCGCATCCCCAACAGCGTATTCTGGTTCTAACAGCCAGCTAACGCAATCAATCCAGACAATCTGGTCAAAGGAAATCCTTTTCCAGTCAATGCCGATCCTTCGCTTCGAACAGTTTGCTGTTAAGAAGACCGAACTTGGTGTTGCTCCTGGTCTCCAGATCAACTTCATGCGTTACAACAACCTTGGCACAGCGTCACCGCTTGTTGAAGGTGTTCGCATGTCAACCGGTGCTTTGACAGCACAACAGTTCAGCATCACAGTAGCTGAGCATGGTTTCGGTATTGCCGTTTCAGAACTTCTTCTAAACGCATCCTTTGATGATGTTATGGCTTCTGCCTCACGTCTTCTTGGCCGTAACATGGCTCTCTACCTTGACGGCCAGGCACGCGACACCTTGATGGCTGCATCTTCAGTTATCTACGGTGAAGACGTATCAGGTCTAACAGGTGCTAACAACTGGTACCAGTACGGTACAACCGCAACCAGCCGCTCGACCCTAACTGGTAAGAGCTTCTTGACTCCTCACACCATCAAGGATGCGGTCGAGAACCTTGCAAGTAAGAACATCCCAAGATTGGGTGAAACCTACGTTGCATTCGTTCATCCTCACCAGAGCCGTCGTCTACGCGACAATCCTGAGTTCATTGAAGTAACGAAGTACGCCGCTCCAGGTAACTTCATGCTTGGTGAAATCGGTCGCCTTTACGACACAGTGTTCATTGAAACCACCCAGGTACAGAAGGTACCAGGCGGTGGTGGTGCCCTTTACTCAAAGGATATCGCTACTGTTCCAACAGGTGCTTCAACCGGTGGTGGTTACACGACCCCAACAACACTTCAGGGTGTTAAGGCAGATAACAGCAATAACCCAAGCTCAGGCACCAGTGATTCAAATGATCGCTACTCAGCTATCTTCATTGGTGACAACGCTTTCGGTCACGCTATCTCACTTCCTGTGGAATTGCGCGACGGTGGTATCCTAGACTTCGGTCGTGAGCATGCACTTGCATGGTACTCGATCTACGGTTTGGGTCTAATCACCGATCAGTCTGTAGTTCTCGCAGAAACCAACTAATACCCCAGAGAGGGGGCGAAAGCCCCCTCTCACATCTCTATAACAAACATCGAGCTATTCATTAGGAGAATACATTATGGCTGCAAAAGCTAAACCAGGTGACGTCACAGGACGTCAGCGCGAAGAACTGATTAAGGAACAGGCTGCAGAGCAGGTTCGTAAAGCAGAAGAATTAACAATGGCTACAGCTAAAAAAGCTGAACGTCTAAATAATGAGATTTTAGATCTCACACAAAGCACCGATAACCCAACCGTAATTGACGAAGTTGAAGATCTAGGTGTAGAACTAGCAAATGATGCAGTCATCGTTCGTGTTGCTGACGACATTGACATGATGACTATCGGTGCTGGTAATTACTATAGTTTTAAAGCTGGACAAAAGTACAAGGTTGCTCCAAATGTTGCAGCACACTTGAAAGAAAAAGGTTTCTTGTACGACCGTGCATAACCAGCTTTGTTAGACTGCTCGCGCCTATGACCGCCCTCCCGTAGGCGCGAGCTCCTTTTTATGCAGATTAATAGCAAAAAAGTATGGATAATAATAAGTACTGATTGCTAACGAAGGATATACACGTGGCTAGTATCTCAACTTTATCTAACAGTCTCCGATCTGAAATATCGGATATAGGTAAAACTTTTGTAGACACTTTTGTTGGGGACGGCACCACTAAAATTTTTCAACTTAACTACTACCCTGTTAATGGAACAGGACTGGTAGTTAAAGTTGGCAATACCGATGTATCTAGTACTAGTACTATTGAAGAACATACGGGCAAATTAACCCTAGCTTCTGCCCCAGCTCTTAATGCTGTAGTTAGTGTTGGCGGCACTTATTACCGCTATTTTACAGATGCAGAGATCCAAAACTATATAAATATAGCTTTTGCTCAACATGCCAATACCGAAGTTAATGCTTATGGCACCAAAACCACAATTGCAAACATGCCTACTGTGGAAGAATACCCGGTAGTTGTTTTAGCATCTACTTTAGCTTTGTTTACGTTGGCAACAGATTCTGCCTATGACATTGACATTCAAGCCCCTGATGGTGTTAGTATTCCAAGATCTGAGCGTTATCGCCAGCTTATGGAGATTGTAGCAACTCGTAAAGAGCAATACCGTGAACTATGCACATTGTTAAATATTGGTTTGTACCGTATTGAAGTTGCTACTCTTCGCCGCATTTCTCCACGTACAAACCGCTATGTTCCTGTTTACAAGCCGCAAGAATTAGATGATTCTAGCTTTCCGGTACGTTTGCACGTACCTATTGCTACATACATGGATCAAACCGTAAGCAATATTATTAATTATGACATAATGATGTACCAGGAAGATTCATATGTCTTTACTGTGGACTTCCCTTACAGCTTAACAGGATACAATTTATTAGCTCAAATTCGGGCATACGCAGGTGCAGACCTTGTACTAGCAACATTTAATATTAATGTAATTGACGCTGCAAACGGTAAAGCTACTCTTTCTTTAACTAGCGATCAGACAAGAAGCCTTCCTCAAAGATCTATTTGGGACCTACAAGTTACTTCTACAACAGATCCAACATGGCAACACACTTACATCAAGGGTACTGTAATTGTTGAACGTCAGGTAACTACCACTAATCGTGAGCCTTATGCTTCAGGATGGATGGGATAATGGATGAAATTATAATTATTCCCCCAGCAGCTGATGAGCTAACAATTGGGTTGGGGCAGGGCGGCTCTATGGGACCGTCTGGGGTTATTAATGTTAATAGTCCTATTGTTAATACTGGTAGTTTAACTTCTGCAATTTTAAGTCTTAATTCTTCTAGTGCTAATACCCCAAGCTATGTAGTTCAGCGCGATGCTTCAGGCAATTTTTCTGCTGGAACTATTACTGCAACCTTGTTGGGCAACGCTGCAACAGCCACAAAACTTGTTACTGCTAGAACTATCAATGGAGCTCTTTTTGATGGCACATCTAATATTAATGTAACTGCCGATCCAAATGCTCACGGTGGCACACATGTGTTGGGCTCTACTGACGTTACCTACATAAATACCGGACAAATAACTACTGGAGTTCTTGGGGCTGCTCGAGGAGGTACTGGAACTACTACTTCAACTGGCACGGGCTCTAATGTACTAAGCGACTCCCCTACGTTTACAGGCACTATTGCACTCCCATCTACTATTTCTATTGGCAATGTTTCTGCTACAGAACTTGGGTACGTTGACGGAGTAACATCTCCGATCCAAAATCAGATCAATTCTAAAATTGCTAAAACTGGCGACACATTTACTGGAGCAGTCGCCATTAGCGATGCTACTCAATCAACTAGCTACAGCACCGGCTCCCTAATTCTTTCCGGCGGTCTTGGAGTTGCCAAAAATCTTTATGTTCAAGGTAACGTAGACATTACTGGAAACATTAATATCAATGGTCAAATTACGGGTAGTTTGACTGAAATTAACGTTACCAATCTTAACGTCTCTGATTCTTTAATTTACCTAGCTGACGGTAATTTAACTTCTGACGCTATTGACATTGGGTTTTACGGTGCTTATCGTCCTACCGGCGATACTAGCGGCCATAAGCATACTGGACTTATTAGAGATCATAATGACAGCGGAATTTGGAAGCTTGTATCTGGAGGCCCTGAATCTGACTCAAATGATGTTGATTTTGGGTTAAATGACGCAAACGTTAACTTTGATCAATTAAAACTAAGATCATTCATAGTTACGGACGCTTACACTACCCGTACAAATCTGGGCGTAGCTATTGGCGCTAATGTTCAAGCATATAATGCTGCTTTACAAGGTATTAGTACTTTAGGTAATGGTACTGGGGTATTAAAAAATGCGGCAGGTACTTGGTCATATGACACTGCAATTTACGATACAATTGTATCTGATATTGAACCCTCTACAACAAAAGCTAATGTTTTTTGGGTTGATACTAATAGCACTAATACCATTGCATCAATCTTTGGAGGCACACCATGAGTTCTTTAAAATATTGGGATGGAACCCAATGGGTATCCGTATCTGTGGATGCTTCTAACTATACAACTACTGTCCAGTCTAATTTAAATGCGCATACTTCTTTAACTAATGCTGTACATGGATCAACCTCTAGTGCTACAACTAACTCGTTAGTTCAAAGAGACGGTAGTGGTGGCGCTACTTTTGGTGGAACCCTAACTGCATCTGCTCTCTCAGTTAATGGCAGCGCAACTGTAAATGGTAATTTAACCATAGCTTTTGGCGGCATTACTACAAGTCTTGGTGGTGTTACTGCTGCAGGCAGTATTACTTCAAGTGGCGGTAGTATTATTGCTGGGACAGCTACAAACACTCAAGGAACCTTGCAACTTTATTCTGTTAATACTGGCGCCTATAGTCAATTAAGATCACAAAACGCTACTTCTTCAACATCAATAAACTATTTACCTACAAACTTAAGTGGAGAGTTAATGTTGGCAAGTGGTGCTAATACATCTAGTTCTCCAAACTATCTTAATAGTTATTACTATATTCTTACTTCTGATAAAACTTTTTATGGCCCAGGTTCACCAACTGGTACTAGCACCGGCAATATATTTACATCTGGTCTTTTACCAATTGGTACTTATATTGTAGATGGAACTTTATACTGGATGGCTTCTTCTACTACCAGCGGTCTTACTTCAAATACTTCTGCTTGGCTATACCACTCTGCGGGAATTACGGGAGCTATAAATTACACCACTACCTATGGTCCGTATGCATCGCCTACAACAAATTACAACGCTCCTATAACTGGTCTAATAACTAGTGCAAGTAGTTCACAAACAAGCAACACTGGTGGTACTGCAGCTTCTTTTAATGGAGCTAGTTCTCTTGCAATAACTGGAGGAAGTAGTACGTATGCATCAACACACTTTTCTGGCGTGATAACAATTTCTAATTCAACCGCCACACTTGCTGTTTCAACAACTGCAATCTCATATGTTGGTAACTTGATTACATATCATTTAGCATTTAAAGGTAGTTATTTAAGACTAACACCAGTTCCAACGCTTCCATCTAAGGGTACGTGGTCTTAATGCCAGTACAGACATTAATACAAGTTCGTCAGGGACCAGCAACTGGTACAGGTTCTTGGGCTACCCTTAACCCAGCTCTTTCTGTTGGAGAATTTGGGTATGACACTACCAATAACCTTTTAAAGATTGGTAATGGAGGAACTCTTTGGAGTAGCCTTGTTGCTATTGGTGCTAATGCTGATCAGTTAACAACAGGTACAGTAGGCGTTGCTCGCGGTGGAACAGGCGTTAATACTTTTACAGCGGGTGTTTTATACAGCACAGGTGGTACGTCTTCAATAGGAACTTTGAGTTATTCAGCTACTCCAACAGCTTCAAATAACTTAGTACTAACTGGTACTAATGGTTTAATTACTGCAGGTACGGGTGGTTTTTCTACTTCTGGATCTATTACTTCTGGATCTATTACTGGTGGTGCTATAACTGGGTCGTCTTTAGTTGGAGGTAGTGGTAGTGGAGGTGCGTTAGGAACTCTAAGGCTTTATTCAACACCAAATGTTGCTGCTAGTACTCGTATTAGTTCAGGAACAGGAATAGCCAGTGGAACTACCATTGACTTAACTTTACCAACATCTCCAGGAACATTAGCACTAACAACCTCAAATCTTGGTCCTATTACTGGTACAGCTACTACCGCACCTATACGCCTTAATACTGGAACTCTTTTAACTAGTCCTGCACAAGGTGCTTTAGAGTTTGATGGCTACGTATTTTATGGAACGGCTGGAACTGGTCGTGGATATATACCAACAGAAAATTTTATTAGCTCTACAGCTGACCATACTTTAACAAGCAATACTCTTACTCAACCATTATTTTATTCTGATAATGCTGGCGTAGGTAGTACTACGGGAGCCGTATTAGACGTTTCTAGTTCAACTACCTATTTCTTTGAATGTATGCTTTATATAACAGGTATGTCTGGAACTAGTGGTAACTTATCGTTTGACTTACTTAATAGCACTGGTTCTGGAACTACTGTAGGAACTGCCACTATTGGCTCAGTATCGTATTATTCTACAGGTGTTGATGCAAGTACTATTACTAGTGCTGCAGCTGCAGGTGGATCTCTTAATATTACACCTAAGAGTGTAGGTAACATATCTAGTGCGACTACCGGAAATTCATATGCTGCATTAATTACTGGTATTCTTAGAGTCAGTCTTAGTGGAAATATAGTACCTTCTATTGCTTTAACTACAGCATCTGCTGCAGTTATAAAGACCAATACGTGGTTTAGAATTAGAACAATTGGAACAGATACAGTTAACTACGTAGGGCCTTGGAGCGCATAATGTCTAGTAAAAACCCTAATTGTCGATCAGGCTGCAAAACCCAGGATCATGAGTCCTACGGAGATTGCCTGAAAGATGCTTCTATTAGCATAGATAAGACAAGTCTCCAGGTTAAAGGCTGACCTAAAAACTAAAAACCCTTACTATTTAAGAGAGAAGAAAGGCCCATATTAATGGCTGCAACTACAATTTATAAGATTCTTGGACAGTATGCGTCTAGCGGCACCACTGCTACTGACATCTATACAGTAAGCACGGGTAAGCAAGGATTAGTATCTACCATTACTGTTTGTAATACTACTGCTTCTGCTTTGACGTTTTCTATTTCAGTAAGACCTGCAACTGACAGTACTGTAGCAGCTAAGCACTACATTGTTAGCGGCGCCAGTGTTCCTGCAAATGGTACAATCTCCTACACTCTAGGAATTACAATGTCAGCCAGTGATAAAGTAAACGTTGCTGCTAGTGCTACAGGAGTTTCATTTAGCCTCTTTGGCACCGAAGTGAGTGCATAATGAGCGTAAAACTTAATGGAGATGGTACTCCCTCCACAGTTGCTGGCGGATCTTTAACGGGAAACTACCCCAATCCAACTATTGTTGCAAACGCCGTAAGCAATACAATGCTAGTAAACTCTGTTATTACTCTTAATGGCACTGCAATGTCTTTGGGTGGAGCATATACAATTACTGCTTCGGGCGTTACAGGGCTTGGAACTGCGGCAACTAAAGATATTCCAGCTACCGGAGATGCTTCTACAACCCAGGTTGTATACGGTACAGACACCCGCTTAACTAACTCTCGTACTCCTTCTGGCACTGCTGGTGGGGATCTT
>Ga0304729_1000782_pt1 | contig 22092 bp, 16 predicted proteins | sample C_131016_MF_Meta_FD_190475 | JGI IMG/M metagenome (GOLD analysis project Ga0304729, IMG submission 190475) | Freshwater microbial communities from Lake Croche, Canada to study carbon cycling - C_131016_MF_MetaG (v2) (version 2) | ecosystem: Environmental > Aquatic > Freshwater > Lake | place... | reverse complement strand
TGCTAAGTTTTCACCAACATAAGTCCATTTTCTACCACCATAATAATCATATCTATTAGATGGTGATTTTAGAGTATCTTCACCATGTCCTATAACTCTAACTAAATGATTTTTATTAAATGAGTTTTTTCTTATAATATAATTAGAGTGATGTTTAGCAGCTTTAAATGCGATAGTGTCCCAAGTTAATTTTGGCAAATTCAAAGAATCTCTATACTTGTTTATGTTATAAAAAACAAGTGTATCAAGTTTAGTTTGAGAGAATAAACTAAGTGATAACATTATAAAGATTGTAGTGATTATGTTTTTCATATAACAAATATATGGATTATATTAATAAATACCTAATTATTAGGCATAAAAAAATCTACCAATTGGTAGATTTTTTTATGTTTATATTCGATGATACTTATTTCTTTTTCTTAGTTTCTTTTTCTTTAGCTTCTTTTTCTTTAGCTTCTTTTTCTTTAGCTTCTTTAGCCGCTTTTTTCATTGACTCTTTTTTATCGCCGTCTTTATCTAAATCTAAGAAATCAGGTTTAGCTTTTTTATTATCCTTTTTATCTTCTTTCTTATCTTCTTTTTTAGCCTTTTGTTTATCTAAGAAAGCTTGAAAACCTTTATTGATTTTCTTCTTTTCAACCACTAGTGGATTATTTTCTTCATCACCCCAAGTTTCTTCTTCCTTTTCTTCTTCTTTTTCTTCATAATTTCCACCACATTCACAGTCAGTGCAATTACATCCGCATTCTGGACAATTTTCTTCACCATTTCCAGGCATTACTTCTTCACCATCTGGCATTAATTCACCATCTTCAGGCATTACATTTGGCATTACCTCTTCAGGTTCATTTGTGAATCTATCACCAAGATCAGGATGACTATCGTATCCAGAGAAGTGTTCGAATTTTTTTAGATATTTCATATAGGCTATATTATTTTTATAAAGTATATATAAATGTTTTAATTTCATTTTATTGATTTTAATATAATAATTGAGGTAATTAAAATAATATATAGTATATGGAAATTATTAAATTTAGGGAATACTCTTTACAAGATTCAATGGCAAATGATTTTTTAAACTCATTTGATAAAATGATTGTTGAATCAGATGAGACAAATTATAAAAAAAGTGAAAAGGATCTTTTAGATCGTAAAATTATACCCTTTGAAACTGCAGAAATAATTAGTAATGCAATATCTGATATGAAATTGAATATTAAATTATGTTTAACATTTGGTGCCGGTATTGGTGCTTTTTATCCTATTGTTGAGAAGTTAATGAGTAAAATGAGTATAGATTCTATTGAATTGACTCCAGACAAAGTAGTTTTATTAACTATTACTGCTATTACAATAATTTACATAGAAGAAAAGAAGTTCAAATCTGTTGAAGAAGAAGAAATATTAACAAAAGACTCAAAATCTATGTTAGAAGAGTTAAAACTGATGGGAATTGGGAACGGACTTGTTAAAAAAATGATAAGCGGATTTGAATCTATAAAAAATATATTCTCTCTTATTGGTAAACATTTAGGAGCGGTTGTTTTAAATTTTATAGATATTTTTGCTTATGTTGGTTTTTTAATACCTATTATGAATGCTATTTCAGCAGTAGTTGGTAAATATGAATTAAACGTAGAAACAATTACACAGAATTTTTTAGGATTAGCTATGGGTGTTGGTACAATAATGGCTAAACACGGTATAGTGGAAATATTGAATAAGATAAAAGATAAATTTCCAATTAGTAAGAAGAAAGTAATTGATGAAATAGAAACTCCAATCATTCAAAAGTTTGGAGATATCAAGGATAGTAGTCCAGAACAACAAGGTGATTTAATTAAGGAGCAGTAATTTAGTTTTTATATAAACTTAAATTATAGATCATATATAATATAATACAAAAAATATGAACACTAATGACTCCACAACTAGAGAAGGTCTTCTTTAATTTTATACTTAAAAACAAGAAGTTTTTCGACATAGTAAAGCCTTACTTTTTTAGAAATTCAGAGATACAATTTGTATATGGGGTTATTAGAAACTATATTGTTAATAATAATGATACGCAAGTTCCAAGTCCTCGTCAAATACTTGACATGGTCGCTTTGGAAGACAAAGAAGGAACAATAACAAAAGAAATCTTAAAATCTATATTAAATGTTGATCTTAAAGAATATGATGAAAAGAATTTCATTGAACCTAAATTCAATGCTTGGATTCTTTCTAATAGATTAAAGACAGGAACTGTTGATATTATTGATGAAACAAGAAATTTAGATAATATTTCAGATTTTGAAAAGGCAGTTGAAGCAGCAAATAGAATAAAAGGTATAGTTGATGAAATGTCTTCAACAAATTTTATTCAAGATGATGATTTAGGTTCTGACTTTGATGATGCTGAAAATCATGTTCAAGATTCTTCTAAATTTAAAGTTAAGTGTGGATTTGAAAGTATAGACCATATGTTAGGTGGTGGTTGGGATATATCCACTCTTAATGTAATTATGGCTGAGACTAATAATGGTAAATCATTATGGATGCAAAACTTTGCAGTTAGATCCGCTGATATGGGATTCAATGTTCTTTATGTAACACTTGAAATGAGTGAAAGAAAAGTCATGAAAAGAATGGGAGCTATGCGTCTTAAACTTCCTATCAATGACTATGATAAATTATCTAAAGATACAGATATGATTAGAAAGAGAATTGCTGCTTTATCTAAGGCAGATGGTGGTGATATCTTTGATAAAAAAGTTGGTAAAATTATTACTAAGTTTTGGGCGGCTGGTACAGCCACTGTTGCTGATTTTGATAATTATATACAGAAGTTAAAAGAAAAAAAAGATATTAAGATTGATTTAGTCATTGTTGATTATATTACTCTTGTAGCTGCCGCTAAAGGAACAGCAGGTGACAACCTTTATTCAAAAGGTAAACAGTTAGCTGAGGCTTTAAGAGCAGTTGGTGCTAAATATAAGTGTCCAGTTATTACCGGAGTTCAAGTTGCAAAAGATGCTTGGAATGCTTCTGATATTACATTAGAAAGTGTACCAGAATCTAAAGCAATTGCTGAAACTGCTGATACTTTCTTTGCTATAATAAGAACTGAAGAAATGAAAAGGCAAAACATATATAGGTTTAAGTTATTAAAACAAAGAGATGGTGACTTTTTAAAGTCTCAAATCAGATTAAGTTTAAATCCTATCTATTTAACACTAGAAAATGATCAATTTATTGATCAATAACAAAAATAAAAACTATTATGGCAAAAAAAGTTAGAGATGACGATGAATTCGAAGATGAATTTGAAAATGATAATGATGAAATCGAGAATGTAGAAGAACAAGATGATTCTGATGATGATTCTAATTCTGATTCTGATGATGACTCTGAAGGTGGTGGATCTATTATTAATGATGATGAAGATAAGATTGATATAGTCATTGAAATAGATGAAGATGACCTTGATCTAACCGATGATGATGTCAAAGAAGAATCATCTGAGGAAGATGAGATTGTACTTTCTAAACATAAAATGGAGGGAAAACACTCTCTTAAATATGATTCAATCTTCAAAGGTAAAAAAGAAGATCCGTTGGATGAATCTAATCCTGATGGATTCTCACTTTATTACAAAGAATCAATAGAAGTTGATAAATCATCAAACTACTATTTTGAATCTATGGATAATGAGAACTACATTAGAACTAAACTAATAAAAGAAAAAGTGTATATAGTTCTAAGAGATCACACCAGTATGAATTTTCTAAACAATAGAAGAAAACCTTCTAGAATAGACTTTAATAATTATTATGATTTATTAAAGAATAACTTAAAAGAAGAAAGTTTTACTAACATTGAATTGTTTAATGAGTTATCAGTTTATTTTTCAGATAATTTATTCAATATGTTTAAATTATTAGATAATAAGTGGAGAAACTTAATCATTAATGAATTACAAGAACATATAGGCAGAACTAAGAATTCTAAAGAGATTTCAAATAGAAATATTTACATAGGTACTGAATTGGAGTTTGATTGGATTGAAGGTGGAGAAGACAAGTTAATAACAGGAGTTGTGGTTGAGGTTGATTATGCTAATTCTGTATTTAAAATAGATTCTTATGAAAATATTTATGATGTTGATATAAAACAAATCACAAAAATATTAAATAATACTAAATTCAAGTATAACCTTAATAAATTAAACAACATAGATTTTCTTTAAAATTTTATTTTTTAGTGTCGTAAAAAACCTTAAAAAAAATAAGAATCGGAAAATTGAGTTGAAATATTAATTCGATATATAAAAAACAAAAAAATTAAATAATAAAAATATGAGTAGTATAAAAGTAATAAAAAGAAATGGAAAAAAAGAACCGGTGATGTTAGACAAAATTCTGGATAGAATTACACAACAAACTTATGGTCTTGATACTAAATGGATTATTCCATTTGAAATCGCACAAAAAGTTATAGAAGGTATAACACCAGACATTAAAACATCTATTTTAGATCAATTAGCTATGGAAACAGCAGCATCATTGACTACAAAACATCCTGATTATTCTGTTTTGGCAGCAAGGTTAGCCATTACAAATCTACATAAAGAAACTAAAAAGAGTTTTTCTGAAACTGCTGAAGATTTATACAGATATGTTAATCCAAAAACTGGTAAACATGCACCAGTTGTTTCTGAATCTTTTTATAACATTGTTAAAAAACATGCTGATGAATTAGATTCTGCTATTGTTCACTCAAGAGATCATAACTTTGATTACTTTGGTTTCAAAACTTTAGAAAAATCTTATCTACTAAAAATTGATGGTGTAGTTGCTGAAAGACCTCAATATATGTATATGAGAACTGCTTTACAAATATGGGGAGAAGATATACAAAAAGTAGTAGAAACTTATAATACACTTTCTGAAGGATATTATACACACGCTACTCCAACTTTATTTAATTCTGGTACAACAAGACCACAATTATCATCTTGTTTCTTACTTGATGTTGAAGATGATTCAATTGAAGGTATCTTTAATACTCTTAAAGAATCTGCTCAAATTTCTAAAAATGCAGGTGGTATTGGTATCGCTTTCTCTAAAGTTAGAGCTAAAGGAACTTATATTGCTGGAACAAATGGTACATCAAATGGTATTATTCCTTTCTTAAAAATCTACAATGAAACTGCAAGAGCGGTTGACCAATGTTTCACACCTGATTCTAAAGTCATTACAGACAATGGATTAGTGAATATAAATGAAATTAATGAAGGTGATTCTGTTTTAACATCTGATGGTAAGTTTAATAAAGTTTTAGAAAGAAAAGAATTTACCAAAGATGGAGAGTTTGTTGTGATAAAAACAAAAAGTGGCTTAAATAAAGTAACAAAGGATCATCAAATATTAGTTATTAGAAATCTAGCAAAAGATATAGAAGACTCTTCTATTATAATAGGCATTAAAAATGGTGTTTATAACATAGAATGGGTTTCTGCAAATGAATTATTAAAAAGTGATAGAATAGTAAAATATTAATTTAATATATAGTAATATATACTTAGGTATATCCAAAATATATTAAAATTGAAATGAGTGAAAAAGTTATTGAAAAATTTATAAAAAAACATGGTGATAGATATGTCTATAATTTAGTTGATTACAAAAATGCAATTACTAAGGTCAGTATAATATGTAAGAAACATGGTTTATTTAATATAACGCCAAATAGTCATTTGAACGGAAGTGGTTGTTATGAGTGTGGTCGAGAAAAAGTAAATATATCAAGATTGACAAGTAATGAAGATTTCATAAATAAATGTAAAATAATACATAATGATATTTATGACTATTCAAAAGTTGATTATAAAGGTATAAAAGAGTATATTATTATAAATTGTAAAAAACATGGAGATTTTAAACAAAAAGCGACCAAACATTTACAAGGACAAGGTTGTAAAAAATGTAGTAATGAGAGAATGTTTGTTGATTTTAAAAAGATGTGTTTTGAAAAATATACTGAATATAAATATGATAAAATGATATACAACGGAATGTATAAGAAAGTTATCATAACTTGTAATGAACATGGGGATTTTGAAAAGACACCAATTGACTTCTATCACAAAGATAGAATTTGTCCAAAATGTGTAAATAGATGTAAGTCAAATGATGAAACAAAATGGTTAGATGAATTAAATGTACCAATTGATAAAAGAAATATTTATATAAAATTTGGAAATAAAACATTCTGTGTTGATGGTATAGATTATGATAATAAAATTATATATGAGTTTTATGGAGATTTCTTTCATGGAAATCCAGATGTTCATAATAAAGATGATATTAATCCATTACTAAAAGAAACATATGGTAGTTTATATAATAAAACAATTAATAAAGAAAAAATAATACTAAATAGTGGATATAAGTTAAAGACTATTTGGGAAAGTGAATATAAAAAATAAAAATAGTAAATATGAAAAAATTCTGGGAACAAAAAGAGTGGTTAGATAAAACTAAAGAAGATAATGTTGACTTTTATAAAAAAGTAATTAATGGACAAAACATTGAAATGGATTTTAGTACATTTCAATTAATTATAGATGGTGTTGGACATGATCTTAAATTAAGTGGTGGTGATAGTGAAACAAAAACAAAAATAGAGATAATTAATGAGGATGGTAGTAAAAATACTTTTATAAGATAGATGTTACCCACCTATAAAATATATTCTAAACTTTGGTATCCAAAAAACCTAGAGAGAATAAAAAAAATAAAAAAAATAATAAATATGAAAGAAAACATTGAAAGCGGTACAGAGTGGATAGAAGATCCAGTTGATCTCAACTTGGATATTGATAAATTGAGATTTGAAAGTATTGAAGATTTATCAATTGAAGAAATGAATAATCAAAAAGTATATGATTTAGAGGTTGAAAACCAACATAATTATATTGTTGATGGACTTGGATTAGTTCACAACGGTGGAGGTAAATAAGCGTATGCTTCCACTTTAAAAAATCTGGAGAATTGCTGGGAAGTCCTTAGAGTTATTAATACTACAACGCAAAGAGTAATCTTAAACGTGAATGTTTGAAAAATTAATAAATTGGATTATCAGCAGCCGAGTTTCTTAGGGATAAGAAAAAGGTTCAACGACTAATAGGAGTAATGTAGAAAACAAGAAACTAACACGAGCACCAGACACAGAAATGTGAAGATATAGTCTGATCTTATATGAAAGTATAAGGAATTAGGATAAAGAACCTAATGATAAAGTAAATGAAACGTAAGGGTTCAATTGCAATCTATATGGAACCTTGGCATGGTGATATTATGGAGTTCTTAGACCTTCGTAAGAATCAAGGTAAAGATGAAATTAGAGCAAGAGATTTATTCTTAGCTATGTGGATGAATGACTTATTCATGGAAAGAGTTGAATTAGATGCTGATTGGTCATTAATGTGTCCACATGAGTGTCCTGAGCTAACAGAAACTTTCGGTGATGAGTTCCGTAACATCTATCTAAAATATGAATCTGTTGGTAAAGCTAAGAAAGTAGTTAAGGCGAGAGAAGTTTGGAATAAAATTTTAGAATCTCAAATTGAAACTGGCACTCCTTATATTCTTTATAAAGATGCTATTAATGAGAAGTCAAATCAAGCTAATATTGGTGTGATTAGAAGTTCTAACTTATGTGCTGAGATTGTAGAAGCTACTGGTATTACTAAAATTCAAGGTGAGATTTTAAAAAACAAAGAACTACTTGAAAAAGCTGGACTTTCTGAGTTCTATGGTGAAGAATATGTGAATGAGACGGCTGTTTGTAATTTAGCATCTATTGCACTTCCTAAGTTTGTTAATAAGAACAAGACATATAACTTTAATAAGTTATATGAAATCGCTTACTCAGCTATCATTAATCTAAACAATGTTATTGATGTTAATTATTATCCATCAAGAGGAGCTAAGTTTTCTAACTTATTACACAGGCCAGTTGGATTAGGTGTTCAAGGATTAGCTGATGTTTTCTTTTCAATTGGATTATCTTATGATTCAGATGAGGCAAAATCATTAAACAAAGAAATATTTGAAACTATCTATTATGCTTCAATTAAAGCTTCTTGTGATTTAGCTAAAGAACAAGGAACTTATGCTACTTATGCTGGTTCTCCAATATCTCAAGGTAAATTTCAATTTGATTTATGGAATGTTAAACCTACTAAGAGATGGGATTGGGATAAATTAAGAGAAGAAGTTAAAAAACATGGTGTTAGAAACTCTTTAACAACTTGTATTATGCCAACTGCATCAACTGCATCTATCTTAGGTAATGAAGCTTCTTGTGAGGCACAAACATCTAATATGTATACAAGAGGTGTTCTTTCTGGTACTTTTATCTTAGTTAACAAATACTTAGTTAAAGAATTAGTTAAGTTAGGTATTTGGAATGATAGTATTCGTAAGAAAATTATTAATGAAAATGGATCTGTTCAAAATATTCCTGAGATTCCAACTGGATTGAAAGAGATTTTCAAAACAGTTTATGAAGTTAAACAGAAAGATGTTATTGATATGGCTGCTGATAGAGGAGCATTTATTGATCAAACACAATCAATGAATATCTTTATGGATTCTCCAAACTTTGCTAAATTAACTTCAATGCACTTTTATGGTTGGGGTAGAAGAAACTTTATAACTGGAACCGATGGTCAACCTATTATTCCACAAGGAAGTGATATCCAAGTTATCTATGATATTGATGGTAACCCAAGATGTTATAAAGACAAAAAAGTTTCTCTTAAAACAGGTATCTACTATTTGAGAAATAAATCAGCTACCGATGCTGTTAAGTTCACAGTTCAAGAAGAAGTTGCTAAAAAGACAGTTGAAGAACAAATGGCTGAAATTAGCTGTTCCTTGGATTCACCAGATGACTGCATTTCATGCTCTGGATAAACTAAATAATAGGGAAAATTAAAAACTTTCCCTATTTTTGTGCTATAACTAATCCACCCTTGAAAAAACTGAAATTTTAAGGGTTGATATATACAATCAATCAGAAATATTTTTATTAGCTTTATAAACTTTTAGAAAATTATGATTATAAATAAACCGTTCTTTAAAATACAAATTAAATTACTCCAGTAGTAAATTGAAGTGTTACTTCGCAGGATATGAAAAAACACACTTTGATGATTTCCTCTGGTCAATATAATTAAAAGCAAACATAGCGATAGTTTGAGATACTTCGATAAATATCAATTAAACTAGAAAAAGTGACAAGCGACAGCAAGTCTACTGGATTCAAATAAAAACCGAAAGGAGATTTGAATTAAAGTGAAAAAGTCCGAGTAATTCTCGTAAAGGGTTAAGGAATTCATAAACTTCCTTTAAATAAAGAGATGAGTGATATGGTCACTACAACTATAGGCAAAGTTTAGGAGAGAATTCTTTGTAACGCTTAGGCTAAATTTACTTGTTTGCAAATTATAAAAGACCAGATTAACAGAAATGTTATTCTGGTCTTTTTTTTTGTAAAAAAATAACAATTAAAAATTAAAATATAGATTATGTCAAAATTTAACACAACTGTGCCAAAGGCAAAAACATTAACTGAAAACCTAGCAGGTGGACAAGCTTATAAACAATCTGATGAACTAGCATTAGTATCATTACTATTAACTTCATTTGTTAATGATCAATTCTATAAAAATGCTCAAACAACTCTTGATGATTTGAGAAAACTTTCTGAGAAAGTAAAAGATAAAGAATTTGTCGCTAAAGCCGCTATCTTTGCTCGTGACCGTTTTGGTATGAGAAGTATTACACACGCACTTGCTGGTGAATTAACTTCACAATTGAATGGTGCTGAGTGGGGTAAGAACTTCTATGATAAGGTAGTTGTTCGTGTTGATGATATGACAGAAATCATGTCATACTACTTAGCTTATAAGACATCTAAAGATAGTCCAAAGTTTCCAAACTCTTTGAAGAAAGGTTTTGCTAAAGCTTTTGATAAATTTGATTCTTATCAACTTGCTAAATACAAAGGAGATAACAAAGAAGTTAAACTTGTTGATGTTGTTAATATTGTTCACCCAGTTCCAACTGTTAGAAATAAGTCTGCCTTAGAACAACTTATTAAAGGCGAATTAAAAAGCACTGATACTTGGGAATCTAAGTTATCACAAGCTGGTCAAGTAGCTGAATCTGAAGAAGATTTAACTAAACTAAAGTCTGATGCTTGGTCCGAACTAATCATTGGTAAGAAGATTGGTTATTTTGCTCTTCTTAGAAATCTCAGAAACATCATTAATCAAGCTCCTACTGCTATTCCAGCAGCATGTGAGTTATTAGTTGATGAGAGAATGATTAAGAGTTCTAGAGTTCTTCCATTTAGATTTACAACTGCTTATGATGAAATATCTAAGTTAGGTTCTTCTAAAGAAGTCCGTGATGTTCTTGTTGCTATCAATAAAGCTTTAGACATCTCAGTTTGTAATGTTCCAAAGTTTGATGGTGATACATTAGTAGTTATGGATGTATCTGGATCTATGAGTGGTAGACCATCTGAAATAGCTTCTTTATTTGGAGCTATCTTAGCTAAAGTTAATAACTCTGATGTTATGACTTTCTCTACTAGTGCTAACTATAAACAATATAATCCAATGGACTCTGTATTGACTATTAGAGATGGATTTAGATATGCTGGTGGTGGAACAAACCTAAGAGATGTTTTCGTCAAGGCTAATAAGGCTTATGAAAATATAATAATTCTATCAGATATGCAATCTTTTATAGGGTATGATACTCCATTGTCTCAACTAAATTCTTATAAATCAAGATTTAATTGTAGTCCACATATTTATAGTTTTGACTTAGCAGGACTTGGTACATTACAAATTCCACAAAATCAAATTTATTGCTTGGCTGGCTTTTCAGATAAGGCATTTGATATAATGTCTCTATTGAAAGAGGATCGTAATGCACTTGTTAATCAAGTCCATTCAATTTCTCTTTAAACTGTTGCTCTGTCAACTTATTTTTAGATATGTTAATTGACCTCTTTGTTATACATAAGTTTTCTAAACTTCCTATGATAAGGGGGTAGATTTCATTTAAAAATCCATATTGATATTCTATATATTAAAATTATGATAGTATCTTTATCTTATCCGATGATAATTAAAACAATAAAAAACCCACTCATTTGAGTGGGTTTTTTATCTATTGTCTTCTCTATAAGCACTTACTGAATCAGATATTTCATTTTCATCTATTGTAAATCTTTTAGTTTTTATATTATATGAAGCTACACCGTATATATCATCTCCTATAAACACACCAATGTGAGTATATTCATCATCATCATCATTGGTGTCCATATATTTATCAAAGTCTATTTCTTCTGATCTATAGATATCTCTAAGTTTTTTTAATCCTTCTAAGTATTCTTTATCTTTTGTTGAGATGTATTGATTATATGCGTCTTTTAACTCTTTTGTATTTATTTCACTACTTGTAAAAGATATTGAAAATGTATGAGATACTTTATCACCTAATTTATCTACTAAATATAAATTTTCTTTCATTTTCAGTCCTTCTGACTCAGATCTATCAATCATTTCATCAATTGAAATTTTGATTGTGTTTAGATTGTCAACTATTTTATTAAAATCATTTCTACCTGATGTTATGTTGTATTGAATCCGACAAGTATATAAAATACTATATTTTTCATTATCATCAACTAATGTATTAAATGCATGCCCTTTTGAATCCTTCAAATATCTAGCATTAGTAACTTTAGCAAATTCTTTAACATCAAATAAACTATCATTGAATAAATCTGAATTTATAGATTTAGATTTTAAAAAAGAACTATACTCTTTTGATGTTCCAAAAGATTCGTTTATAGAAAATTCATTATATCTTTTTAATTTCATAGAGTATATATTAAATTACTTCCAGATTTTTTCTAAATCTATCTTAGAATTTATATCTATGACTCTTCCATTTTTTCTAAGTGAATATGTTTGTATAGGTTGAAACATTTTAACTATATCTCTAACTTTCTTTTTTTCTTCAGGTTCCATATCAAAGTTGAATATTTGAATAAGATTTTCTATCTGATTAAATGTTAGTTTGTTTTTATCACCTGAAAAGAAAGTAAAGTTATAACTGTAATTATTAAATTTAGCAGAGTCTGGTTTATTTGATTTACTAATTAAAAACTTAGTTAAACAGTTTTCTAAACCAATTGATGGTAGTGAATATCTATATCCATTAACTATAAATTCTCTATTTTTATTATCATAATGTTTCATTAACTCATCATTAATAATAAAGTAGTTAAAGTGTTTAGGGTTAAATTCTATAATATCATTTATTCCTTTTTCATCATCAAAGTATTGTAGTTTTATAGATTTTCCTTTTGTGAATTTAACAATTTCAAAAAATAAAAAAATAATATCAATACTCTTAATATCATTGAATGTATATCCTTTTGAGATTTTAATATTTTTCTCGACAAGGTTCTTTAATTTACTAATAACAACACCTACATTATCTTTAATATAGTTGTGTTCATATTCTATAATATCTTCTATATCAGCTCTTTTGATAGAAATTTCAAAGTCCTCTTTATAGAATAAACCTTGTGATGGTAGTGTCTTAATATCTATCTTTTTTGTTAGATTAAGAAGCCCTCTTAATAAATCCATTAACATATTTAAATAATATTTTTATTATATATTATTTCAATGAGGTTATGTTCATCTAATATATACATAATGATAATTAATGATGACTGCTTCAACTATATTACTACAATTCCTTCAAATTCAATAGATTTAGTACTAGTTGATCCTCCTTATTTAATCTCAAGAAAGTCAGGATTTCAAAGTTATTCAGATGGAGCTAATGATGAAATGAAAACTAAATATGGGCAGTTATCTATTGACTTTGGTGATTGGGATAAATCAGAAATTGATTGGAATAAACTATTTTCTGAATACTATAGAGTTCTTAAAAAAGGAGGAACTGTTATTTTCTTTTATGATATATGGAAATCAAATGAGATTAAAGAAGCTGCTGAATTGAGTAAGTTCAAACAACCAAGAGTTTGTCAATGGCAAAAAACAAATCCAGTTCCTGTTAATTCTAAGCTTAATTATTTATCTAATGCTATAGAGTATTTTTTTACCTTTGTTAAAAGTGGTAAACCTACTTTCAACTCTGAATATGACAACGGTGTTTATAGATATCCAATTTGTCATGGTAAAGAAAGATTAGAACATCCAACACAAAAACCTTTGAGTTTAATATCGGATTTAATTAAGAAACATTCTAATCCAGGAGATATGGTACTAGATACATTTGCAGGATCGGGTACCACCGGACATGCTAGCATTTTAACAGATAGAAAATATATCTTAGTGGAAAAAGAAGAAAAATATTTTGAAATAATAAAGAATAGGTTGAAAAATTTATCAACAAATAATAATTTTAGTAATATATAAAATAAAATATTAATTTAATATGAGTATAATAGTAAAAAATTCACAACTTAATAATGAAACAGTTGAAGCTTTGAATATTTTAATTGATTTAGATATAAATGCAACTGCCGCTTTTAGACTAACAAGAATAATTAAAGAGTTATCATCTATTGTTGATGATAAATTAAAAATGGAGAAGAAAATTCTTGATAAATGGATTGAGAAAGATGAGTCAGGAAGTCCAATTAGACCTAAAGATGAGTCAGGTAATATAGTTGATGGTGCTGTTAACATTACAAATGTTGAGGAGTTCACAAAAGAAATGAAATCTCTTATGGAAATTGAAAATGAAATCTCTTATGATAAAATTAAATTTGAAGAATTAAATTTAACAACTGCTAAGGTTAAAGATTTGATGAAATTAGAATTTCTATTTGATTAATGCCTCTACCGTATTATATATGGAGTAAAATCTTAAAAATAAATAGAAGAAAAAGATTTATTGAAAAGTTATTTCTTAAAAAGTTTGATAAGTAATTATCGGACTTTTTATTTATACTATGACATTTTAATATATAGTATAAAATTATCAATTTTTAATGCCAAGTACTTATAGTATAAATGTTGGTTTATCCACAGAAGCTCATAGATTAGCTACAATTGAAGATGTATTAGATTTGTTTCCTGATAATTTAGAAAAATTAGTTAACCCGATTGATATTAGGAGCGCTGTTTATTCTACTTCGGAAAATTCTATATTTAAACAACTAACAGGTAGTGCATCTATTGAATATATTGGTATTAATAGAAATGATATTTATAATAAAATTTATTTTGGTAAGAAACAATTATCAAGTAATGATATAATGAGTTCATCACTTCTTAATGGTGATACTGATACATTTTTCTATAATACAAAATCTGATTCTAGTTTATCAAATCAATATACTAAAATAAGTATTTTATCTGGTACTAACTCTGCTTGGTATAATATAGCTCCTTATATAAGATCTTATATAGCTATTAGTCCTACTTTTTCACAAAGTATTCAATATAGAATAACCAATCCATCATCTGGTAATGTTAATTTAAAAACTGATTCTGGTAGAGTTTATATAAATGATATAGGTCTACCAACTATTAATGAAACATTCGCATCAGCATCAAATAATGCTATTTTAGAATATAGTGGTGGTAATTTAAATTGGATATTTAATAACTTTGCAACATCATCTGTTGGTACTCCTGGTATTACTTTATCAATTTTAGGGAATCCAGTTACCGTAAATGGTTATGATATAGAGCTAACAGATAGTAGACCAATCATTCAAGATTCCTTTAATAGTATTCAAACAGGTCAAACATTTTCAAGAGCTTCTTTAGTTGATGTTATAGAAAGAATGTTATATTCTTATATACCACCGGCTGTTAGTTTATCCGTTAGCCCTTCTATTGGTGAGAAAGGTAATCCACCAACTATTAATGTTACATATAACATTACAAAAGAAACTGATCCTATAACTAATTGTCAATTTACATCTGGTAATGTTATTGGGTTTTCAAGTCCAGCTCCTATAAATATTCCAGGTTTATCAGTTGTAACTGGTAATGTTACGGGAATTGCTCCTTTTGGATTTAGCACTTCATATGTATTTCAATCTACTGATTCTGGAATTTCTAATAGTAGTGTACCTACAACAGTTAGTGCATCAGCTAGTTTTAATTTAGTTTATCCTTATTTCTGGGGAGTTACTTCATCAAATGTTGTAAATGCAACACAGATGAACTCTATACTTGGTGTTTTATCAAAATCGATTACTGATAAATCTAATAAATACCCTGTTTTAAGTGGGGTTGGGTATGTTTATTTTGCTTATCCAAGTAGTTATGGATATTTATTACAGATTTTAGATGAGAATACTAATACTGTTTCATTCACATATTCTATATATAGTGGACCTGGATTAACATCTCCAAGTTTTTATTGGTCAAATGTTTCTTATATAGTTTATAAAATTGGACCAACAACAGTTGGATTTCCTAACTCAGTGGGTTGGCAATTTAATTATACTCTTGATCCGAATATAACAACAACGACTACAACGGTTGCTCCGACTACTACGACTACAACGGTTGCTCCGACAACTACCACAACAACTGCTGGTGGTCCGACAACGACTACTACAACTGATAGTCCGACAACTACCACAACAACTGCTGGTGGTCCGACAACGACTACTACAACTGATAGTCCGACAACTACCACAACAACTGCTGGTGGTCCGACAACTACCACAACAACTGCTGGTGGTCCGACAACGACTACTACAACTGATAGTCCAACAACTACCACAACAACTGCTGGTGGTCCGACAACGACTACTACGACTGATAGTCCAACAACAACCACAACAACTGCTGGTCCAACAACGACTACTACGACTGATAGTCCAACAACAACGACAACAACTGCTGGTGTTCCAACAACTACAACTACGACTGATAGTCCAACAACAACCACAACAACTGCTGGTCCAACAACGACTACTACGACTGATAGTCCGACAACAACGACAACAACTGATAGTCCGACAACAACGACAACAACTGCTGCTCCAACAACGACTACAACAACGGCAGCTCCAACAACGACTACAACAACGGAAGCTCCAACAACAACTACAACAACGGCAGCTCCAACAACGACTACAACAACGGAAGCTCCAACAACAACTACAACCACAACAGTTCCGACTAATGGATGGGATCCTTTATATAAATCATCATTAATATCATTATCTTTTGGAAATCTTAATGCTGATATAACGGCTACTGGTACTGCTAGTGTTTTAGGTTTAACACCTATAAAATCAGGTCAAAAAGTTATGTATAGCGTGTCTCTTAACATTAATCCATCTGGTGCTGTTTTACTTGGTATAGGAATGACATCATTTGATGTTAATGATCAAATTGGTGGTATTGATAACAGCTCTATAGGTGTTACTAATAATGGAGATGTTTATTATGGAGGTAGTCTTATAACTAACTTAGCTGGGTTTAGCTATAATACAGGAGATATTGTAGATGTTGCTTATGATTATAATGCTGGTTTAATGTGGATAAGAGTTAATAATAATCCTTGGAACAATAATCCGATGGCTGATCCTGGTGATCCTCTTGATCCATTAGGTCTTTCATTTAGTGATCCATATACTTTATCAAGATTTGCTAGACCAGCCGCTTCTATTTTATTTACTGATCCTAGTCAGATTTCTATTCAAAATACTTTTTCTTCAAATACACCACCTAGTGGATATACATTTATTTACTAAAAGTAGGATAATAAAATAAAAAAGAATAGTTGGTAATTTAACTATTAAAGTTTAAATAATTAATATATACAAAAAAGATAAAAATTATTAATGCCAGCAACTTATAGTATAAATAATAATACAGCATATGAAGCGGCTAGATTAGCCACAATCGGAGATGTACTTAATCAACTACCTGATAATACAAATAAATTAATATCACCTAAGGATGCTAGAGATGCTATCTACTCATCTTGGGAAAATTCAGTATTTAAACAATTAACAGGTAGTGCTTCTATTGAATATATTGGTGTTGATAAAAATGGACTAAATAATAAAATTCTACTTGGTAAAAAACAGTTAGGTGGAGTAGATGTTCTTAATAGTACTTTATTAAATTATAGTTTTAATGATACAGACATTTTCTTTTTTAATAATAAATCTGGTATTACTCCAAGTAATACAAAAGTTTCTTTTTTATCAGGCACTAACTCGGTTTTATACCCATATGCTCCTTATATTAATTCATATCAAGGAACATCATCTTTACATTTAGAAATTGTAAATCAAACAGGTGATATAACAATTGATAGTAGTACTGGTAGAGTTTCAATTAACAATGTAACTTTTCCTACAAAGTTAGAAACAGCATCGGCATCAAACGGTCAAATATTAAAATATTACAATGGTAGGTTAATTTGGGATGATAATACAATAAATGTTGCTTCAATTGGAAGTACTAATTCCGTCACTAATATTACTGGTAGTCCAGTTTTAGTAAATGGACATAGTTTAGAATTGACGGAATCCTCACCAATAATTGCAACATTTGGAAATATTGAACCTGGTCAAACATTTAGTAATGCACCTTTAGTTGAAGTTGTTAGACAAATGTTATATCCTCATTTAGGACCTGATGTTAGTTTATTAATTAATGTTAGTCCTTATAATGAAACACCTAGTGGGTTTACCACTTCAGCAGTTGCTGAATTTGGAAATATATATGTACCAGATATTGAATTAGCTTGGTCTATTACTAAAAAGTCAGACCCTGTTATATTTGCTACATTAAGTAATGCTTTCTTAGGAGGATTCGCTCCTACTTTACCTATTAGTTATCCTGGTTTAACATCTATTTCTGGATCTTCTTTAGGTTATACACCTTCTACTTCAATGACTTATACTTTAAGTGTTTATGATAGTGGTTCTACTAATTATCCACTAGATAGTATGGCAATTGCTACTGGATCAAGCACAGTTACTTATGCTAATACATCAGTTACTTTAGATTTAGTTTATCCATTCTTTTATGGTGTTTCTACTTATGGTGTTACTAACAACAGTAGTAATTATTATACTTCAACACGGATGAATTTAATTCTGACAACACTTAATAAGTTAATTGAGAAAGAATCGGATAAATCAGTTCTTCTGAGTGGTATCGGTTATATATACTATTGTGTGCCAGAGTCATATCAACCATTGATTCAAGTAATTGATGAAAACGGATTTGATATCACTACATCATTTGAACAAATAGTTACAAATAGTGATATGAATCCACTTTTAGAATCTCCTAATTTATATTGGACAGGTCAATACTATCAAGTTTGGAAACATGGACCAACTACTGTTGTTCCGAGTTTGAGTAAGTGGCAGTTTAAGTTAGATACTCCTGCTCCGACTACTACTACAACTACTACAACTGTTGCTCCTATTCCAACTACAACAACTACTACTACAACTGCTGCTCCAACAACTACAACGACAACAGCTGGTCCGACTACAACAACTACAACTGTTGCTCCAACTACCACAACAACTACCACTGCTACCCCAATACCTGATTTTGTATATGGACAATCTATTAGATATGATGTAGAAGGAGCGATTGATATAAGTTCACCTTCGAATATAATTGTTGCTAGTTCATCAACTGTAAAAGTTGTTCATATTACACAAGGTCAAAGAACACCAATAAATACAGTTGGTTTGGGATTATTCTTATTTACATATGTTCCGGTTGATCCATTAGATTATGGTATTTATAATATTCAAGCTGATGGAAATACCTATAATAGTTCTATAACAATCAATACTAATCTTATACCACCTACTGCTCCTATGCCTAATTGTGCAATCGATACGGCGGTTTGGAATGGTATAGATACTGTAAACTTCACAAGTCTACAGATTTATAATGTAAGTTCTGTTGCGGTATATGATCCAAACTTTGATGTAGTTAGTGTGGATATTGCTACTGGTCCACCAGCATATATTCAATTTACTCCTACTATGACAGGTACTTATAGTATCGCTTTAGATTCATTTAATGTTGGTCCTTACCCTCAAATAAGACCTAACCCTTGTGTATATAGATTTAGTATAAATTCATTACCTGGTATAACGACCACAACTACAACAACGGTTGCACCAACAACAACTACAACAACGGTTGCACCAACAACAACAACAACAACAACAACAATTCCGACTAATGGGTGGGATCCTTTATATAAATCATCGCTGATAACCCTATCTAATTCAAATCTTAATGCTAATATAACGACTCTTGGTACTGCTAGTGTTTTAGGTTTAACAGCTATAAAATCAGGTCAAAAAGTTATGTATAGTGTAGTTGTTAACTCACCATCTGATACTGTTTACCTTGGTATATCATTGACATCATTGGATGTTAATAGTGAACTTGGTGTTGATATCAAATCTATAGGTGTTACTAATAATGGAGATGTTTGGTATGGTGGAAGTTTTATAACTAACTTAACTGGATTTAGCTATATGGTTGGAGATACTGTAGATGTTGCTTATGATTATAGTGCTGGTTTAATGTGGATAAGAGTTGGTGGTGGTCTTTGGAATAATGACCCGATGGCTAATCCTCAGCTTGGTGATTTTGGTCTTTCATTTAGTGAACCATTTAGTTTATCACAATTTGCTAGACCTGCCGCTTCTATTTTATCTACTGGTTCTAACCAAATTTTCCTTCAAAATACAGCCGCATTTGGATTACCTGGTGGATATACATTTATTTACTAAAAAGATAATTAATAAAATTAAAAATGAATATATAGTAATATGGCAATAAATATAACAGATGGTTTTAACCTAAATTACCCAGCTCCAGTTGACTACAGAATGGTAGTATCCAATTCTACAGCTAGATTAGCACTTACATATAAATATGACGGATTAAAAGTATTTCAATTAGATAATAGAGTTGGTTATATTTGGAATTCGGGGGGTAGTGGTAATTGGGATATTGAAAATTCTGATAAGATTTCTGGATCAGGAACTACTAATTATATTCCTAAATTTACGGGTATTGATCCAGTGACCGGATCTTCGCAAATCGGAAATTCTCCTATTTTTGCTAGTGGTAGTAATGTCGGTATTGGTACAAATAACCCAAGAGGATCTTATACCTATTTACAGATAGGTGGTACTTCTTTAACTGAAGATCCTAATTGGTATGGTGATCAATCACAACCTTTAACAATTCATAGAGGTGACTATAATATAATCGGTCATAATTGGTATTGGACTGGAACTACAGATGCTTACTTCAATAGTGGTATCGGATCTTCTCAGATGGTATTTTTAGAAAATTCTATTTCATTTAAAACAAGACCTGGTTCAGGATCTTTTGTTTATAATATGACTATTTATCCAGGATATGTTATTTTTTCAGATAATATACCTAGTGGTTCAACAAAATCACCGATGATTAGATCACAAGGTTCTACTTCATATTCTACACAAACAACACCAGATTTTACTTGGTGGAATAATGACCAGACTGGTATTTTTATACCATCTGCAAATACTATAGCTTTTACTAATAATGGAACTGAATCGGTTAGAATTGAAAGTAATGGATATGTTGGTATTGGAAATTCAACAGCAACATATAAACTAACAGTTAGTGGTTTAGTTCAAGGATATGGAGGAACTGCTTATGGGCCTAATACAAGTAAAACTGTTGGTGGTCAAGTTCTTAATGTTGGTAGTTCGGTCTGGTATTCAGATGTTCATTTACTTACTGGTCAAGTATCTGGAACTAATAATGGATTTATACAAGTAACCTTAGGTGATACTTCTTATACTGGTTCTAATATAGGTTTAACTCCTTATAATTTAAACATACAACCCGGTGGTGGTAATACTTTTATTGGAGTGTCTCCTGATAATCTTGTATCAATCACTCCTAATTCAAGTAATTTACTTACTGTTACTGGCACAGCTAGTATTAACGATGTTAAATTATCAATTGGTACATCATTATCACCATCTCTTAAATTTTCATTATCAACAAATACAGGTCTTTTTTATGAAAATTTTTATACTGGTGCTCCATATACTTTCTGTCCTGATCCAAATACTCTTATATTACTTTCAGATGGTTATAGTATTAGAGCAGGAGACCTTAAAATTGGTGATTTAGTTTATACTATTCATGAAACTACTGGTGTTTGGGGTAATTATAAAGTATCAGATGTTGAGACGATAGGAAATCAAGATAAAATTTTAATAAATTTTTCTGATGGTACTGATATTAGTGTTTCAAAATCACATAAGTTTTTAATGATTGATAATAATTGGAAAATAGCAAGTGATTTATTGATTGATGATTCAATTAGAGGAATTGAATCAAATAAAACAATAAGTTTGTTAACAGCAATTGGACTTGGAGATGTTGTTAAAATAGAAGTTGAAGATGCTCATACTTATGTTTCTGCTGGAGTTATCTCACATAATAAGTTCATGACAGGAACAAGTTATCCATCTGTATTAGGTTTTTCGGTTGGTGGTACTCAGAGAATGAGAATTGACGGAAATGGTAATCTTGGTGTTGGTTTGGCTTCTGGTGTCATGCCAAAATCAAAACTTCATGTAGTTGGTTTAGTTGAATATGCTAGTAATGCCACATCTATCGCTGCCGGTTTAACAGCTGGTGCTTTTTATAGAACTGGAGAATTTGTAAAAGTGGTTTATTAATTTTGAATAAAATAAAAAAAGACAGAAATTAATTTCTGTCTTTTTTGTTAATTTATTTTCTCAAACCACCAGTTAAAGTAGATATAATTATCTCCAACTAAATTATAGTAATCAGATTCATGTTTAACTATGATTTTATCATTGTGTGATCTAATAAGTTCAATCTCAATACCCTTTTCCATTTTTAATTGTTTACCAGTTTCTGTTGAATAACAAGTTATCTCATCATTTAGGAGTCTATACATTCCT
>Ga0304729_1000781_pt1 | contig 22116 bp, 18 predicted proteins | sample C_131016_MF_Meta_FD_190475 | JGI IMG/M metagenome (GOLD analysis project Ga0304729, IMG submission 190475) | Freshwater microbial communities from Lake Croche, Canada to study carbon cycling - C_131016_MF_MetaG (v2) (version 2) | ecosystem: Environmental > Aquatic > Freshwater > Lake | place... | reverse complement strand
TACCTTTGAAGGTAACAATCGCTTGGTTGGACTTGTAATAGGAAGTTGAGAAATCAACAACCTTTGCACGGTCCGCTGTGATTGAGTATTGCTGAATGTTGAAATCGAATGTCTTTGGTCCTGGCGCGATAGCTGAATCAAAAGAGGTGCGTACCCACTTAACCTGAGCAGTTGAGTAACCCAACTTCTTTGCCACTGCGTAAGCAACAGCTGCTTCGAAGCCCTTGCCTGATTCTGGCTTATCGTCGAGCACCCATGGTGAATATGCAGGTTGTCCGGTTGCGATAGTAAGAGTCTTTGCAGTGATGGTCTTCAATGTTGCTGGAGTACAGGCAGTTGCAGCATTTGCTGGTGCAGCAAATGTAAGTGTTGAAAGTAGAAACACGAACGCAGCTACTGGTGCGAATTTAATTGATTTTTTCATAAGGGTGATGCCTTTCATGATCCTTGAGGGACCAGCGCTTGCCGGTGCAATTTGCTCCCGACCGGGTCTTCACTCAGAGCACCCCACCGCGGAGGAGGGTTGCTAATCAGCTAGCTGAGGCTTAACGCTGATACTCATGACCTGCGTGAACCATAGCAAAGTCAGGTCAATGCGAGAAATTGCGAATGAGTTGCAGCGATTTACGCTTAAAAGGCTTAGTTTTCGCCCTCTTCAGCGATTGCATGGTTGGTGATGGTTGTACGGATATCCCATAACTCTGGGAAGAAGTTAAATGAATTGAGCTTACTCAAGACCTCGACTGGGGTGCCTTGCGTGCCAGAAACCTTGGTTCCAATACTTCGTTCAACAATCTTAAAGTGGCGTTGGCGCCACATGAACATGGCTTGATCTATCTCGAGAAGTGCTTGCGCTAGCGAGAAGAGTTCGTCGTACTTTTCGTGCTCTAAGAAAATAGTAAGAAGTTCGACGTTAGATTCGCCTCGCAAGCGATTGAACTCTTTTCCGAGTGTTGGGATTGCTTTGCGAATCGAGTTAAATCCAGGTGAATCAAAGCCAGAACCGTGGCCAAGTGCTCGTCGGACTTGTTGGTAATCCCATGGCGTCATTTGATCGAGCATCGCCATACCTTTTTCAGCAAAGTCAATACACATAAGAATTCGTGGAACCAGGCGAAGCGCCATTCGAATATTTCCGGCAGCTAAATAATTAGCAATTTCGTAGGCCTCGGATGTTGCGAGCTTTAGCCAGAGTTCAGCGGTTTGATGGGTGATAGCAAAAAGAAGCTCGTCGCGGTGTAGCCATTCATCTGGGCTCTTTTGCAGTGCAAGAAGTTCGGGAGTGCGGATATAACGTTCGTAATCGCTCTTACCAAGACCTTCAAGAATTTGATCTGGACCGTAGGCCATTACCTATCTCCTCTAACTTAGATTGTAACTTTGAGGGCGGCAGAGAGCCAGTCCACAATTTCTTGAGTTGGAGCTCCTGGGGTAAAGAGCTCGCCAACGCCAAGAGCGAGTAATTTTTTGCGATCCTCTTCCGGAATAATTCCGCCACCGAAGAGCACAATATTTGAGGCACCGTTCTCTTTAAGTAAATCGAGAACTCGAACAAAGAGTGTCATGTGAGCGCCAGAGAGAACTGAGAGACCAATTGCCTGTACATCCTCTTGGATTGCAGTGGCAACGATTTGTTCTGGTGTCTGATGAAGGCCGGTATAGATAACTTCGTATCCAGCATCGCGCAGTACGCGCGCAATAATCTTTGCGCCACGATCGTGGCCATCTAATCCTGGCTTTGCAATAACTACGCGGGCTGGGGTCATGACTGCAATTTATCAACTGCGTCGGCTCACATCAACCCTTTAACGACCGTCAAAATCCCGTATCCTCCCTTCTGTGAGCAACGAGAGCGATATCACGACTTCAGAGAAGGCGTTGCTGGCGTCTGTCGCAGCTGGTGACCGCATCGCATTAGCCAAAGCCATTACTCTCTTCGAAGATTCTGCCAAGTATCCTGCTTCACTTATTGAGGTCGTTAATTCAAAGGCTCATGTCATTGGAATAACTGGATCACCTGGTGTTGGAAAATCAACGACAGTTAACGCACTCATTACTTATCTTCGGGCGCAAGGAAAGACCGTTGCCGTAATTGCGGTTGATCCATCATCTCCAATTTCTGGTGGTGCGCTCCTCGGTGATCGGATTCGACTGACCAATCATTTTCTCGATGCTGGTGTCTTTATTCGCTCACTAGCTACTCGCGGACACTTAGGTGGTTTATCAGCATCTACTAACTCAGCAATCAAGTTGGCACAGCTTGCCGGCTTTGATTACGTCATTGTTGAAACTGTTGGCGTTGGTCAGAGTGAAGTTGAAGTCATGCGATATGTGAAGACCGTTCTCATCGTTCTCGCTCCGGGAATGGGCGATGGAATTCAAGCTTCTAAGGCAGGCATTCTTGAGATTGGTCATGTTTTCCTCGTGAATAAATCTGACCGTGACGGCGCGGCTGAGACTGCACGAGAGCTTGAAAAGTCTTTACACCTCTCTCCTCATAATCCACAATGGTCTCCCGTGATTCTGCTTGGTGCAATGGAGAGGTCAACTGGCGTGGAGGATTTAATGAAAGCGCTCAATGATCATCGAGAGAGCCTTTAAACTCACATGTTTAAAAGTGCACACGTTGATACCTATTGCCGTGAAAATCTGCCTCCAATCGAACAATGGCCATGGCTCAACCAAGAATTTATTGATTCCCATTATCCGGAGCGACTAAATGCATCGGTCGAACTTCTTGATAAGACCATAAGTAAATTTGGCGCAGATCGCCGAGCAATTATTGCCGCGGAAGGCGAATTCACTTATCAGGATATTTTGAATCGAACCTGCCAAGTCAGTAATTTCCTTATTTCACAAGGAGTTCAGCCAGGAAATCGAGTGCTACTCCGCGGACCAAATAACGCTTCTACCGTAATTCTCTGGCTTGCAGTCTTAAGAATTGGTGCGGTCGCGGTTACAACTATTGCGCTTCAGCGGGCGATCGAACTGGAAAAGATTGTAAAAGCTGCCGAAGTTCAGTTCGCAGTAATCGATCATCGCTACACCGAAGAATGGGACGCGGTGACAGAGTTCAAGGGCAAAACGTTTATATATGGTGGTGAGAACGATTTATTCGCCTTAGCCGATAACGAGCCCACAACTCATGTTCCGTGCGATACAGCTAGCGACGATGTTGCCATCTTGGCATTTACTTCTGGATCAACTGGTGTCCCGAAAGCCACCATGCATTTTCACCGTGACATCTTGGCAATTCAGGATACTTTTGCAACCGAAATCTTGAAAGCAAATTCTGACGATCTCTTTGCTGGTACTCCTCCCATCGCATTTACCTTTGGTTTGGGCGGCAGTGTTATCTTCCCTTTCCGCATAGGTGCATCGACTCTCCTCCTTGAAGGCGCAACTCCTCCGGTACTTCTTGAAAAGATTGCGGAACATAAAGTAAGTGTTCTCTTTACTGCTCCAACTGCTTATCGCGCAATGCTTAAAGTTAATAAGCCAGAGCTCGCAGCGTCGCTACGCCGATGTGTGTCTGCAGGTGAGCATCTACCTGAGGCGACCTGGAACGCTTGGCATGATGCGACTGGAATTAAGTTGATTGATGGCATCGGTTCGACTGAGATGCTGCATATCTTTATCTCGGCATCTGATGATGAGATTGTGCCCGGCATGACCGGAAAGGCCGTTCCTGGTTATGAAGCGATGGTCGTCGATAACGATTTCAAGCAGGTACCAACCGGAGAAATCGGCTTCCTCGCTGTTCGAGGTCCGACCGGCGTGCGCTATCTCCACGATGAACGCCAGAAAGTTTATGCCGTCAATGGTTGGAATGTGACTGGCGATCTCTACCTGCAGGATAAGAACGGCTACTTTAAATATCAATCGCGCGCTGATGACATGATCATTTCCAGTGGCTACAACATCGCGGCGCCAGAAGTTGAAAACGCACTTCTCACGCATGCAGCCGTCTCCGAAGTAGCTGTTGTCGGCGAAGAAGATCCAGAGCGCGGTGTTCTCGTTGTTGCCTATGTTGTTCTTAATGCGGGCGTCATAAGTGATGAGGTTCTCGTTAAAGAGATGCAGGATTGGGTGAAGGTGAAGATTGCGCCATTTAAATATCCTCGTCGCATCAACTTTGTAGCGTCCCTTCCTAAGACCACGACTGGAAAGTTGCAACGATTCCGTTTGAAGAACCAGGAATGAGCGAAGAAGATCGTTCCGTCTTTGAGTTAGTGGGACGTACCGGAGAAGCAATTAATTCGTATGGGACTCATCCAGATCAAATAATTGAAGAGTTCAAACCAGCTCTCCCTATTCTTGGTGAGATTGCTCTTATTCATGGTGGTTATTGGCGTCCAGAATATGACCGTGCGCACCAGCGCCCACTTGCGCAAGCACTTGAAGATGCTGGCTGGTTTGTTCACTTAGTTGAATACCGACGAATACCTGGAAATCCGGATGCTTCAATTGATGATGTGAAAAGTGCGCTAGAAAATATTGGGCATTGTGTTCTTATTGGCCATTCCGCGGGCGGTCACTTAGCACTTACTGCTCAGGGCCATGAGAGCGTACGGGCGGTTATCGCGTTAGCTCCGGTGTCAGACTTGGTAGTCGGTGATGCCGAGAATTATGACAATGGTGCTATTCGCGAATTTCTCGGCGCACCTGCGAGGGATCGATTAGACCTTAATCCACAATCCAATCCCATATCTAAACCAACGGTACTAATTCACGGAACGGAAGATATTCGCGTGCCAGTTGCACAATCTCGAAATTTCTTGAGTGCGCATCCGACCGCTGGCTATATTGAATTAGAAGAAACTGGTCACTTCGAATTAATAGATCCACGGCATGATGCCTTTAAACTATTAATAAATGAACTTAAAAAGTTCGAGTAGGTTGCCACTTTCCATAGACCTTGCGGAGCTCGTTAACAATCTCCCCGACAGTTGCATATGCTTTAACTGCAGCAATACATGCATCCATAATGTTCTCGCCTGATTTGGCAACTGTATGGAGCTCTGCGAGAGTCTTTTGTACAAGAGCGTTATCTCGCTTTGCGCGAAGGGCCTGAAGTGCCTTTACCTGACCGCTTTCAGAGGCTGGATTAATCTCAAACGGAGCGTATGGAGGTGTATCAGATTTGAAGATATTAACTCCGACCAGTTTGCGCTCACCAGATTCGATGGACATTGCAAACTCGTATGCCTTGTCCGAGAGTTCAGTGGAGAACCAGCCATTATTGATACACGCAAGTGCTCCGCCGCGCTTCTCAATATCTTCGAGCATCGCCCACATGGCATCTGCTAGTTCATCAGTCATTCGCTCAATTTCGTAAGAACCAGCAAGTGGATCAGCAGTCTTAAGTACGCCGGTTTCAAATGCGATTACTTGTTGGGTACGAAGTGCAAGCATCGCCGCCTCTTCGGTAGGGACACCAAGTGCTTCATCGAAAGCTGAGACGTGCATCGTCTGGATTCCACCAAGGGCAGCAGCCAACATTTCTACCGCAGTGCGCACAACGTTGTTCTTTGATTGTTGCGCAGTAAGTGAAGAACCAGCGGTGAATGCAAAGATGCGGAGTTTCTCTGAATTAGTGTCTTGTGGGTTGTACTTCTCGCGGATGAGGCGAGCCCAGGTGCGTCGTGCAGCGCGGAACTTTGCGACCTCCGGTAGGAATTCGATATTTGAGGTCAAGAAAGTAAAGAGAGTTGCTGCGATTTGATCGACAGAGACGCCACGAGCAATAGCGGCATCCATATATTCACGGGCATTAGCGAAGGTAAATGCGACCTCTTGCACCGCATCAGAACCAGATTCGCGAATGTGATAACCACTCATTGCGAGTGATACCCAACGAGGAACTTTTGTTGCAATGTATTCGATTACATCTGTCGATAGTTTGAGGCCTGCTTCGGCAGGGAAAATCTGAGTTCCACGAGCGATGTACTCCTTAAGCACATCGTTCTGAATAAACATGCCAAACTTGTTAGGGTCCATATCGCGTTGTTCGGCGAGTGCAATAAACATCGCTGCCCAGATATATCCGATGGAATTAGCGGTTGTACGGACTTGAGTAATTTTCTCGAGCGGAATTCCATCCATCAGGATTTCGATATCTGCAAGACTGTCGATTGCAACACCAACGCGACCAACTTCACCAAGCGAAAGCGGATCATCGGAGTCGAGGCCGAGTTGAGTAGGTAGATCAAGGGCAACGCTAAAACCAGTTAAACCCTGGTCGAGCAGCATTCTGAAGCGTTCATTAGTTTCAGCTGGCGTACCAAATCCACCATATTGGCCCATCGTCCAGACACCTGGGTCTGGATTAATGCCACGGGTATACGGATACTGGCCTGGCTGCTCTGTGCTCATTCTTATTTGCTCTCTGCTTCTAACTCTTGGCGAATAACTTTCTTTGCAATCTTTCCGGTTGAGTTTAGAGGGAATTCAGCGACAACACGAACTTCCTTAGGCTTCTTGTAGGAGGCCATGCGGGACTTGCAATGTGCCATGACTTTTTCAGATAGGTCTGCTTCTGAGATTGTGACGCCAGGCTTTAACGTGACGAGTGTGACAACGCGTTGTCCCCACTCCACATCCTTGATGCCGACGACTGCCACTTCGAGAACTTCTTCAACTTCAGCCACGACATCTTCAATCTCGCGAGGATAGATGTTGTAACCGCCAGAGATAATCATGTCGCCTTTACGATCGACGAGATACAAACGATTATCGGCATCTAACTTTCCGAGGTCTCCGGTATGCAACCAACCATCGCGTACTGCTTTAGTGACGGTCGCATCCATTCCTGCTGCGCCCCAGTAACCGCGCATAACATGATCGCCACGAGTAATAACTTCGCCGATCTCACCAGTTGCGACTGGATTGTTCTCTTCATCAACAATCAAGATTTCGACGCCAACGCATGGCTTGCCGGCGCTGGTCAGAAGCTCTGGCGTCGTGTAAATGCCGTTCTTATGATCTTCAGCGCTGAGTACGGTCACTGGTGGAATTGCTTCAACGAGTCCGTAGTACTGAACCATGTTTGGAGTAATAGTTTCGTAACACTGCTTAATTTGTTCTGGTGCCATTGGTGCACCTGCATAACCAAGCATGCGAAGATTCTTCATCTTTTCTAAACTCATATCGGGCATCGCAAGTAAGCGAGCAACCATAGTTGGAACAAGTGCTGTTGCATTGGCGCCACGATTTTGAATCGCATCAACGAAAACATCTGGGTCGTACTTAGACATAATTATCTGCTTTGCACCAAAGGTGAAATAGGGAAGAACAAAGAGACCGCTGGTGTGAGTGACTGGGCCGGCGTGAATCCAGCAGTCAGTCTCATCAGGGGTGCGCTTCAAAATATCGGTGACAATATTGTTCAAGCTAGCAAAGCGGTTGCGGTGAGTACGAATTGCACCCTTTGGATTGCCGGTTGTTCCGCTGGAGTAATTGAGCGAAACCAAGGTATCTGGGTGCACCGAAAGCAAGAGCGGCTCAGTGGATTGGGCAGCAAGAAAATCTTCATAGCTTGTAGTGCCTGGTTCTGAGCCATGGATAAGGATGACGGTATCGACGAGTTCGCGAACTGGTGCGGACTCTTCCCAGAACTTGTGATCCATAATCAATACTTTTGCGCCACAGTCCTTCGTGATGCGTACCCAATCGTTGGGATGCAGGCGATAGTTAAGAGCAACACGACATAGACCGGCTGATGAAATGCCGAGGTCGCTTTCGATGTATGAAATTTGGTTGTACTGAAGGTCGAGTACTCGATCTTCTTCTTGAAGTCCGAGCGCCTTTAATCCACGTGCTAACTGGAAAATTCGTCCACCGATTTCACCAAATGTGCGACTGCCCTCTTCGCTTTCAACAGCTACGCGATCGCGATATGTGTTGGTAGCGCGCGCTACAAGTGTTCCGACGTCCATTTAGTGGTGGATCCCTTCAGTAGTTGTACCGGTGGAATATGCGCTATCCAGCACATAAGCACCCTTAGGCAGAACGGTTAGTGGATTAATGTCGAGCTCAGACCCATCAGGCCAAGCAGCAACAACTTCACTAATTTTCATAACAGTGGCGACAAAAGTATTTACATCACTTGGGGCAGAGCCTCTTGGGCCGGCAAAGAGAGCCTGTAAGCGAGTTTCAGAGATCATCTCGCGAATCACTTCTTCATTGACCGGCAAGAGACGGAGTGAGACGTCAGAAATTATCTCGGTTAAAATTCCACCAACACCGATTGTTAAAACTTTTCCAAGCGAACTAGATGTCACACCAACGAGTGCTTCTACGCCTTTGGGAACAAAAGTCTCGACAAGTACAGAGTTATGTTGTCCTTTACCTTGAAGTTGTGAGAGGCGTTCATAGGTTGCTAAGCCATTAGATTCAGTGATGTCTAACGCGACTCCGCCAGCTTCACTCTTATGTAAGAGTCCAGGGACAATCGCTTTCATTACGGAGCGGCCACCAACTTTTGCGATTGCGGCCAGCACTTGATCTTCACTATCAACAACTTCCGAGAGTGGAACCGGAACGCCAGCTGCTGACCAGATAGCTTTCAATTCAACTTCCGAGGCGGTGTCGGTAGGGATTCCATGCTTTTCAGCCGGCGGTACAGAAATCTTCTTTGAAGGGCGAGCTGATTCGTTCAAAATGCGGAGCGCTGCGACGGCGCGATCCGGGGTAGGAAAGACTGGCAGATTCATCTTCTTAAAGAGCAGGCTCGCCTCTGGCGCTAAATTTTGGGAGCCAGTTCGTGCAACTGCAATAGGAAGTGGGCGAATCTTGCGAACATCTCCGAGTGCGTTGGCGATACGTTCGACATCCGCGCCGACAAGTACGGCAAAGCAAGCAACGATGGAGTCAACGCCTGGATCGCGAGCGAGGACTTCTAAACATTTTTCGAATAAATCAGGAGATGACATCACGGCAGCAGTTACATCTACTGGATTGGTGATATTTCCGTAGGAAGGAACGATGCCTGCTAATTCTTTAAGAGTCGCATCTGAGAATTGAGCAAGTTCAAGCCCGTTCGCTTCAATCGCATCCGTAGCAAGAATTCCACTGCCACCAGATGTCGTAATAATTGCGACGCGCTTGCCGAGCGACTTGGCGCCCGAGGCAAAGATGGAACCGGCGTCTAAGAGTTGTTCAACATCATCCACGCGCACAGCCGAAGTGGATTTAATTGCAGCATCAATAACTTTATCTTCGGTAGCCAGCGCACCGGTGTGAGATGCGGCAGCAGCCGCGCCTGCAGCAGAACGTCCAACTTTGAGAATAGCAGTTGGTTTCTTCTGGGAAATTTCGCGCAGCGCATCAATATCTGAGAGTGATTCGGTATAAAGCAGAATCGCAGAAACATCTGGATCAGCGGCTAGGGCAGTAGCAACTTCGATAGCAGAGACATCGCCCTCGTTGCCAGTAGTGATGACGTTACCGATAGGAAGACCGCGTTCGATGCCGAGTGAATACATGCCATAGCCGAGCGCACCGGATTGGCTTACAAGAGCGATGTTTCCGGCTTCAACGGTAGTAGAAGCAGATGCAAATACTGGTGAAAATGATGCGACTAAACCCTTAGCGCCACCAATAGCACCGATGCAGTTGGGGCCGACTAAACGCATGCCAGATTTCTTGGCAATTGCTACTAATTCATTCTGTGCGACAGCACCAGCTTCGTCCGCTTCGGCAAATCCAGAGGACATAACAATGACAACTTTGACGCCGGCGGTTGCACAATCTTCAACCGCTTCCTTCACCGAAGAAGCAGGAACCATAATGAGAGCAAGTTCAATAGGTGCTTTAACTTCGGTGATCTTTGTGAATGCATTTAAACCAAGAATTACTCCGCCTTTAGGATTAACAGGATAAATCTTTCCGGCATATCCATAGCGTTGTAAGTACTCAATCGGAGCGCGGCCCATTGCACCCGCGCGCTCAGTTGCACCAATAACTGCAACGGAGTTCGCGTTCCACAAGGCCGAGAGGTTGCTCATTAGATGCAGGCAACTCCTTCGATTTCTAGGAGCGCTGCGTCATCCCATAACCGCACAACACCGACGAGTGTCATTGCTGGGAAATTCTTACCAATCAATCGCTGCCAAATCTTGCCGATTTCACGAGAGTTAGCGCGGTAGTCCACTGGGTCTACTGAGAAGATTGTAATTTTTACCAGGTTCTCAGGGGTTCCGCCGGCAGCTTTGAGCGCTGTAACAAGGCTTGTTAGAGCCTTCTCAAATTGTTCAACTACGTTTGCGCCGACAATCACGTTCTCTTTATTCAGTGAGGTCTGTCCCGCGAGGTAGATAAACTTACCTTCACCAAGTACTGCATGCGAGAAACCAATTGGCGGAGCAAGCTCCTCGGGATTAAATTTTTCAATGGCCACGTCAGTGTCCTCCTTCAAGCAGTTGGGTTACGCCGTTGCTCTCTTTGTTGCCGACAAATAAGATAACTGCATCGGCTACTTCATCTGGTGTTAATAACCTTTGGCCAGGCAACTTTGATTCTAAGGCAGAACGCATCTCTTCTACATTCTTGCCAGTCCGTTCAGCTGCCAATTCAAGTGATCGCGCAATCATTGGTGTATCTACAAAATCTGGACAAATAGCGTTTACGGTTATTCCATACTTACCGAGCTCTGAGGCAGCGGCTCGAACTAGACCAACGACGCCATGTTTCGCGGCGGTATAGGCAGCAACATTGGGCTCGCCAATTAATCCAGCCTTGCTTGCCACAACAATGATGTTGCCGGAGCCCTGAGCCTTCATGGCTGGGATTGCTGCACGCATAAATTTAAACGGTGCGGTGAGGTTGAGATCTAACATATGGTCCCAGGTCTCATCACTCGTCTTCTCGAGTGGAACGCTGACGGCATCACCCGCATTAAGGATAAGGACGTCAACGCCGCCCCACGGTCCTGTTACTTTCGCAATTACTGATTCAGAAATTCCGTCAGCAAGAACATCAGCAGTAATTGCTATCGAAGATTTTGGATATTTGGCCGACAGTGATTCCAGGTCGGATTGGGTGCGAGCGCAGAGTGCGACTCGGTGACCTTGATCTAATAATTTTTGGGAGATAGAACGACCGATACCGCGACCAGCGCCGGTGACCAAGATGCGGAGTGGAGTGCTCATATAAGGCTCGCTCCATCTCGAAGGTCTCTTCGCTCTGAAAAAAGGGGCATAAATGTATGGTGCGTTTTTCTAACGATAGACAATAATACGACATATGACAACCCCGGAAGTAATCATCGCAAACGCGGTCCGCACGCCGTTTGGTCGTTATTTTGGTGCTCTCTCCCACACCCGCCCCGATGATCTCTTGGGATTCACATTAAAGACCTTGGCAGAGAGAACTCCGTCACTCGACCTAACAAAGGTTGATGATGTCATCATGGGTGACTCCAATGGCGCCGGTGAAGATAATCGAAATGTCGCGCGAATGGGCTTACTGCTTGCTGGATTTCCAAGATCAATTCCGGGTGTAACTCTTAACCGTCTCTGCGGTTCTGGCGCTGAAGCCTTTATTCAAGGTTCGCGCGCAATTCGTTCAGGAGATGCACAATTTATTATTTCGGGTGGCGTTGAAGTTATGAGCCGCGCACCATGGATTGTCGAACGCACTGGCAAAGAACAACCTACTGACCCGACTTATCATCAGAGCACAGTCGGTTGGCGAATGACTAACCCACAATTCCCAAGTCACTGGGTACAGAGCCTGGGCCGCTCGGCAGAAGTTGTTGCAGAAAAATTAGGAATCACTCGAACTCAACAAGATGAATGGGCACTTCGCTCTCATCAGCGGGCCGCAGCGGCATGGGATCGTGGAATCCACAACGATTGGGTCGCGCCTTTCGCAGGATTAACCCGCGATGAATCGATTCGCGCTGATAGCTCATTAGAGATTTTGGGTGGCCTGAAATCAGCTTTCTCTGACAATGGCTCTGTTACAGCTGGAAATTCATCCCCTATTAACGATGGCAGTGTCGCAGCTCTTCTGACTACTCCAGAAAACGCAGCGGCGCTTGGCCTGGAATCATTGGGAACAATTCTGGCTTCCCAAGTAGTTGCCACAGAACCGGATCTCTTTACCTTGGCACCCGTCGATGCCATCAATAAAGTCCTGAAAAAGATTGATGCGAAGGCAGAAGATATTGTGATTTGGGAGATCAACGAAGCATTTGCTTCAATGGTTTTAACCGTTCTGCATGAGATGCCGGAAATCAATCCAGAACGCGTGAATGTCAACGGTGGCGCTATAGCTATTGGCCATCCAGTCGGAGCATCCGCTTCTCGAGTAATCATCGAATGTGCGCGCGAGCTAAAGCGCCGCGGTGGCGGAATCGGAATTGCTGCGGCCTGTATCGGTGTTGGCTTAGGAGTTGCTGTAGCCATTAAGGTAAACCCATGATTTTACCTAAGGACTTCACTGACATTACCTACGTGATTGATCGCGGGGTCGCTGTTCTCACTATTAATCGTCCCGATCGCTACAACGCTATGCGCGGTCGCACTGTCGATGAACTTCTAGCAGGATTTAAGAACGCGTGGGTTGATCCCAAAGTGGGTGCAGTAATTCTCACTGGCGCTGGCGAAAAGGCATTCTGTACCGGCGGCGATCAGAAAGAGCGCGCTGAAAAGGGCAACTACGGTGAGACTGAAACTGGAATGTTTGAAGTCGAAGCGCTCCACAAAATTATTCGCGCAATCCCTAAGCCAGTTATTGCTGCCGTGAACGGCTTTGCTATTGGTGGCGGACATGTTCTACACGTGCTCTGCGATCTCTCTATTGCATCGACCAATGCCAAGTTTGGCCAAGTAGGTCCACGCGTCGGTTCATTTGATGCTGGCTTTGGTACTGCTTACCTCGCACGCGTTGTTGGCGAGAAGCGCGCCCGTGAAATCTGGTTCTTGTGCGAGCAATACGACGCCACAACGGCAGAACGTTGGGGACTAGTAAACAAGATTGTTGCGCCTAATGAACTTATGAACGCTGCGATGGAGTGGGCACTTAAGGTTTGCGACCTATCCCCTACTGCACTCAAAGCGCTTAAGCATTCATTCAATGCTGATTCTGACCATATCGTCGGTATTCAATCACTCGCCTTTGATGTCTTGGATCTTTACACCAAAACTGATGAAGCGAAAGAGGGCGGCAAGGCTTTTAGTGAGAAGCGCCTACCGAACTTTAAGCAGTTCCGCGAATAGTTTTATCCAATTAAAAAAGGCCCGAACTCATTGAGTTCGGGCCTTTCCTTTTAATCTATTACTTGATTGCTGCTAGACGAGTCGCCCATGGCACGAATTGTGCGATGGTTGAGTTGTCGTAGAAATCAGCCTTGGTCTGGATTGTCTTGTTCCATGAGGACTTTGGACGATCCTTCAAGATTGAGATGGTAAGGCTTGCAAGTGATACACCAGATTGAACTGGGTTGTAATCCCATGAACCGTTGATCTCGTTGTTCTTGATAGATGTAACTGCTTCTGGCTGCATTTGAAGACCAATAACCTTGATCTTTCCTGCCTTGCCAGCTGCCTTTACAGCTGCATATGCACCAAGTGCTGTTGGATCGTTGTAAGCAACGATTGCATCAACGTTTGGATACTTGATGAGTGCTGCATCAGTTGCTGTGCGGCCACCTTCAGAGTTATCTGATGGGTTGTCGACGCGACCGAGGAATGTGAACTTAGGACCCTTAGCCTTAAGAGTTGCTGCGAAAAGTGTCGCGTGCTTCTCAAGTGCTGCTACTGGGAATCCAAGACCAACATAAAGAACGTTTCCACCGTTAGGTAGAACCTTCTTTAGGTATGCAACACGATCGTCAGCAAGTGCTTGTGATGTGAATGCATCTTGTACCTGTGCAAGTGCTGGTGATGGTGGAGCCTTTGTTGAATCATCAGTTGAGTAGTTCATGGTGATGACCTTGATGCCAGCTGCTGCTGCCTTATCCAAAGATGGCTTGAGACCCTTTGAATCAAGTGGATAAATGATCATTGCCTTAACCTTCTTGGTGATCATTGTTTCTACATCTGAGATCTGCTTGTTGCCATCGAGTTGTGCATCGATACCGAGCATGGTGTAGCCAGACTTCTTAAGAGTCTTCTCTGCTGCACCGCCGATAGCTGCTAAGTAGGTGTTGGCTTGGATTGGGTAGCTAAAGCCGATCAATCCATTTGAAGCCGCCGCCTTAGCAGGTGCTGTGCCTGTTACAACAAGAGCAGCAACTGCGAGTAGAGGTAGGAGCGCTACCTTCTTATTCTTTAGTGACATTGTTTTCCTCTCTAGATTTTCTCCGACCCGAGTACTGCACTCGAAAACGATCGAAGAGAACTGCTGCTCCTAATAACACACCGGTAACAACTTGTTGCCAGTATGAGGAGACCCCCTGAATGGTCAGGGAATTCGATACGGTTTGTAGGAAGAGCAGTCCGATGACTGTTCCGGTGATGCTTCCTACGCCACCGCTAAGGCGAGTTCCGCCAAGCAATACGCCCGCGACAACTGCTAGCTCAATACCTGCACCAGCTGTCGGAGCTGCTGATTGCAGACGCCCAACTTGCATGATGCCGGCAAGTGCTGCCAAAAATGCTGAGATGAAATATACCGTCATCTTTACACGAGAGGTAAATACGCCGGCTAAGCGTGCAGCAAACTCATTGCCACCTACCGCGTAAACATCGCGACCAAAATATGTGGACTTAAGTGCCCAGATAGATAAGCCCGCAACAACTATTACGACAAGAAGTGGGCCAGGGACAGGTCCGAAGTTTCCGTCGCCCAGGGTATTGATCAACTTGCCGGTGTCCATGCTTCGAGTTGTTCCATTGGTAACGAGGTAAGCGATACCGCGGAAAATTCCCAGTGTGCCAAGAGTTACGACGAAGGAGTTAAGGCCAAGTTTTCCGATGAGAAGTCCATTGATTCCACCGACAACAACTGTGGTGATCACAATAGAGAGGAGAACTGCCGAGACTCGTGGCATATGAGTGATGAATCCGGAGAGCAGAATGCCAGTAAATGCGAGGACTGATCCAACGGACAAGTCGATGCCCGCAGTCAAAATAGTGAAAGTCATACCGATTCCGAGAATGATTGGAATCGCAGATGAGCGCACAATGTTCGAGATGTTCGAGGAAGAGAAGAAGACAGGTTGGGTGATTGCCATAATGATGAGCAAGATAATTTCGAGTACTAATACGCCAAACCAAGCAGGCAGACTGCTTAGGCGAGGCAACTTAATTCCACGGCTCATTTTTTCGCTCCTGTCGCTGCGGAGACAACATCTGACTCCTCGATATTACTGCGGTCTAGATCTGCTGTCAGGTCACCGGCGTGCATGACCAAGACTCGGTCTGAAATCTCGAAGATTTCAGAAAGTTCGGAAGATACGACGAGAATGGCCAGGCCTTCTGCCGCTAGCTCTCGAAGAATTTGATAAATCTCTGCTTTCGCGCCGAGGTCAATTCCACGTGTAGCTTCATCGAGAATAAGAACCTTTGGCTTAGTTTCTAGGCAACGGGCAATAACAACTTTCTGCTGATTGCCGCCGGAGAGTGAACTAATGGGTGCATATGGATTAGACATCTTAATTTTAAATTTATCGACCCACTCAGCAACAATCTTCTCTTCACTATTCTTCGAGCGTTGCTTCTGTGGACGACCATGAACAGCCAGCAAGAGGTTGTCGCGGATAGACATTTCGTGGATGGTGGATTTTTCGCGACGATCGTCAGGGACCAGCGCTACACCGGCATTCATGGTTGCTCGAGTTGAATGTCCAACAGTTTTTCCTGCCACAACGACTTCGCCAGATTCGCGGGGATGTAGTCCGACAATTGCTTCAACCAGCTCTGTTCGGCCAGCACCTGCTAAACCTGCAAGGCCGACAATCTCGCCTTTAAATAGATTGAATGAAATATTTTGAAAAGCGCCTGCGCGATCGGTCATACCTTTAACTTCAAGTACGAGTTCTGGCTTCGCGCTAGATTTTTCAAGACGAATAGCCTTCTTTGGCTTGTTGAGAACCATGCGCTCAATTAGCCAATCTTCAGTTACGCCAGCACGAGCACTGGTATCGATAAATTTGCTATCGCGAAGCACTGTAAAGCGGTCACTGATTTCAAGCATCTCGGACATGCGGTGAGAGATCATCACAATCGCAACGCCCTCGTCACGGAGCTGTCGGACGACTTTAAATAACGCCGCTACTTCATTGGGTGCAAGTGAGGAGGTTGGTTCGTCCAGCAGAAGAACATTTGAGTTAGCGGCCATAGCGCGTGCGATTTCAACAAGTTGTTGCTCGTGTTGAGGCAGGCTAGATACTTCATCCTTTGGGTTGACGTTGAGATTTAAGCGCTTCAAGACTTCGACTGCGCGCTTCTCGGTATCGCGCCAATTAATTCCTAATTTGCCTCTGGTTTGGTTATGACCGAGGAAAACATTTTCCGCAATAGAAAGATGTGGGACCAAGCTGAGTTCTTGGCTCACCATGCTGATGCCGCGAGACATCGCATCTCTTACTCCAGTGAATGCAACTTCCGAGCCATCGATTGAAATTTTTCCATCGTCTGGACGTATAACACCGGCTAAAATTTTAAGAAGCGTCGATTTACCGGAACCGTTTTCACCGGCAAGGGTATGTACTTCACCGGCATGAAGTTCTAGGCTTGCCCCTTGCAGAGCTTTAACGGCATCGAAGTGCTTAGTGATGCCTAACATGGAGACGCGATTTGTCATTTAACTAATTATTTCCGATCGTATTCAACGAGCTCGAGTTGGTTATCCCATGGGTCAAGCACATAAATGATTCGCTGTCCTGCGGCAGGACCATCGTTAATTTCAATGGGACCAGCCATGAAGCGCAATGCGTATTGATCGCGAAGAGCAAGTACTGCATCCAAATCTTTAACTTTAAATGCGATGTGATGTCCACCAAGGAAGTTATTTTTTGGTGGAGTTGCTGGGCGATCAGTCGGGCGGTCGTACTGGAAAAGTTCTAAGCGACTGCCATTTGCATATTCCAACATTGCTAATGTGAATCGACCATCAACAACATTGACATGTGCTTCTGCCCAGTCTTTGCCATCTACCTGATCAAAGTCGCGTGCATCAAAAGGTCCGAGACGAAAAATTTCTTTACCGCCAAGAAGTGTGGAATAGAAAGCAATAGCTTCATCTAAATTTGCAACTGTCATGCCAACATGGTCCATGCCTTCAAGGCCTGGAAGGTTTCTCGTTGTGATGGCCATGAGCTCTCCTGTTCGTGGACCTGCAGGCCAAAGGGCCTCACAAGTAAGGGGTTATTCTCACGCGTGCGTGTGCCGTTCGTCAAGGATTGGTCATATATCGGGGCCGGGGTCGCAGCGGCCCCATTGAAAATTGTGTGATTTTTACGCTCAGCAAGAATAGTTTTATATCAAAATGTTATACAAGGATTTTAATTTTACTTACTGGTAAATCCCTGAATTTAGTTAGGCATCAATCTGCCACCGTTGACGTCTAGAACGGTGCCAGTGATGTATGAAGATTCATCGCTCGCTAAAAAGAGCACAGGGTCTACACATTCACGAAGTTCAGGCATCCGACCTAATGGAATTCCATCGAGTACTTCATTGCGATCAGCTTCGGACATGGCATCAAACATTCCTGCTAACCGATCGGTCAGAAAAAGTCCTGGGGCGATTGCGTTGACACGAATGCCAAATTCACCAACCTCTTTGGCAAGACGGCGGGTGAGTCCGAGTATTGCTGCCTTAGATGCGGCGTAAGGAATTCCGGTTACAGGACTTGCGCTTCGGCCACCAATAGAAGAGAACGTAACAATTGCGCCACCCTTGTTCTTCTTCATATGTGGGACGACTGCGCGAGCGCAGTAGTACGTACCCTTTACATTGACATCAATAACGAGGTCTAAATCCGCATCTGAGATCTGATCCATATCGCGCGGGGTTCCGAGAGATCCACCTGCTGCGGCAATAAGGATGTGTATTCCACCAAGAGTTTGTGCGAGTTCGTCGATGGCAGTCGTAACGGCTGTTCCATCGCGAACGTCAACCACGCGACCGTCGGCCGTAGCACCCCTAGCTTTTAGGGCGGAGACAAGGGCGTTAATCGCATCTTGATTGGTATCGAGAATGCCGACTCGTCCGCCTTGTGCAACAACACTGGTCGCAATGGCGGCACCCAGGCCACCGGCGCCACCTGTGATGATTACGGACTTACCTGCGAAACGAGTGGTTGTCATAGGTCTTATTCTGCCTCAATTACTGGACACTTCAAGGACTAGCGCAACCTGAGTCTTATGCCGTAACCTTGACGATAGTCAAATATTCGACATACAGTCGGACTTGAGTCTAATAAGGGGAAGTACATGAAGATTGTTTCAATCGGTGGCGGAGCCGCTGGCCTCTACTTCGGAATTTTGATGAAGAAGCAGGATCCAACGCATGAAATCACCATCATTGAACGCAACCGTCCCTATGACACCTTTGGTTGGGGCGTGGTTTTCTCTGACTCCACTCTTGGCAACTTCGTTCGCGCTGATGAACCAACCGCGCGCAAAATTCTCGGTTCCTTCAACCACTGGGATGACATCGATGTTCGCATTAATGGCAAGAGCTTTATTTCTGGCGGCCATGGCTTCTGTGGAATCGGTCGCAAGCGTCTGCTCAATATTTTGCAAGAGCGCGCCGAAGAACTTGGTGTCAATCTAAAGTTTGAATCTGAAGTTAAAGATGATCAAGAGATTGCGCGCGAATACAACGCCGATATCGTGATTGCTGCTGACGGGCTCAACAGCTTCATCCGCGAAAAATACAAAGAGACTTTTAAGCCTGATATCGATATGCGCAAATGCCGTTTCGTCTGGCTCGGCACTAAGAAGATGTTTAAAGACTTTACCTTTATCTTTAAAGAGACTGAGTTCGGTTGGTTCCAAGCACACGTCTACCAATTTGATGGCGACACCTCTACCTTCATCGTAGAAACTCCAGAAGAGGTCTGGCTCAAGGCCGGACTCGACAAGATGGAACAAGATGAGGCCACCGCCTGGCTCGAGAAGTTATTCGCGGAAGATCTTGAGGGTTCAAAGCTCATGACTAACGCAGCGCACCTACGTGGATCTGCCAACTGGATTAAATTCCCACGCGTTATCTGCGAAGAGTGGGTGCAATGGAATCAGATTGATGGCCGCGAAGTACCAGTAATTTTGATGGGCGATTCTGCTCATACAGCGCACTTCTCCATTGGTTCTGGCACAAAGCTGGCTATGGAAGATGCAATCGAACTGGCCCGAGAAATCGGTGGAAGTAAAGATGGCAATCTCCACACCGTTCTAGATACATATAAAGCAAATCGCTCTGTTGAAGTACTCAAGATTCAAAATGCGGCACGAAATGCGATGGAGTGGTTCGAGCAAGTTGCTCGCTATACCAATCTTCCAGCTGAACAATTTAACTTCTCGCTCCTTACTCGCAGCCAGCGAATCTCACACGAAAACTTGCGCCTGCGCGATGCAAAGTACATTTCAGAGTTCGATCAATGGTTTACCCAGAAAACCTTCAAGGATGCTGGCGTCACTCCGCCACCGGCAGGAACAGAAGTACCGCCAATGTTTACGCCTTTTAAGGTTCGCGATGTAGTTCTTAAGAACCGCGTCGTTGTCTCGCCAATGGCGCAGTACTCCTCAGTTGATGGACTTGCTGCTGATTACCACCTCGTGCACCTCGGTGCGCGTGCGATGGGCGGCGCTGGATTGGTATTCGCAGAAATGACATGCGTATCTGCCGATGCTCGTATTACTCCAGGATGTCCTGGTCTATACAAGCCTGAACATACTGAAGGTTGGAAGCGGATCGTTGACTTCGTACACAACAACACCGATGCAAAGATTGCAGTTCAAATTGGTCACGCCGGCGCAAAGGGTTCGACTCGACTTGCGTGGGAAGGTATTGATAAGCCAGTAGAGAAAGATGGTTGGGCACTTATCTCTGCTTCACCACAGCAATATCTCGAAGGAATTTCTGACACATCTCGCGAGATGACTCGCGAAGATATGGATCGCGTTAAAGCTGATTTCGTTCGCTCTACTCAAGAGGCAGAGAAAGCTGGTTTTGACTGGCTCGAACTGCACGCAGCTCACGGTTACTTGCTCTCCTCATTTATCTCACCGATGACGAACCATCGCACCGATGAATATGGCGGTTCATTAGAGAATCGTCTGCGTTATCCCATCGAAGTCTTTAAAGCAGTTCGCGCTGCTTGGCCACAAGGCAAGCCAATGAGCGTACGTATCTCTGCACACGACTGGGTCGAGGGTGGAATCACTCCAGATGATGCCGTTGAAATTGCTCGTGCATTCAAAGAAGCTGGCGCAGACATGATCGACTGTTCTTCAGGTCAGGTCACCAAGAAAGAGAAGCCAGTCTTTGGTCGTATGTTCCAGACTCCATTTGCTGATCAGATCCGTAACGAAGTAGGAATCGGCACAATTGCTGTTGGTGCAATCTTTGAAGCAGATAACATAAATACGATTATTGCTGCAGGTCGCGCAGATCTCTGTGCAGTAGCTCGTATGCACTTAGTCAATCCTGCTTGGACTTTATTGGAAGCAGCAAAAATTGGACACAAGACTGTTACTTGGCCAAAGCAGTATGTTTCAGCCAAGGTTCAGATCGAACGAAATATTGAACGCGACAAGCAGATGGCTGCAGCCGCTAAGTCAGTAATGAGTTACGACCAGATTCAAGCTGCCTTCGAAGGATAAATAAGAAGTTAAAAATTAGCGAGCGAGAGCGGCGCGTAACTTATCGCCGTTCTCGTCAGCAAGAGCAGCTTTGCGAAGTTCTGCAATTGAAGCAGCTGCGCCGGTATTCTTCTTAATGACTTCTAGGTGATCCATGATGGTCACAAAGTTGGCCCAACCGTTGTGGTGGGTAGAGCCGTAGCCCTTAATCACATTTGCAACTTCAGAAACTTCAAGAGCGAGTTGATAGTCATAGGCAATAACTTCATTAATCGAAGTAATCCAGGCATCAATACGCGCTTGCTCAAGATTGAATCGAAGTGAGCGACGGCGAATTGGCTTTAAACGAGATACGAAATAAAGAAGTAGGTATCCGTGGACTGCAGTGGTGTGAAGGATAATTCCATTTTTTGTTAATCCTTCAATAGTTGAAGTGACCCACTTTGTGCGCAAAATCCACCGACCAAACGCCGTTGGCAGAGTATCCGCAAATTCTTCAGATTGAGGGTGTAGGTACTCGCGTACTTGAAGCATCTGATCCTCTTGCATGAGCGCTTCCTTACCGACGCGGGTGTAGCGACTGCGACGGGTCTTTAAATCTGCAACGCGGATTGTGTCTTCGTACGTCATCCAGAGCGCTGTGTAGCGAGCAGTCTCTTCGAGAACGCGAGCTGACCCGTTGCCATGTTCGGCATCTGATTCGCGGACACTGGAAAGTCGATCGAGATACGCCTCAGCATATTTAACATCTTGATAATCAGCGCAACGCTTAATGCCGTTAACCAACATGACGCGAGCTGGTTCTGGAAATTCGTTCTTAATTCGAGCAGCCAGAGTCTTGAGCTTTGCTCCGACAGCACTGGCTGGGTCGTTAATGATTGCTAACTCTTCTTCCGGCGTTAAAGAGTTGAGGACAGCACTTGGGGCATCCTTTGGCTTGGTGCCGATGGTTACCGAAACTGCAGTTTTTGATGGCGCCGGCTTAAGCGCTGCTTGCGCAACATCGAAGCTGGCATCAAAGGCTTTAATGGAATTCTTTACACCGACACCGCCACGTTCGATGGCGGCGATAAATTCAGCGCGCTCGAATGGAAGTGCACCAGATCCAGCAATTGCACCGAAAAGTGCGGAAGAGATAACGCTGCCTGCGTTTTCAGCGACCTTTGCGAAGTCTGCTGGAATGAGAACCTTTGCGGCTTTCTTTGCGGCTTCAAGAAGAACTTCTGAATCAACGCGGCCATCGCCCAGCGCCATCTTCTCTGCCATGGAGTAGACGCGGTGAGTAGAGGTAATAAATGTTGTAACAGTTGGCGCAACGAATCCACGTTGTACTGCGCGGCCGGCTTCCATTAATTCAG